>Ga0207041_1026_pt1 | contig 30353 bp, 24 predicted proteins | sample Alteio_BWMinCont_73_FD_153311 | JGI IMG/M metagenome (GOLD analysis project Ga0207041, IMG submission 153311) | Enriched cells from forest soil in Barre Woods Harvard Forest LTER site, Petersham, Massachusetts, United States -... | ecosystem: Environmental > Terrestrial > Soil > Temperate forest >... | reverse complement strand
TCTCGGTCGTCGGGAGATTGGGATAGGCGCTGTCTCCGACATTGTTATGGGAGAGGAACTGCCCGCCCAGGCGCATGCTGATCAGATCGAACAGCGTGCCGGTATAGACCAGCTGTAGCGTGTTGGTGCGCTCAGTCGTCAGGCTGTTGGTATCCACGCCATTGGTGCCGTTGTAAGTCGAACCCAGCCCGGCGGGCGGCGTGTTGGGCAGCGTGGCTCCGCCGATCGTCCGGGGATCGTAAATCAGCCAGCCGTTATCGTTCGGCGCCGACGCGTTGCCATACGCCGCATAATCGACGCCAAAGTACTTGAAGGTGATCTCGGAGGTCGGAGAGATCCGGTAGGACAACTCGGCGGCCACGTCGTCCTTGCGGTATCGGCCGGGAATATAAGTGTCGGTATTTTGGGCGCTGGCGATCACCCGGTACGCCCAGTGCTTCCCGTCTCCCAGCGGCACCGGACCGGTGGAATCGAGCGTGAATTTCTGGGCGTTGTAATTGCCCAACTCCAGTTTGATGAAATTCTGCGCGGTATAGAGCGGCGAAGCGCTGATGATGTTCATCGAGCCACCGGGCGTGCCCGTCGGCGAAAGAATCGCATCCGGTCCCAGGACCACCTCCACCCGGTCGATAAAATCGGGTTCGAAGGTGTCGATCGACGTGCTGGTCGCGGGCAGAAACGTGCTGGAAAAATTGTCGACCGTTCGCGTCTGACTCTCGAACCCGCGGAAATCCTCGCGGTCGTTGATCCCGCCGGCGGTGCCGGCCCCCCGTCCGTTGCTCACTCCCGCAAAATAACGGGTGGTCGATCGAAAGCGGCGTGTCGATCAGCTGCCCGCGAATGCGCGCGACCGAGAGGGTGTCCGCCGGTCGATACGCGTCGGCTTTGTCGGCCGAAACCGTAAAGGTAGGCAGCTCGACCGTTTGGTCGTCCGTGGGAGCGGGGGGAGTGGCCGTCTGGCAAAAGCCGGCGTTGCGGCCGGCCCACAACAGGCCGAGTGAAACAGCGAGAAGGCGAAGCTTTGATGGGGTCATGGGGTGGTTGATGGAGCGTCCGAACGCGTCCATCCATTGTCGAAAAGGCGAAGGTCCCAACCCTGGACGGGTAGCATTTTCCGGGTTTGGTCGTTTTGGCTAGCTGAGCAGCCGTTAGGAACAAATAATTTTTGACCGCTGCGGGCGATTCGGCTAGGGTCGTTTCCATCAGCCCCTCGCCCCCCAAGCGTTCGTTTTGCAATGGCTCCCCGCCGTGCGGGTTCAAGTCCACCGCGCGGGTCTACCGGCCCGTGCCGTTCGAGTTGAGCTATCTTTCGTGGGGATCCCGCCTCTACGGAGATTTTCCGGTCGAGCCCGCGATGCATGAAGGCTGGCATTATTTCCTGGTGCTGAGCGGCTCGCCGCTCCTGCAGCTCGGCGGCCAAACGGTCCGCACCCGGCCGGGCGACATCTGTCTCAGCGATCCGGATGCGGTCGTGGGGCACCGCGACCGTCCCGGTCAGCGCTGCCAGATGCTCACGTGGATTTGGCGCACGCCGCCTTCCCATTCCGCCGTCAAACCGGCCCCGGGTGAATCCCTGCGCATTTCGCTCAACCGAGCCCAAGTCCGGCGCCTGAAACAACTGCATCTGGAGTGCCGCGAAGCGGTCGCCGGGTCGAACGAACGCAGCATGCTGCAACTGCGCGTTTCACGGCTGCAGCTGGATCTTTGCCTGCTGGGCGCCACCGAGCATCCTTCGGCGGTCGACGGCGGAGTTCGCCTTGAGCTCGCCATCGACTTCATGCGCAATCATCTCGGCGAACGGCTCTCGATTCGCAAATTGTGCGAATACCTGCAGGTGTCGGAGACTTCGCTCAAACGGCTCTTTCATGAGCATACCGGCAAGAGCCCGCGCGAGTTCGCCAAGCAATGGAAGATGGACTTGGCCCGCGATCAGCTGCTGCCCTCGGGGCAGTCCGTCAAGGCCGTGGCCTACGCGCTGGGCTACCGCCATGCCGCCGATTTCAGCCGCGCGTTCAAGCGCCATTTCGGCGTTGTCGCAAGCACGGCCGTTTCTCCGGCCGCCTTTGCCGCCGCCCGCAAGGCCGAAGCGGCGCAATTACGCTCGGCTTAGCCCTGCGGTCAGACGGTCTGCAAACCGGCCAAATCCATGGCCCGGTGGATCTCGGGGCTGGTCATGAACCAGTTCCAGACGTTGCCGGAGCGCAGGTTTTCGGCGGAGAGCAGCGTGATGCCGACGTCGATGCCGAGATTATCCTTGGCCACCCAGCCATTGGTGGGATGAAAGGCATCGGCGAAGCCGTAGCGGCCGTAAATCTTCGTGCCGTATTTGTCGTACATGTTGCGCAGGGCCGGCACGCAGATCTCAGGAGCGAACATCAGCGAGCCGCCGGCGGCGCAGGGCACCACCGTGCCGTCGATCGAGCATTGGAACGGCGGGCCGCCCCAGGCGACATAGCCGTTGGCGCTGTCGGAGGAGGTCACGCCCCAAATATGATCGCTGTAGCCGGGGAATTTCTTGCCCTTGGCCAGATCGAGGCAGAACTGGCGGTGCACCCGCGTCGCGATCACCGAGTTGTCGAACCAGTTGACGCGCGAGCCGCGGGCCTCGCGCCGGTTGCGATAGTCGACGAAGGCATGCGAGTATTGGTGGGTGAAAAGCGGAGCCGTGCCGACGAAGCGGTAGCCGTCGTAGCTGTTGACCTCGCGGTTCCAGGCGTACCAGGAATCGGGATGCAGGGGCGTGGTCGGCGAACCGATGCCGAGCAGGTAAAGCAGCGTCAGTTCGCAATAGCTGTCGTAGCGGTAAGGGATGAAGCCTTTCTCGTTGGTCCAGCCTTGGGACAGGAGCGTCGGGTGCCCGTTGAGCATCCAATGAAAATCCATCCGGTGATAAATGGTGTCCGCCAAATGGACGATTTCCGCGTCGTCGTGGAAATATTGGCGGGCGGTCAAAACGCCGCCGACCAAGAGCGCCGAATCGATCGAAGAGATTTCGCTCTTCTGCTTGTCGGCGTCATGGAAGCCGCTCCGCTGGCCGGTGCGGATGTCCATGCAATGGTAGAACCAGCCGTTTTCATGGGGCGCATGATACGCGAAAAATTCCAGGGTATTGCGCACGCGCACCCGGATCGCCTCGGAGTCGGCCCACTTGCGCGCGGCGCCGATGCACAGGGCGCTGAGGCCGAAGCCGGTCGCCGCGATGCTGCCCACGTTGTTATGGGGTTCGTCATGCCAGCGGCTGCTGGTGGAGCGCTCGCGCGTCAGGCCGGTGTGCGGATCGGACTGCTCCCAGAAATACCGGAACGAGCGGTGGGACATGTCGTCCAGAAAAGCGTCGTCCGAGCGCGGCAGCACTCGTTGAACCAGGGAGGGCCCCAGCAGCGAGTAGGCGGCAAAGCCTCCGGCGGTCTTGAGGAAAGTGCGGCGGTCCATGGTTACTTTCCGCGGACGACGAACTTTGCGTTTCGAAGCACCAGAGCGAGATTTTGTAGGGGGCATACGGCTTTCACGATGTCCCCAGTATGCCAGAACCCCGCGCCGCCCGATATTGGCGCTGGTCTGATTCGCTTGTCGGAGAGGTGCCAGGGTGTTTGTCAGTGTCCGTCCGACAAACCGCCGCCCTCAACCCGCCAGTCTGAACTCAGTCTTCGGAATCGGCGTTCATCCCCGACTTCGGCAGGCCTTCGCCGATCTCCGCGCCGTGCGGATGATTGCGCTTGTCCTTGCGCAGGCCGTGGCGGCGGGTGAGCAGGCGATCCAGCTTGGCCGCAAGCGCTTCCAATAGACCATAAGCGTCCGTGCCTTCGTCGCTGGCCACCAGATCGGGTCCGCCCACTTCAATCCGGGCGGTGGCCGAAAACAGGGATTCATGGCTGCCGATCGTTTGGGTCTTATTCAACCGCACGTCCAGCCGGATGATCCGTTCGTTGTGGTGCAGCAGCGCGCCGAACTTCTCGTAGACCATGGTCTGCAGGCCAGGAGTATTCTCGAGATTGACAGCTTGGAAGCAAATGCGCGGGTCCACACCTTGGAGAGATTGATTCATAGTTTAAGCGTTGGACAGCGGCGGCGCCGATTCGTTCGGCCTTGCAAGCTGCTTGGAACGCACGGAAAAATTGACCGATGGGCGTGTTCGCCGAATTAAAGAGCCTCAATCGGGAACAACGCGCGGCGTTTATCGCCAGCCTGCTCGGCTGGACCTTGGACGCCTTCGATTTTTTTCTGATGGTCTTCGTGATCGGAGCCATCGCTCACGACTTCAAGGCCAAGGTAGCGGAGGTGGCGGCCGGGCTGACTCTGACTTTGATGTTCCGGCCGGTCGGCGCACTGCTCTTCGGCTGGTTGGCCGACCGGTTCGGCCGGCGGCGGATCCTGATGATCGATATCGTCCTTTTCGCCGTGCTGGAGCTCGCTTCCGCATTCGCCCCCTCCCTGACCGTGCTTTTGATTCTACGGGGAGCTTTCGGTATCGCGATGGGCGGAGAATGGGGCCTGGGGTCCTCGCTCGTGATGGAGACCGTTCCCGCGCGCAGCCGCGGAGTCATTTCCGGCATCCTCCAGGAAGGCTACGCGCTGGGCTATCTCTTGGCCGCCATTGTCTATGGCCTGTTCTTCGATCTGATTGGCTGGCGGGGCATGTTCGCGGTGGGAATCGTCCCCGCCCTGCTCGTCATCTACATTCGGATGGGCGTAAAGGAGTCTCCGGCGTGGGAGCAGATGCGGCACCGGCCGAACCGGATCGGGCTCGTCAAGTCGCTCCTGCGAAATTGGAAACTTTTCCTCTACGTCGTCCTGCTGATGACCGCCTTCAATTTCTTCAGCCACGGCACGCAGGATCTCTACCCCACGTTTCTCCAAAAACAGCATCTCTTCCCCACTCACCTGGTGAGCGCGCTGAGCATCGTGGCCAACGTCGGGGCGATCACCGGCGGCGTCTGCTTCGGGGCCTGGTCCCAGAAGATCGGCCGCCGCAAAGCCATCATCATCGCCGCACTCGCGGCGCTGCCGGTGATCCCGCTGTGGGCCTTCGCCTCCACTCCCCTGCTGCTCGGCGCCGGCGCCTTCCTGATCCAGGTGGCGGTGCAGGGCGCCTGGGGCGTGATCCCGGCCCATCTCAACGAGCTTTCCCCGCCGGAAATCCGCGCCACGTTTCCCGGCTTCGCGGCCCAGCTCGGCAACTTCTTCGCCTCCTATAACGCCATTCTTCAGGCCAAAATCGCGACCCACTACGGCGGCAACTACGCGCTGGCTTTGGCCATCGTCGCGGGCGTTACCGTGGTCGTGCTCGTCGGGCTTACGGCGGCCGGCAAGGAGGCCAAAGAAGCCGCGCTCAGCGGCGTTTAGAGTTCTGGATTTCTCGGGCTAGACCGCGCGTTTCAAATCGGCGACGAAGCGTTTGAACTCGGCTTCGCGGTCGGCGCCCTCCGGCAGCCGCAAGAGCGCGGACGGATGGAGGGTGATCAGGGCCGGTATGCCGAATTCGGTCGGAAGTTTTTTACCGCGCTCTTGAGTGACCTTGATGCCGGATCCGCAGATCGACTGCGCGGCGCTGGCCCCCAGACAGATGATCAGCGCGGGTCGGATCCGGTTCAGTTGCGCTTCGAGCCAAGGGCGGCATGCGGCCATTTCCCGCGCGTTCGGCTTCGCGTGTAGGCGGCGCTTGCCGCTCGGCTTCCACTTAAAATGCTTCACAGCGTTCGTGACATACACCTCCGAGCGGTCGAGTCCGGCCGCCGCTAAGGCCCGATCGAGCAATTTGCCCGCCGGTCCCACAAAGGGCCTCCCGGCCAGATCTTCCTGATCTCCCGGCTGTTCTCCCACAATCACGATTCGGGCCTTGGCGGGCCCTTCCCCAAATACCACCTGGGTAGCATTCTTCCAAAGCGGGCAAGCCCGGCAGGTTTCAGCCGCCCGGGCCAGCTTCGCCAGGGTTCCGATCGGGGGATTCGCCTCCGGCATCCTGAGCATGGACCACAAACAATCACCCGGGTTGCGGGCCTCGAACGAAAGAAGGCCTTGGCAATCGGCGTTTGCTCGAAACGCTGTGGCTGCTCCGTTAAATCTTCTCTTTCCCCATGACCCTGCCCACCCGAGAACAGGCCGTTCAGCTTCTGCACCAGCACGTGCAGGACGAGTATCAACGCTATCACGCCCTCATGGTGGCGACGGCCATGGATGGCTATGCCCGGCAATTCGGGGAGGATGCGGACCTCTGGTACGTCACGGGTCTCCTGCACGATATCGATTTCGAAAAATTCCCGGACACTCATCCCGGCGAGTCGCTGAAGTGGTTTGCGGAATGGGGCTATCCGCCCGAGCTGAGCCACGCGGTGGAGGCGCACGCCTACGGCTATCACGGCTACACCACCCTGCCCCAGACCCGCCTAGCGGCGGCGCTCCTGGCGTGCGATGAGATCAGCGGCATCTTCTATGCCTACCGAAAGCTAAATCCGGTGCCCTACGGCCAGATGAAACCCAGCTCGATCCTAAAGAAGATCAAGGAACCATCCTTCGCGGCGAAGGTGGACCGAAAAACAATCACAACCGGTTGCGAACACCTGGGAATGGCGGTGGATGAGCACGTTATGAACCTCATCAATTTCTTCACGGTATTGCCATAAGATCGCTCAAATCGCCAATGACTTGACTTTTAAGCGCATGACCGACATTTGTCAGACATGGAAACGAATGCGCGTGATTTTGCCCGCAATTTCGCCCGTTACCGCGGTGCAGCAGCTCGAGGAGAGGTAATCCGCATTTCGGCTCCAGATGGTATTTTTCTTCTGACTCGGGAGAGTCCCGGCATGACCGGCGCTGATTTTCTCGCACGTCTGGACGGGCTTCGTCCGGGCCAGGGAATTTTCCCAGAGGGCGGCTCGGAGCGGATCGATTCATCGACGCGGGTTAAGACACCGGCTCGGTCCCCTTGGGACACATGATCTACGACTCCACCTTCTTTGTCGCGATCGACCGCGAACGCCGGAAGAAGCTGAAAGGTCCGGCTCATGCTTTCCTGCAAGCCCACGCTGCGGAAGAGGTCGCGATGAGCATCATAACCCGGGGCGAGTTGGCGCGCGGGTTCTCCATTCGGGCTGACTGGGAATCCTTTTGCGCCGGTTTCACGGTCTACCCCCTCGACGAGGACGTCTTGTGGAAAGCGGCCGAAGTCTTTCAAGACCTACGCCGGCGAGGCGAACCGACCGGCGAAAATGACCTCTGGATCGCAGCCACCGCGCTGGTGCTCGCTCAGCCCTTGGTCACAGCCAACACGAAGGATTTCGAAAAGATTCGAGGACTAAGACTTCTTTCTCATACTCAAGTATGACTACCGAGTCGGAGATCGACCAACAGCTCGTCCAGCCCGTCGGCTGCAGACGGACTCTCAGGAAGACACGAAATCCCCGCCTCCACTTCGAGATTCTGCAATAATCGATCAAATTCGCGGCGGTGAAAAATCATTTCTGGCTCCAGAAGCGCAGAATTCTCCGGATGATGGAGCTTGCGATCGATTAGCTCGTCGACTTGAGAAAGCCGCGCTTCCTGGTTCAGGGTCGGCAAGTGGGCTTCAATCTCGCCGGTTCGCATCAAGTGAACGCCGGTCAGCAGCACTCGGTAGACGTAGAGCAAAGGCTTCACCCGCCGAGGAGTTTCTTTCGAGAATAACTCCCATTGGTTGTTGGCGAACCCGCGATAATGGTGCCAATGGTGTTTGGTAATACACCCTCGAGCCAATTCCCGCAGCCGAGGGAATGCAGGGTGGCTAAACACGACGTGGGGCGAGAATATCTGCTCCAACACATATCCGTTGGGCTTGAGCATTAGACTAAAAAATTTCCGGACATCGTGAGTCACAAGATCGAGTTCGAGGCCGTCCCGGTCTTCCGAAATTTCCCGCGTCTCCGGCCCAGTCCGAAGGCCGATCACTTCCTTCAGCGGCAATAGATGCGCCCCGCGCAGGTCGTAATCCGAATCCGGAGACGGAAAGCCATAAAGGTGAGCGCCGCTAATCGTCGCGAAGAGCAAAGGAAATGGTTGCTGCGCGCAAACCTCCCGCAACCGGGGATGATCGGCATACTTTTCCATCAGCCTGAAGACACCATGCTGCGTCGGGCTCGAACCAGAAAGTCGTTCGCCGCGGCATAATCGGGACGCTCGGGTAGGTTTGTGTTCATAAACGCCGCTTCGAAGTCCTCATGCAAACGAAGGCGCCACTCATTGACTTCCGCCCAACTCCGCTCGCCCCGTTTGATCGCGAGAAGACCCTCCCGGTGCCCGCTCATTTCAATCGGGATCTCGCCGGTCCGGAGTCCATGAATCCCGCTCAGGATGAGCCGGATCAAATGCATCGCGTGTTTCCAGCGAATTTCTCCGGACGCACGCAGGCCTTGCTCCAATTTCTTGAATTGAGAGATGACATAGCCGTTGTAAGTCTTGTAGATCAACTTGGAGAGGAAAACCGAACGCATGGCGCGCAACTCGGATGCCAGTGCGTTGGCTTCCAGAACCATCGGCGTGTAGAGACATTCCAAGACATTGGGATTGGCCTTAAGCGCCATCACCAAAAACTTCTTAAGCTCCCAGAAACACTCCTCATCGTCGGCCGACTCCAATTGTTCCGGCGCCCCGTACAGCGACCAATCGACCTCGGCAGGCGGAAGATAGATCCCGCGAACATCGGTGTCTGATTCCGGAGCAGACAGGCCAAACGCCCGTGAACCCACTACGCAGCGATAAATCACAAAGTCGTCCAGATCGTGGGACGAAAGTGCAGCCGCCGCCTCAGCCAGTTCGTCGCCCGGAATCTGCTTCAGAATCGTCAAGAGGGGGCGTTTGATCGCCGCATGGTGCCCATCTGGAAACCGGACGACGTAGGGGTGGACACCGTCCGTCGGCATCTTTTCCACCACGCCAACCGACCCCAAAGGCTTGACCACTCTTTGCCCTTGGCCGGCCGCCAAGCACTCGATGGGCTCACGGGTAACGACCCGTGTTCCAACCGGAAGGAGGAGATAGTTCTGGATCATCGCCGTCCTCCCATCATCCTTATCGGATTAGGCCGATCAACCTCCATCTCGTCGCAGCGTCGAACCGTCAGAATAGTATGTTTTGAATAAATTGATCGAGATGATCGGGAATTTTCCGGTTGCTCCTCACGATCGCCACCAATTCACGCTCAAACCGATCCGGCCAGCTCACCCGGCGGAGATTGTGCTTTCGTCCATAGAGCGCCAGCGCGCGGATCGGCACGCAGCTCACCCCCATCCCCAGCGCAACCAGGTTGATAATCAGATCGAAGCTATCCAGCTTCATCGCCGGCTCAGCCGTAATCCCCTGCTTTCTCAACCAAGCGTGCAACCGTTTGCCGGTGGTCCCTTCCTCGTCCAGCAGCAACCAGTTCTGACCCATCGCCCACTCGATTCGCGTTCGCTTCGACTCCGAAGTGAAGTCGCCGGCGTGCGCAGCGGGTGCGATCAGCGTGAATGCATCCGCAAACCGGTGAGTAACTCGCAACGTCTTCGGCAATCGTGGCGGCGGGCATAACACGCCCAAATCTAAATCATTCGCCTCGAGTGCGGACACGATGTCCGAACCGATTCGCGATGAGACGTGATATCCGACCAGCGGAGATCGCCGCAGGTTGGCGTGAAAAAATCCGGGCAAATAGGCAAGACCGAGCGAACGGGAGACGCCGACTCGAATCACCTTTTTGCCTCCCGCAAACGCTTCTCGAATTCGCTGCAAAACCCCGTCAACGCTTCCGATCAATTTCTCGGATTCAGCCAGCAGCATCTCTCCTGCCGGCGTGAGATGAACGCTGCGGGTCGTGCGTTCGAGCAAGGCCACCTCCAAACTTTCTTCAATCCCTTGCACCTGCCGAGTGACCGCGCTCTGGGTGAGTCCGGCCAATTCGGCGGCTTTGGTAAAGCTGCCGTGCTTGGCCACCAACTGAAACAGATGCAATTCGTAGAGATCGAAGGGAGCTTGTTTCAGGAACTCATGCATTTTTGGCATTAAACCAGTTATCTAATGAATTTAACACCCGAAATGAAATCGGTTAAGATGAGCGCATGGCTTCACTCACCGACCGATTGATTCAAAACATGCCCGGGCGCTATTACGTGGATGCGAGTTGCATCGATTGCGATATTTGCCGCTCTACCGCCCCGGCATTCTTCTCCCGCCACGATGAAATTGGTTTTTCGGTCGTTCACCGCCAGCCGGTGACAGCCGAGGAATTGGAGTTGGCGGAAGAAGCGCGGCAAGGCTGCCCAACAGAGTCGATTGGCAGCGATGAAACTCCCTCGTAACAGGGTAGATCCGCCAGCCTGTTTCGTGCAAATCGAGAACCGACACTCTCTTCCTCGGTCCAAGGGCACATGACTCGCCGGCTTCTGCTTTTTGTTGTTCTAGGCATAATCCCGGCTGCCGCCTGGGCAGAAACCCCGCCTTTGTTGGATGCGGCCATCGGGACCTGGACCTCGGGCAAGATTGACTGGGCCTTTACCCGGCACACCCAGACCATCAACGACAACGGGGTCGTGAAGGACGAACGGGTCGAACGTTACGACCCTTCCCTTCCGGACCTCCGGCGGTGGCGGCTGACCGAAGTCAACGGCGGGCCGCCCAGCGCCGCCCAGATTGAGATCGAACAGCGCAAAAACCGTAAACCGCGCAAGTACGGCAGCGAAGAACCGGGCAAATTGCTCGACCTCCCGCATGCCACCATCCGCAAGGAGGACTCCCGCTCGGTCACCTACGAAGTCCCCGTTCGGTCGGTCGCCGGCGGATTGGCGCAGACCAACAAGCTGGTCGTCCTCATCACAGTCGATCGCAAAACCGAGGCCATCGAGCGCTTTACCGCGCAACTGCTCGGCCCCATGCGCATCGCGCTCGGCTTGGCGAAGGTCACGGACGTCGATTTGGATCTGAGTTTCGAGCCAACGGAGCCGAGCGCCAAGCCCTCCAGCACACCCGCGCCCGCGAGCGGCACGGCCCACGCGACGCTGTCCGCCTTCGGCGAGCGGATGGAATACGAGTGGAGCGATTTCCAACGCGTCCAGGCGTACCATCCCGGCGAAGCCGCGCCGTAGCGCCAAGGCTCGTCCTCCGCCAACCTGATAGTTATCATTATTTTTGAATTGCCCTTGCCACCGAGGGCACCCGTTCCTAGGTAGATGGGGTACCCTACTCCCCAGCCGAAAACCACTCGGCCTAAAGCAACCTACTGGAACGCTCATGAAGAACTGCTCGTACCGACTGTCTAAGTTGATAGTTATAAAGCATCTTGGCCGCAACCTGCGGCTGAGTGCGCTGCTGCTAACCGCCAGCGCGGCCCTCCGCGCGGCCGATCCGGCCCCGGCCGCGACAGCGACCTCCGCCTCGGACAAAACCGTGGTGCTCGATCCCTTTGAGGTGTCCACCACTTCCGACAAGAGCTACGGCGAACTCAATTCCAACTCGATCACCGCCTTCAAGACCGAACTCGACAAGATGCCGGTCTCGGCCGACGTGTTCGACCAGGCTTTCATGAATGACACCGGGCTTAACTCGGTGGAGTCGGTGCTGTCGCTTTATTCGGCCGGATCCGGCCAGTTCAGCAGCCAGCCGGATACTTCGGCCGCGAACAACCAATATCTGGACCGCAATGCAGCCAGTTCGCTGTCCCTGCGCGGGCTGCAGTCGCCCACCGTGATGATCAACGGCTTTTTCCCCGTGGGCGGCAGCGGCATCACGGGAGCCGGGGTCAGCAGCACCTTCGACATCGACAAGATCGAAGTCATCAACGGCCCGCAGGCGCTGCTCTACGGAGTGAGCGGAGCGGGCGGCGTGATCAATTTGACGCTGAAGCAGGGGCTATTTTCCAAAGCGGCTTTCGGCTCCGCGAAGTTCCAGGTCGACCAATACGGCAACAAGCTCGGCCAACTCGATTACGGCGTCGGCAACGACCGGGTGGCCGTGCGTATCGCGCTCATCGACCAGAATATCGGCGACCGCCGGCTCTTCTACGGCGGCCCGATGAAAGGCGATTATGCGCAACTGGCGGTCCGCCCGTTCCGAAACACCACGGTGCGGTTGAGCTACGAAAACCAGACCTTCAACCGCACGAACGCCAATTCCGGGCTGCTGGCACTGACCGCGGCCAGCACCTCCAACGACGCCCGCAACGGCCAGTACCTCAACTACTTGATCGCCACAAGCCAGCTGGGCGTGGCCGCAAACGGCGGCCAGACCGGAGCCGGTGCGATCCCCGGCATCAACTGGACCACGGTCGCATCCCTGGCCGGGGACTTTAGCGGCGAATACCGCGACATGCACCAATACATCATGAACATCGACACCATTTGGGCCAGCTGGTTGTCGAGCCAAGTCTCCGTGGGCTACCGGCAACTCACCGACAGCAAGATCGGCAATAGCGGCATCACCTACGACGCTCCGAATGTGACCGCCAACCCAACCGGCACCTTCGCCGTAGTCCTCGGCACCAGCGCGGAATCCATGCTGTGGGAACCCACTCGCCAAAAAGTCGCCCGTATTTCGGCCCTCGCGGACAACAAGCTGTTCGGCGATCGCATCCATAGCCAAACCATCGTTGGCGCCGACGCCACCCGCACCGACGGGGCGACCATTAGCGAATACTACGTGGCGGCCGACTCCAACTTTAACCCCGTCATGACCGGCACCACGGTCAACAACGGATACACGATCATGCCCACCGAATATTGGGCGGTCCCCAATGGTCCCGTCCAATACCCCCTGGGCTTCAATCCCGGCAATCCGAAGATCACTTATGCCGGCACCAATTACGTGCGCGCGGTCACCAATCAATCGAATCCCGCGCTGGTGTCCGCCAGCAATCCCGAGGGGCTGACCGGCACCGGCCTGGCCGACTATCGCCACTCCACCGACGTCCAAAGCGGCGTCTACGCGGCCAACTACTCCGATTTCTTCAACGGGAATCTCTCCACGCTGGGCGGATTGCGGGTGGGCAAAGTGTACGACCGGGGCGTCAATGAAGCCTCGGCGCCCAACCCCCCGAGCATCCTGAGCGAAGTGCAAACCAAGTTCACCGCCTTCAACGCCGGCCTCAATTTCAAGATCGTGAACGGCCTGCGCGGCTATGTCGAATTCTCGGACAATTATGATCCGCCGGGCAACGCCACCGTCGATCCGTACGGCAATCCCATGAAGGTGGCCCACGGCCTGGGCGAGGAGGCCGGACTCAAGGCGACGGCCGCGCGCTGGAACCTGTCGGGCTCCCTGGCGGTTTACCACGCCAGTTCCACCAACGAGGAGTTGTCTTTCACCAGCACCATCTCCCGCGACATCAACCCGTCCGGACTAAACGGCATTTACAATGCGGGCAGCAATCTGATCAACGTCGACCGCAAGACCCAGGGCGTCCAACTCACCGCGACCGCGGCTCCGGGCGACTGGCGCCTACGGCTCTCGGCCTCGACCATCAAGTCGACGATCGGCAACGCCGTCAGCTACGGCCAGCTCTACAATGATCAATTCCATCAAGATGCCGCCGGCGACGTGACATTCGCGGACGGCTCGATCGTGTACGTCTCCCCCACCTTCAACTCCAAGGCGGCGGTGCTCGCGGCCACGCAGTCCACGGCGCCGGCCGGCTACATTCCCTTGACCATCGCGTCGATGAACAACCCCGCCAGTTCCTACTACGCCAATCCCGCTCCGGTGTCCGCCGAAATCGGAACTTCGCCCAACGTATCCAAAATCCTGACGATCGTGGATCCGGTTCACGGCGCCATCTTGACGGGGAAGAACGGTCAGCCTATCTCGATGCTGCAAATCGCGCCCAATCCCACTTCGCCGCCCCCGGGAAATATTGTGGTCACCGAACCGGGAGATTCCGTTTCCGGATTTCCCCGCTACTCCGTCAACTTTGTCGGGGTTTACACGGTCCCCTCGGGACTGTTTAAAGGCGTCCTCTTGGGCGGCACCACCTCGATCGCCTGGAAGACCAGCATGTACTATTATTATCCGCTGGGGGTGAGCAACGTGGACTCCAGCCGCATCATGCTGTACGAGCCGACCGAAACCTTGTTCGGCGCCATCATCGGCTACAGCCACAAGTTCAACCGCGTCACTTTCTCGACGCAGATGAACATCAACAATCTGATGAACCACTATCACGTATTGTTGCTGCCAAGTTACGTGAGCGGCTGGGCGGGACCCAACAACGCGACCATCGATCAGCGGCCGCGTTATTGGACTTGGTCGTCCACAATCGGATTCTGATCCGACCCACCCGACGCTCCCGGCTGCACTCACTTCACCGCCGGTCGAGAGTTTCCTGGCCGCGCCCATCAGGCGCGGCCATTTTTTTCCATCAACCGGGTGCCTCTCCGCCTTCGATGCCGCGCACCGTCGCGATAATCACCGCCATGCAGATTCAGGCTAGCGCCGGCTTCGCCAGATCCGATATGCATTTCCATTAATTTCTTTTTTTCAAATATGTAATATATTATAAACAAATCATTTAAGACTACTTCATCGCGATTAGCTTGGATAAATCGAAATAACATCGTTTGTTTATCGGTTAATTTCATTTCGACATTGCCATTGCGGCCTGGACCGAGTTTTCCTGTTTCCGCGAGCCTTAAGGGACCCCAATTCGAGATTTTCCCCGGGCCAATCTCGCAACTGTGCTCCCATTTGTATGAAGACTAAAAGCAATCGCCAGCTAGCCCATGAACTAAGCCTCTTTTTCACCCTGGGCTTGGCGGCCCTGGCGCCCCTCCCGCTCAAGGGACAAATCACGGGCGGCGTGCTCTCGCCTGAAATGGACACCCCCGGACGGCCCTTTTCCTACTTCTGGCATCCGACCGATGTCATTGGAACGCTCTATTCCCCCGCCGCATCAGAGATCACCCCTGAGGGCTACATCAACACGGGGTTTGGAGAGTTGATGTTCTTCACCGGAAATCCGCTGGTCCCGGTGGACCAGCGGATCAAGACCTTGTACCGCGACCATCTTCCCTGCGTTGAATATTGGTTTGAACGCGACGGCGTGCGTTATGAATTCTCGCTGTTCGGCGGCCCGGGCGGCCCCGCCTTGGGCGGACTTCCGGTCAACTACGCGAAGGTCCAGCTTCGGAACGTCGGCGCCGAGCCGAGAACCGCTTTCCTCAGCTCCGGCTATCGCTTCAGCCCTCACGGAGATACGCTGCAATGGCCCCAATACCGTTTTAGCCCCAATTTCGGTTTCCTTCCACCGCTCCTCACGGAAGGACAGACTGTCTACAATCCCAATTGGCACTACTCCATTACCGACGAGGCCTTGGTGCGAGACGGCCGCATCCTCTATTTCTTTCCCACCCACCCGGCACCGTGGCAAACATCGCTTTCCCTTGGAGACAATGGCATCCGCAAGCTGCGTTACTTCACCGGAGAAGTTGAACCGCGGCCAGCTCCGCTCCACCACGATGTCCATACGGTGATGGGAGTCGTGACCTACCGAGTTTCCCTCCAACCCGGCCAGAGCGAAACGCTCATTTTTAAAATCCCGCTGGCGCCCCTCCCCGCCCAATCGCCGGAAGCAGCGGAAGCGCGGACCGCCGACTACAACCGCACCTTCGCCGCGACTATGGCCGGATGGCAGCAACTGGTTCCCGAAAACTCGCCGCTCCAGTTTCCCGAATCGAAGGTCCAGAATTTTCTTCTCGCCAATACCGTATTCGACCTCCTGGCCATCGACCGAGTCGGCGACGACTACATTCTGTCGGACAATAAATTTCAATATCACGGCTTTTATCACAGTTCCAGTCTGATGGTCGCAGCGCTCGACGACATGGGGCTGTCCGAACTCGCGCGCAAGACCGTCCTCTACAATTTAAAGTGCCAGGCGAAGGACGGTTTCTATGACATCCTCAGGATCACCAAAGATGGATCGTGGCACGCCCGCCGCGGACTGCCGGAAGGAGTCGGGTATGCCCTCTGGGGATTCAAACGCCATTTCGCGCTCACCGGAGATGAAGCGTTCCTAAAGGAAATTTATCCGTCCGTGCAGCGGGCGATGGCCTGGGTGGATCAAGCCACGCAGTCGGACCCGCTCGGCTTGCTGCCCATCGCAACCGTGGCCGACGACGCGCTGCTCAAAGACGCTCACCAAACCGGGCAAAATTTCTGGACGCTGGCCGGAATCCAATGCGCCGTGCAGCTCGCCCAAGCAACGGGCAACCGGCAAGATGCCGCCCGGTTCGAATCGGTCTATCGCCGCCTGTGGACGGCGGTCGAAAAGCGCCTGGCGGTTCAGACCGCGCAGACGGGCGGATATATTCCCCCGTCTCTGGACCGGACCCTGCTCGGGGCCGACTGGGACAATATGCACACGCTCTATCCTGTGCCCTTGTTCGATCCGCGCGATCCACGGGTCGAAGCGACGATTCGGAAAACGCGGGCAGAGTACGCGGAAGGAATCCTCACCTATCCGCTGCAGCGGGGCATCGCCGAGAAAAAGGACGGGACCGTTTTTGATTTGCAGAGCAAATTGCACTATTGGCACAGCACCGACAACGCGATGAACCAGCTGGTCCGGGGCAGTCCCGACGACCAGAAGGCCGTGGTGGCCGACCTCTACGCCCTGCTGCTCCACACGTCTTCGACCCACGGCACCCAGGAATTCGGCGCCGTGCCGTGGAGCACGCGGGACTATTGCCTCGTCCACAATATCATGCCGGACGGCACCACCTCCGCGGTGATGATCGAACTCCTGCGCAACATGCTCGTCCGGGAATACCAGGACGAACTGCACCTTTTTTCCGCTCTCTCCCCGGCCTGGCTGGTGCCAGGCAAGGTCGTTGCGCTCCACGGTGAACCGACGGAGTTCGGCCCCATCGACGCCACCTTGCGCAGCACGGACCAGGCCTTGGAGATCCAAATTTCCAGCCAGTTCCGCCGCGCCCCCAGGGCCTTGATCCTCCATCTCCCGTGGTTCTATGCGGTCAGCCGGATCGAGCTCGATGGCCGGCCGGCGAAGGCCACCGGAGATACCTTGGAGATTCCCGCCGCCGGCGGAAGCGTCAAAATCACCGGCCGCATCCGCCCGGACACCGAGCTGGGAGGATACGAGCGAGCCGTGGAAAATTACAAAAGCGAATACCGGACCCGTTATGCACGGTTCCTTCAGACCGGCGAAATCAACAATTGATGTATTTTAGGATCGAGCGATCCGCCGCTTTTCCGCGCGCAGTGATCGCCACCCGATCCAGACGACAATCGCCGCGGAAATCCAAGCGAGCGCAGCCGCCCCGGCAAAAATCGGCCCGAGTCCGATCCGTGCGTCCCGCAGGGAACCGGCCAGATAGATTCCGATTCCGCCGGCGAGACATCCGCAGCAATTCAGGAGACCGTAGCCCGTCGCCCGCCCTTCTGCGGGCACAACCACGCATAGCATCGCGAGCAGGTTACTGTCCGCAAAATAACGGGTCAGCCCGTAGAGGATCAGACCCGCGACCGCGAGAGGCAGCAGGGAGGTCGTGCCGGCGATCAAGAGTCCCGGAGCGGCCAGCGCCAAGCCAATCGCGGTCACCCAGAATGGGGATCGGGCATTGGCGCGGCTCCAGCGATCCGCCCAGGCGCCGCCAATCAGCCCCCCGAGCAAAGCGGCGAATTGGAGATAAGTGGTGGAGGACACGCCGGCCGATCCTTGGGTCAGGTGAAATTGCTCGTTCAAATAGGTGGGCATCCAGCCAACGATCAGCCAGCCCACGACTCCGAGCAGCCCCCAGTAGGCGAGCAGAAGACGAAACCCGGCGCTTCCCCAGAGCAGTCCGAAAACGGCGCCAACACGGATCGGAGCCCGGCCTCCCACCATCGCCCCGGAAACCCGCCGGTGAGGCGACTCGCGCAAGGTGGCGCAGAGCACCAACGAGTAAGCGACGCCGATGCCTCCGAACAGGCTGAAGACAAAATGCCAGCTCTGCTGCTCCGCCATCCAGCCGCCTAAGCCGCCCAGAGCGGACCCTGCTGAAATACCGGTCATATGAATGCCGGTGGCCAGCGATCGGGTGGAGGTTGAATGGTAGTCGGCAATCAGCGCCAGGGCCGCTGGGAGGTAGCTCGCCTCGCTTATCCCCATCAACGCCCGCACGGTCAGCAGCTGGCCGTACGTATGGGCATGTCCGGTGAGCCAGGTCATCGCCGACCAAACCAGCAGGCTCACCACAATCACGGTGGACCGCCGAAAGCGATCGGCGAGATAACCCGCGATCGGACTGGAGAACGCGTACACCCAAAGAAAACCTGAACTCAGCAGGCCGAACTGAGCCTCCGTCATCGGGATGGCAGCCTCCAGCGAGGCGTGCATCGTCGTGAGCAGGATGCGATCCAGGTAGTTGAGCGCGGCAACCACCCACAGAAGCGCCACCACCAGCCAGGCTCGGGAAGGCGGCGAACTCAATCGGTCAGGGGTCGGAGCTCGATGCGGCGAAAAAAGATTTCCGCCCCTTCGCTTTGCACCAGCAGCCGGCCTTCCCGCAGCGAGCAGTCCGTGGCCTCATTCGCGCGGGTGCCGTTGACGAAATAGGCCAGATGGCCGCCAGCGCAAACCGCTTCGAGGTGATTCCATTGTCCCAAGGGACGCTCCAAGTCGTCGCGGCCCCGAAAACCGGTCACGTCTTTCCACTGCGGGTCGCGGTGGAGCCAGTCGATTCGGGCATTGGAAAAACGCGCCGAACCTCCCGCCGGATTCCACCGCTTCGTGCCGGGGGTAACGGTCGTCACCACCGAAGGAAATAATGGGACGGTCGATCCGCGCACATATCCTCCCACCAGCAGCAGGTCGCCGGTGCCGCCTTCGATGATCTGAAATTCAATCGAGCGCAGCCAAGTGCCGTGAAAGTCCCGCGCGCCGCTGCCGTCCTCACCTTGGCAATGCAGGAGAATGCCCGAATCCCGCGCGGCGTGCTGTCTTCTTCCCCAGGTTTGCGTACCCCACCGGTACTCGGCCACCAAACGGTAGTCGGTATAACGCTCGCGAGTAATCAGCCCGCCAAAATCCTCTCCACTGATTCGGATCGCCGGGGCGCCCTCGAGCGCCTCCATGACGGTGAAGACGTGGTGAGGATCGTCATGGCCGTAGGCCGGAAGCCAAGTGGTGAAAGCAGAAAGGTCTTTGCCGTTGAAAAGCGCGATCACGCCGTGCGGCGTGATCGGCACCGACGGCAAGGCGCTCAGCGCGATCCCCAGCCAACTGCGCCACCGGCGCTTCATTCCGGAATCACCGCCACGCAATCGATTTCCACGTCGATGTCCACCAATTGGCAGCCGATCGTGGTGCGGGCGGGGCGGCGGGAACGATCGGGAAACCATTTCTCGAATTCTTCCGTCATCTTCTGCCAGTTGGCCTTGGAGTTATCGCTCAGGAAGACCCGGACCATGACAACGTCCTGCATCCCGCAACCCACCGCTTCCAGATGCAGCGAGATGTTTTTCATCGTGAGGTGAAACTGCTCGGCCAGCGAGCCCCGGGTGGGCACGATTTCCTTTTCCGTCGGCTCGATCGGGCCCTGACCCGACACGAAGACCAGTTTACCCTGAGCGGTCACGAGCGGAGCGAAGGGGAGCTTGGGGCCGCAAAAGCCTTTGGTATCGTAGATGGTATTTTTCATAATGGTTGGGAGAGTCAGAAATCGGAGCGCGGCTGCAGGAGCCGCAGGGCATCGAGCCAAGCGGCAACCTGATCGGACCACGCGGCCCCTTCGCCGCGCCGGCCCGGCGAGAAAGCGGTATGTCCGCCCTGCTCGACGGTCCACAGCACGGTCGGGACCCCCGCCGCCCGAGCCGCGCCGGCCAGCGACTCGGCGAAGGCATGCGGAGCGATTCGATCATCCCGCGCCGAAGCGATGAAGAGGGGTGGAGTGCGATGCGACAGCGGAAAGGCGGCGACGGTCTGGCCATCCGGCCAAGGACACAGCAGCACCGCAAAGTTCGGCCGGCAGTTTTCCCGCTCCACCGGATCGCTCGAATTCGGATCCCCCTCGTCGGCGTGAGTCGTCAGATTCAGCGCGAGGTGCGAGCCGGCGGAAAAGCCGATCAGTCCAATGCGGCGGGAATCAACCCCCCATGCGGCGGCGTGCGCCCGGACAAGCCGCAGCGCCCGGCGCGCGTCGGCGAGAGCGTCCGCCTCGACGTGGCGGGACGGCGGCTTCGTGCGATACTTGAGCACGACTACCGTTGCACCGGCTGGTACCCATTTCGGCACGACGCCCGCTCCGTCGGAGAAGGTTCCGACTTTGGTATACGATCCGCCGGGACACACCAGCAGGCCCAGACCAGAAGAATGGCCCGGGGCAGGATGGTGCACGGCGATTTCGGGGATGCTGACGTTGCCGACCGCGTCGCCCGGGGTCTGGGTCTCCTCTCCGGCCGCGCCATCGAACCCCGGCGGCATTCCGGGCCAAAGCTTGATGTGTTCAGCCGCTAAAATGCCGTGATCCAAGACTGGACCCATTGAAGCCTGCGAAAATACCGCCGAGCTAATCCATGCGAACAAGAGCAAAGCGGCGCGTAAAACACCCTGGAGGCGCAAGCTGGGCATCGGCTTCCAATAGTATCTTATGGATATTAATGTCAATTATCTTCATTTTTGAAATTGTTTTTATTACTGTTATAAAACAACTTATGATCTATTTTATAGCGATAATGAAAATACAAATAAAATATCAGCACTTTCTGTCATTAATTTCATCTGCGAACCGTTAACCGCGCGGGCCTGTGCCAGCTAGCGCGAAGGCGACCCCAAATTCGGCCGCACCAAGTAGGTGACGTCTTAAGAAAGCTCTCCAAATTCGAGATCGGCTTCCGCTTCCCACTGCTCGCTCTCGGACCGACGCCGGGTTACCTCTTGTGGTCTCAGCTGAGTCGTTCTGTTTCTTTAAATATCAAATATATCTTGTTCTAAATAATATGTTTAAAAAGTAATTAGATTTTACATTGGAGTAAACTGAGAAATATATCACTTTTATCTCAACAAACCTTCAGCTTACCTTTTTCAGGGAAAACAATTATGCAAGGACGGCTCATCAGAGAGAAACTCCACCGCGGCGAGTGCGTATTCGGAACCCATATCGCCAGCCTGATGAACCCGGTGGCGGCCGCGATGGCGGCGGAAATCGAACTCGACTTTGCCTTTTTCTGCACCGAACACATGCCGATCGACCGGACTGAAGTCGGTCTCATGTGCCAATTCTACGCCGCACGCGGCATTTCGCCGATCGTCCGGGTGCCCTCGCCCGATCCGATCGCGATCAGCATGGCGCTCGACGGCGGAGCCCAGGGAATCGTGGTTCCCTACGTCGAAACCGTCGAAGAAGTGCGGCGTTCTGCCGGAGCCGTTCACTTCCGACCGATCAAAGGAGAACTGCTGCGTGAAATCCAGTCCGGGAAAACCGAATTGCCGCTCAAGACCCGCGAATTTCTGCACGACTTCAATCGGGACAATTACCTTATTATCGGCATCGAAAGCATGGCGGCCATCGGGCGGCTGGAACAGTTGATCGATGCTGCGGAAATCGATGGAGTTTTCCTCGGGCCGCACGACATCAGCGCGACCATGGGAATTCCCACCGAATACGGAAACCCGGAGTTTCTGCAAGTCATCGAGGACGTCGTTCGCCGATGCCGCCGGCGTTCGATCGGGGTCGGACTCCACACCCCACTCCTCAAGATGAAACCGCAGGATCTGCAACGATTGATCGACGCGGGGATGAATTGGATCCTGAACGGATCCGACATTGGAACGATGCGCGACGCGATGAATGCACAGCTCCGTCAACTCCGCGAGTTGACCGCGGCCGGGCGCGCAAGCAGCGCCGAGCCCGCCGCGCGAGTTCAAGGATGCATCAATTGAACCTCGCTACCCTGATCGTAGGCACCGGGGGCATCGGAGAGCGGCATCTGCGCTGCTTTCAAGCCACCGGCCGGGCCAGCGTTTCGTTTTGCGAGGCCAATCCCGAGCGCCGGAAGGTCATCGCCGAGCGCTACGGAGTGAAGAGCTACTCCGATCTCACCGCCGCCCTTGCCGCGGAAAAATTTAACGCCGCGGTCATCTGCACTCCGGCCCCGAGCCACCCTGCCCTGGCAACCCAATGCCTGGTCGCCGGTTTGTCCGTGCTGGTGGAAAAGCCCCTCAGTTCTTCGCGGGACGGCCTCGCTACGCTGCGTCAAACGCTCGCCGCCGCCTCCGGCGTGCTGCGCGTCGCCTATGTGTACCGATCGATCCCCGTGATCCGCGAGGCGCGGGAGCTGGTGCAAAGCGGCGAGTTCGGCCGCGTTCACCAAGTGACCGTGGAAGCCGGCCAGAATTTCCCCCTGTTCCGGCCGGATTTTCAGCGCATCTACTATGCCCGGCGTGAATCGGGCGGGGGAGCCATCCAAGATTATCTCACCCATATGGTCCATGGGGTCGAGTGGTTCGTGGGGCCCGTCGTCGAGCTGGCCTGCCTCGCCGCGCATCAAGTGCTGCCCGGAGTAGAAGTCGAAGACACCGCCAACCTGATCTGCCGGCACCGCGATGGAACCCTGAGCTCTTTCGCGATCAATCAGTTTCAGGCGCCCAACGAGGTCACTTTGTCATTCCACGCGCCCAAGGGCTCCGTCCGCGTCGAATTGCACCGGCAGCGACTGGGAGTCATGCGCACCGGCGCCGCCGAGTGGCAATGGCGCGAAGTGCCCCACGGAGAACGGGACACCATGTTTGTATCCCAGGCCAATTCCTTGATCGATGCCGCGACCGGACAGCCCGACCACCTCTGCACACTCGAAGAGGCGGCGCAGACTCTGGAAGTCAATCTGGGCGCCCTGGCTTCTTCGGAGTCGAAGCAATTCGTGCGCATCCCGGCATGAGCCTGTCCGAGCGCTTCAGCCTGCGGGACCGCGTCGTCATTCTGACCGGAGCCACCGGCCGGTACGGCCGCGGCCTGGCCGCAGACCTCGCCAGCACCGGCGCACGCCTGATCGTGACGTCGCGAGAACCCGAGCGCTGCAGCCAGATTGCCGCCGCGGAGAACCAACTCGGGCACCAGGTGTTCGCCGAAACATTGGATCAGGGCAACGAGGCGTCGATTCAAGCTCTCTGCGGCCGGGTGCTTGCAGCCCACGGCCGGGTCGACGGCCTGGTCAACAATGCTGTGCTCCATTCCATGACCGCGCCGGACGCGCCCGTCGAGGAATGGAACGAGTCGCTGCGCGTCAACGCCACCGGCCTCATGCTGATGCACCGGGTGTTTCAAGCGCCGCTGGCGGCGAACGGCGCCGGCAGCATCGTCAACATTGGATCAATCTTCGGGACCAACGGCCCGATGCTTTCCCGCTACGAAGGCACGGAGCACGCCATTCCCAGCCCCGACTATTTCTTCCACAAAGGAGGACTGCTCAACCTGACCCGCTACTACGCGGCCCTATTCGGGCCCGCGGGAATTCGAGTCAATTGCGTGAGCCCCGGAGGATTTTTATCCGGGCAATCGCCAGAATATATCCAGCGATATGCGGGGCATACGTTTTTGCGGCGCATGGCCAATTCCTCCGACTTGGGCGGAGCGGTGGCCTTTCTGCTCAGCGACGCCGCGGGCTACATCACCGGCGCCAATCTGCCGGTGGATGGCGGATATTCGGCCGGCTGAAATCCGCGAGGGGAAGGTCTGCCGCGTCCCCTAATTATTTATATCGAATATATTCATCTTCTAAGGTATTTTAGTAGTTATTAAGTTTATACTTAAGACACTGATTATTTGACTCTTGCGAATTATTAATTTCGATTTAGAGGTCTATATCTCTTAATCTCACTCGAATATTGCTATTCTTTTCAATGCAATATCTCTCATATTTCCAAGATGACCTCCGCCCCTCTAAACCTCGATCCCCCCGAAGGCTCGTCGCGCGTCCGTGAAGCGGCCGACAAACTGGAGCGGCATATCCGGGCTTCCGGCCTACGGACGGGCGATCGCTACATTACCGCGGAGCAGGCCGCCCAATTAATCGGCGGCAGCGTGATGACCGTGCAGCGCGCAATGAAGCTGCTTGCGAGCAAGAACATCCTGGAGCGGCGGCCGAAGGCCGGAACGTTCATCGGCTCCGCCGGCGTCGCCGCTTCCGAACTGCCCTGCATCCACTACCTGTTGCCGGAACAATTCGTGACCGAAGACAAGGACCAGGAACGCGTTTGGCCTTTGATCCACGGCCAAATCTACGGAATGCGGACGATCCTGCCTAATCTCTCTGTCCAATTCAATTTCATCCCCAATCAGGATCTGGCTTATACGCGGCAAATCGTTCAGCAGACATCCCCGGCTGGAGTGATCCTGGTGCTCGCCTCTCGGCCGATGCGCGCCTTTTTCGACCAATCGGGGATTCCCACGATCGTCGAAGGCAGCGCGGAGCCGGATCTCGCCAATCTTTGCTCGGTGGAACTCGATCAGGTCCAAACCGGACGCATTCTCGCCTCCTATTTGCTGCAAAAAGGCCACCGCCGGATCGCCACCGTCATGCGCAATGTCTGGTCCATCGGCGAACATCACCTTCACGACGGCATCAGCGAGGAACTCGCCGCCGCCGGCCTGGGCGCCACCGCATTGCGCATTCGCAGCGCTCCACCCGAAGCCCAGGCCATCGCGGAATTAGCCCGTTCACTCCTCACGGCTACCGACCCCGCGCCGACCGGGTTCATCTGCCGCACGGAATTCCAAGCCGATTGCCTCACTTCCGTGATCAACGAGCTCAACCTGGCGGGCCAAGTCGACGTGGCGGTCTGCAATCCTCCGGGGCCGGCCCATAGCGCCCGGTATCCCACCGTTCTGCCGGATACCGACGCCATAGGCCGGGGGCGCATTTTCGGCCAGATGTTTCAACAGCTGATGCAGCATACTCCGCCCCAGCCTCGCGGGGTGCAGGTGACGGTGCGCCTGCAGTTGCCCGAGGCGAGCTTGGTCGCGGCCCCGTGAGCGTCGCGCTGGTAACGGGCGCCGCGGGGATCGTCGGGCCCGGGATCTGTGCTGAGTTGAAAAGCAGCGGCTGGACGGTCGTGGCGGCCGATCGCTCCGCCGAATCCTTCGCTCAACTCGAGGCCCGAGGCACACGGCTCGAGGCGGACGCCAGCTTGTCCGCGGATTTGTCGCGCTCCGACGAGGTGGCCGGATTGATCGCCGCTGCTCAGCGGCTCGGTCCCATCGCCCTCGTGGTCAACAACGCCACGGCCCACAACCGCCCCATCCCGCTGGCGCAATTGGACGCCGCTACCTGCGAAAAGATTTGGCGGGTCGATCTGCTCGCGCCCCTGCTTCTGGTCCAAGCCGCCACCGCCGATCTGGCGGCGAATCAGGGCCTCGTGATCAACCTTTCGAGCGTCCGGGTGCAGCATGTCACCGCGGGCCACCTGCCCTACATCACCGCCAAGGCCGCCACTGAGGCGATGACGGAGGTCATGGCCCTGGAGTTGGCCCCGCAAAATATCCGGGTCAACTGCCTGCGGCTCGGCGCCGTCCCGGGAGACGGATTTCTGCGCGCGGCACTGGAACTGCTTCCGCCGGAATTGGGCCAACGGCTGCGCGCTGAGATCTTGCCCGGACATTTTGAGCAGGCCGGCCGATCCTCCAGCCTGGGAAACAGCTACGGCACGCCCCATGACATCGGGAGGGCCATCGTCTTTCTCGCCTCCGCCGCAGGGAAATTCATCAATGGCGCCACGATCCCGGTGGACGGCGGATTCGTCCTCCGGCAGCACCAACGCGCGAGCGAAGCCGCGACCGGTCCCAACACCGTCCACCAGTGGTTATCGGATCCCCGCGGTCAGGTGCGGGCGTGGCTGAAAAGCCGGAATATCGACTTTGCCGTCTGAGCGTCTTACCGCAGCGGGTCGGATTTAACCTTAAAGCTCCGAAATTCCACCGGATCGTAATGGCCCGCTAAACCGATATATCCGCGGGTGTGATCGAGCCCTTTAGGGGCGTACGCCAATTTGCTGCGATCGAGGGTGGACACATCGACATCGAGGATGCAGGTGCCGTTCAGCGTCACCCGGATCCGCTGCCCTCGCACTTCGATTTCCTCGAAGTTCCACTCACCCACCGGCCGCTGGTAGCCGCGCTTCGCGCCGACGCAGTAGTAGAGCGATCCGTTGTACTGGTAGGCCGCGAGCGGCTTTTGGTGGGCCGCAGCCTGCAGCGCGTTATAGCCTTCGTCGTCGAGCACCTGGATTTCGAATCCGTTCGCGGCCGAATGCCCGATCAACGGCGTGCGCAGCGCGATGCCATTGTTTCCGGCCACCGACAGCCGATATTCTACGCGAATGACGCCATTTTCGAATTCCTCTTTGGTCAGCAGGTCCCCGCCTTTACGGGGGCGGCAAACGATCGCACCGCTTTTCATTTCGTAGCTGCCCACCGCGCCTTGCCAATTGCTGAGATCCCGGCCGTTGACGTGTTCGACAAACCCGCTCGGATCGCCGCTTGCAGCCAATCGGCGATTCGCCTCGTCCGTGCCGATGCGGCGAATCCAGACGTTCCGCCACTGAGTCTCCCCTTTCTTGACCCACAACTCGATCGGTCCTCGCGGTGCCACCGGATCAGGCATGCCGCCGAGCACGACGTTGTCGGCCACCCTTAGCCCGTTGCGGATGACGGTCACTCTTTCGCCCAACATCGTAATCTCGCAGTGATTCCACTGGCCGTCCCGCTCGCCGCTTGCCGCGGATAGCGCCTGGGCAAGTTCACCGGTCGCGGATCTGCCGCGCAGGCGCACGCCGCTCTCGCTGCCCGATCCGGTCCGCGATTCAAATCGCAGTTCGAAATCACGGTACTGCTCAGCGGTGATCAGCCGAGGGCCGGTGTCGGTTTGCACAATCGCCTCGCGATTCGCCGGCGCGGTGAACAAGGCGGTGAAGTCAGCCGGCGGAAGGCTCTCTGCCGGCTGGGCATAAATTGCCGGGGCCGCGGCAAGACCAACACCGGCGATGGCGAGGAGGGGGAATCTCATCACCAAGTCGGCCCGAAGGTTGACGGGTTAGTCAGAGGCGCCGGTTTTGAGGTCACGCGGAGCAGTCGCGAGGGGTGTTCCGGTTGCGGGCCGGATGAGAACATAGGTCCAGCCAATCGAGGGCAGCGTCACTGAGAACCGCCCCGCGGAATCCACCGCGACCGGCCGGCCCGTCAAGGGTTCGGAAGCCTCCAGCGGCACCCCACCGGACCAACCCAGGGCCGCAAGCCCCAGCCTGACCTTAACCAGCTGTTCCGTCCGGGAAAGATTGGCCACCAGGGCTAGAACCCCGTTTTTCGGGTGACGCAGCAGCGTCGCATAACACTCCGGAGCAGTTACCTGAGCATAATCGTGGTTGTTCCAATAATACAGCTTTTGCGCATGTTCGGCGTCGAACTGGTCGCGCATTTTCCAGATTTTCGGCACGAGGAAGTTGTACCGGTCGGGCTGTTTCGAGAGTTCGTCCATCTCGGTCGTGCTCATCCGAGGCGAGATGTCGTGGAGCAGCGAAATGGCGGCGACTTTCATGGGCGAACCCAGCCGATAAGTGAGCGTCTCGGCAGCAACGCCGATTTGCCGACCGGTGAATTCCGTGCGGAACTTGTCCAAGGTCAGGTCGTTGGGCAGAAACGGGGATCCTTTTCCTTTATATTGGTACCATTGCTCCCCCGTCCACATGATGTCGGCGTAAGCCAAGCCCGACAGATTGTAGCCCCAAGAGCTGTGAACGTCCACAATTCCATCCGGATCCTGTTCGTGAACGACCGTGTAAATGCGTCGCATGAACTCGCGAATCGCAAACATGGGATAGGTGGTATGCAATTGGCCGTTTTTGACATACCCGCATCCGTGCTCGGTGTTGTCACAGGGAACCATGTGGACCGCCCCATCGAGATACACCCCATTGTCCCCGAACTTCTTCAGCCGCTCGGCCAAGCTATGGATCCAGGCATCCTGCGCCGCCGGGCTTTCCGGGCAGAAAAACATGTCTCCTTGCGAGTCCGCGCCGTAGGCAAATGAGACTCCTCCAGGACGGTTCGGCGGCCCGGACGGGGGAACATATTGCTTGTAGGGCCGATCTCCGATCTGCGCGCCGTAGCCGTCGAATTCGGGCACGTCCACTGGGAACCGTTGGTGAATCAAATAGGGATGAATCCGCAGGCCATTGGCATGGGCCGCGTCGATCAACCGGTGCAGCGGCTGCGCGAATGATTCATGCTGGGGCATGGGCCAGGGCCAGTCATCGCTCACATTGATGAAGAGCCGGCGGATTCCCAAGTCGGCATAGTGCTGAAGGGTCGGCACGCCGCCCGTCCGCCGATCCGGCAAATTGAAGTCCAAGCCCCACGGTTCGCTCCGCGCCACGCGCAAGTCCCAGCCATCATGGACGAGCGGCTTGACCGGCGTCGCGAGCAAAGCAAAGCGATAGTGCAGGGTTTGCCCGCGATGGAGATGCAAGGGAGCGCTGATCCAATGGGCGCGAAAGAACGTCGTCGTTCCCCGCGGAAGAATCTCGATCGCTTTCTCGGGATTCGACTCGTTCCAATCTTCGTCTGACTCGGCTTGCCAGCAGAGCCCGCGCTCCTCGTTGCCGAGGAAGATGTCGGGGCTGAAATGAAACGCCAAATCGCCGTGCACGGCACCACTGTAATGTTCGGTCATTAGCACTCCCCCTCGGACCGGCAGCGCATGGGCGCCGTAACAAAGCCCCGCATACTGCGTTTGCAGCGGGATTTCCAAATCCAAATTCTGAACCTCCAGGTCCTTTCGCGCTTCCAGCTTGCAATCAAAAATGGCGTAGCCGTCGTATTCGACCTTCGTCTCCACCCGCACCGCCATGGCACCGCCCGCTTCGGTCGAAACGACGGTCGCGCCCAAGTCGGATGAATCTTTCAATTTGACCTGCCCTCCCTCCCATGTCGCCAGTTTTCCCTCGAGCTCCCCCCGCAAGGCAATGGGCCCGGCAAGCAAGGAATGCCCCCCCGAATTGATCGCTTCCGGAAAGAGATGCGGGCCGAAATCATAGCGCCGGTTCCAGACTTGCAATTGAACGGAGCCGTCCTCCGCCGATTTCGCCACGAGCGCGGTCCAAGGTTTGAGAACGGTTTTGGAATAGCCTTCACCGTTCTTGATCCAATCGGGTTTTTTCAACAGGAGACTCCGGGTGGCGAGCTCCGGTTCGCCCCGTGCATCGCCGATCCAAGCTTTCGCAGTCACTTGCCGGCCTTCGAGTTCGTTAAGTGGACACGTCGCCAGCGCCACATAACGGCCGGAACCGGGTGAACTCTCGACCCAAGCCGCCTGCAGAGTGCGGGGGGAGCCCTCCGAACCGTTCGCAACCAGCTGAAACCGCGCCGGTGCGGTCGGCGCAACTTCACTCTTCAGTGAGAGCCGCAGTCCAAGCGTTTCGGCATACCAATCCGGTTCCGCCGCCAATTCGGCCGTAGGGCGAAAAACCATCGTTTCGTTCTTGGCGTCCGCCGCCACTTCCTGCGCGGAGAGCGCACGCCGATAGAAGCGGAAACTTGCCAGGTCGATTGGCGCGGGCCTCTCCCCTCCGGGGCCGCCGCCAATGCAAAAATGCCCGGTATCCGCGCGCTCAATTGCCGGCGCGGCCATGTAACAATCGCGGACCAATTTCCCATCGCGGTAAAAGCGGCACCGGGGATATTCCACCACCACTGCGACATGCGCCCATTCAGCGCTGAGGAGCGCCCGCGGGGCCACGGTCACCAGCGACTCCTCCCGATCCGGACGGTAGTACAGAACCAGGCTGTGTTCATAGGCGATGGAGAAGTGGAATCCATCAACGGGAATCTGCCCAAAGATCATGCACCACGGGGCTTGAGTGGGGCCATTTTCCCGAATCCACATCTCAAACGTCGAATCTCCCTGGAGCCGGAGACCGCGAAGTGCGCCGCAGTCAATATACGAATCTTTTCCATTCAACCGAAGCGCGCCGCGGCCGGCAATATCCCGCAGATAAACACCATGGACGATGGTGCCGTCATGCCGACTATCACCCCAATCGTGGGCGCTGGTCCCGGGATCCGAATCAAATCGATACTCCAGTGCCGGCCCTTCCCCTTTTTCTGCGCCGCGTGCCGAAAAGGAAAATGGAGAAACAGCCAGTAGAACGGCGAGACAGAGCTGAAAAGGCAATCTGGACATCGCGGTTTTGTACCAGTTACAATTTATTTATGTCAATCAGTTTCATTTTAGAAATTGTTTTGATAACTATATATCAGGATTTTATAAATTTGTTGTTACGCATAACCCTATACGCAGTTTAAAATCAGGTTATTTATCTATTAATTTCAATTCAATATTGCTTATTCGTTTTGATCTGGTGTTTTGCTCTC
>Ga0207041_1005_pt2 | contig 30417 bp, 34 predicted proteins | sample Alteio_BWMinCont_73_FD_153311 | JGI IMG/M metagenome (GOLD analysis project Ga0207041, IMG submission 153311) | Enriched cells from forest soil in Barre Woods Harvard Forest LTER site, Petersham, Massachusetts, United States -... | ecosystem: Environmental > Terrestrial > Soil > Temperate forest >... | reverse complement strand
AGGCGTACCTGGCCATCGTGGATGAGGCGAAGAAGCAGGGCCTCCCCGTCGCCGGCCACCTCCCCGAGTCGGTCAGCGCCGCCGAGGCGTCCGACCTGGGCCAGAAGAGCATCGAGCACCTCTCGGGGGTCGTGCTCGCCTGCCCATGTCCTCAAGAAAATCAAAATTAGCGGAGCAGGCGGCTGGGACTACCTCACGTGCGACCCGGAAGCCCGGCGCCTGTACATCAGCCGGGCTACTCGGGTCCAGGTCATGGATGTGGACAAGGGAGAAATTATTGGCGAAATCGCCAATACGCCCGGCGTGCACGGTATCGCGCTTGCGCCAAAGTCGGGCAAGGGTTTCACGAGCAACGGCCAGGATGGCACGTCTACCATCTTCGACCTGAAAACTCTGAAGGAATTGGACCGCGTCAAGGTCGGGTCGCGGCCGGACGGCATCATCTACGATCCCGCCTCGGAGCGCATCTTCACGTTCAACGCTGGCAGCAAGGACGCCACCGCAATTGACGCCGAGAGTGGCAAGGTGGCAGGCAGCGTTCCGCTGGGCGCTCGAAACGATCTACCGAGTGATGAGCCGGTCTCAGGGCAACATCCCGCCATTGGCCTGGCCCACGCCCCGCCAGCAGGCCAGCACAGCGCCCGTACCGGCGGCGACGCCGCTGCACATTCTCGTGGCCGAAGACAATGAGTTGAGCGCGCAAGTCCTGGAGCAGTCACTCACCCGACAGGGACATCGCGTCCGGCTGGCGAGCAACGGTCGGAAGCACTTACGCTATCGGCGGGGGTCTCCTTGGCGCGGAGTCCCAGGGGCGCTGCCGGCTGAGTTGCAGTGATGCTCTGCAAAGCGTGGCTTGTTGACTTACACGTCCGCGCAAGAAAAAAGACGAAATTCTGAATCCGTTTCCGCACGCCGAAGCAATAACAAGTAGAAAGATAGGCGGCCAACCTCACGGAGCGCACACTATGGCCAACCGCCAATTGTATGGCGTCATCCGAAACTTGTGCAAAGCGGCCATTCTGCACGACGGCGCAAGCACAACTGATGCCCAACTCTTGGACGCATTCATTAGCCGATGCGATGAAGCGGCGTTTGAAATGATCGTTCGGCGGCACGGGCCTATGGTGCTAGGGGTGTGCCGGCGGATTTTGCACCATGGACATGATGCGGAAGATGCTTTTCAGACGACCTTCTTAGTGCTTGTCCGCAAAGCGCGGAGCATCTTACCGCGCGAAATGCTTGGTAACTGGTTGCATGGCGTGGCCTATCGCACCGCGGTGAAAGTCCGGGCCGCGACGGCGAAACGACGCGCGAAGGAAAGGCAGGTCCTCATGCGTGGGCCAGTTAGCAGCGAAGAGCTATGGCATGCCCTGTTATCGCTGCTCGATCAGGAACTGGAGCGCCTACCGGACAAATATCGATTGCCGATCGTGCTGTGCGACCTGGAAGGTAAGACCCGCAAGCATGCCGCTCGTCAGCTTGGTTGGCCCGAGGGAACCATTGCCACGCGGCTGACTCGCGGACGCGCATTGCTGGCGAAGCGTTTGAGGGGCCATGGTTTGGCATTGTCAGGAGGAGCGCTGGCGGCGGTGCTCGCGGAGAATGGGGCGGCGGCGTGCGTGTCAGGGGCGCTGACCGCCGCCACGGTGAAAACCGCAACGGTGACTGGAGCGATATCCGTGAGAGTTGCGGGGCTTACGGAAGGAGTGCTGAAGGCGATGCTACTTAGCAAGCTAAGAATTGTTACGGCGGTGGTTGTGAGCATCGGAGTGGTTAGCACGGGTATGGGCTTTTTGGTTGCACCCAGGGTGATAAACCAAGCGGCGGCCAGAGCACAGGGACCCGGTGCCGTGTCGGCGGAGCCGCAAATCACCGCGCAACGGAGTGCATCGACCAGGGAAGCCAGACTGGCGCTGGTGCAAATCAGCGTCACCAGCCCGGAGGGAATGAAAACGATTGTCCAGACCAAAAATGGCGCGCCATCCGAGCGTGTGTCAGTACGGGCACCCGGACGGCTAAATCTGGAGCAGGGGCAGATCTATCGCTTGAAGTTGACGGACATTCCCAATCGTCCTGGCGTCGAGCTTTACCCAACGCTCGAAATCCCGATGGCCAACGATACGACCGTGGAGCTCATAACGAACTCGGCAATTCCAGTGAGATTCACGGATGCCGACTTTGAGCATGTAGCCGCCGGCGCTTTGATCAGCAAGGTCATCTACCTACCAACGGCAAGAGATGGGGAAAGTCCGCCACCTTCGGGTAATGTCAGGACCCTCGCATCCTACGAAACACCAGAGCAGGACGTGATCGCGGCGGCAAGAAGGCGCGGCACGCCACTCGTAATTATTCGGCTGGGCAACATCGACCGCGGCGACGATACTAGCAGCAGGGTGTTGGGGAAAGTGATCCGCGTGGGCGATGACGGCAAATCGATGGGGATCCTGGCTCCGCGAGTCCCGCCTGTGCCCGGGGCCGTTCGATTGAAATTCGATGAGAAAATCGACATTCGTGTTTCGTCGAAGGTTATCAAGGCGGGCGGAGATGAGTTGAAGATCATTAGCATCGGCACCGGCACGTTTCATCTCGCGAAGGATACGCGCCTGACGGCCACGCTAAACGCGGGCGTGCTGCAACACACGAAAGTTGATTACTGGATTTATGCCGCGGTGTTCGACGTTGAGGGAAGGATGCTTGGCACGGCTTCGCACAAAGAGATCGTGGAATACATTCGCTTGAGCGCCACGCCGCTCATGCTCAGGAAAATCGAGCTGGATTTCGGCATCTCCCAAGCGTTCCGGAATGCTGCGTTCGTAGCAGTAACTATTAGCGATCCGGAGATAGCGAAGCCGTGACATGTTTCCACGACCAACGGTGAGATCAAGGGTCTTGGCATTGCGTTCGACGGATCACTTCCGGGTGCTGTCAGGCTCAGCCAAAGCCGTTCGGGTAACCAAAGTGAGCACCATAAACAACGTCGCCATTGCAACGTGGCGACCCTCAGTATCCCAGCCTCGGTCGCTGGGATACTCCGACGTCAAAAGCTATCAGCCCTAAGCTTCGGGCCGCCGCCGTGGAGATGCGCGCCGCGCTCCTGCGGGAGGCGTGCACGCTTCTGCACCTCGCCAACGTGCCTCATGTCCTGATTGACGGGCAACTGGGCAACTACTCGGTGCACCTGGGCAGCGCCGTCGTCCATCGCCAGCCAGGCGGCGCCCTGTGCCTGGTCGCGGTACACGCCCAGCACCGCGGCCGCCTGTTTCTCCCGTTTGCAGACGATGACCCGAAGACGGCGGAAGTGATCTCCAAGGTGATGATGTTGGCACGCGACGAGGTCGGAAGTCATGGCAATCCCCTGTGACGTCGTTGTCGGTTTTACTTGAGCATTTTTTTATGTGCGCCAGCAGATCATTCCACCACTCTCGCTCAGCCTGCACGCGCCTATCATCCGACGATTGGGTCGAGTCGAGCAGCGCCTGTTCAACGATCGTCTGCGCTTCCGCATAGCGATTCTCAGCAAAAAGCACCCCAGCTTCAACGCGGCGGCAGGCGTGGCGGTCGGCACCTTGATTTATGGCTTCATCTAGCCAGCTACGTGCCGCCACGGCATTGCGACGGACAACGCTCTCGAAAAAGGCCGCGTCCAGGAAGAGCGTGGCCAACGACTCGGCGGGATAACCGGCGCGCTGCTGGAGTGCCAGATCGAGCAACTCGCCGGCGCGCTCGAATGCGCCACAAGCAAAGGCATGCAGATGGCCGAACATGTTCGCCAGGGCATCATTTGGGGTGTGGTCTCGAAGTTCCAGGGCGCGCTCGATCAGCGCACCCTGCCAGTCGCGTGGCGGTACGCCCTTCGCGGCCTGAATTCCCAAAGCGGTGAGGATCCAGCGCCGCTCCGAAGCACGAGAGTCATGTTTCCAATCAAGAAGGAGGGCAGCGTCGTTGGGCCAACCGGAAACATGGCCGGGAACAACGCTGAGCAGGAAGCCTTCCAGGCTCGGCAGAGCTCCCATCATCAGGAATGCCGCAGTCCAACTACGCGGAATCCAGTATGCGGTGAGCGGCCAGCCCATTTCCAGCATGGGTGTTGGCTGCGCTCTGCTGGTGCGGTTTAAGATGCAGGCTGCAATCAGGCACGCCATGCCGATCACCAAGCTGACAAGAGGGCCACCGATTGTAAATACAAAGTGCCGTCGCCCAAGATTATCGGCGCGCGTAGGCACGGCGCTCACGAAGCCGGCGAGCGCTTTCATGGACAGGTCCCGGCGGCGCAGGCAAAATCCTTCGGTCTCGCAGGCGAGCAACCAGGGGCCCACGGCAATTTGCTGGACAGAGAGCTTTTCCAGCAACGCGGCGACAACATGTCCCGCCTCATGGCAAGCAATGGCAGCAAAGAAGAATAGCGGCAGCAGAATGAACATGAGCGCGGGCGCCGGAAGAGGCAGGTGAGCATGAAACATGCTGCTCAATACCTGCATGAAAAACATGAAGCCGACGATAATGCTGACGGTCAGGCCGAACAGATAATACGGTACATCTCGCAGCCGGGTCGGCATGGCAACGGCTCTTGTGTTACTGGCCAACAATCACCTGATGATTGCCGTTCCAATTGGAGCATGCCGGCCAGCTCACAGCAAGAGGGTGTAGCCTTTGAAAGCTGCGCTACGGCCCGACACGCATCGGCGATGGCGAGAGCCGTTTCAAGCTACTCTCTGACACTTTGCACGAAAGAGCCAGCAAAAGCGCTGCAGACAAAAGCTGCCAGCACGACTGCACAAAGGAAAGCCGCGATTCGCGTTATGGCCCGATCCTGGGGGATGTTGTCATTTCGACAAATGAGGCCGCCGATTATGCCTCCAATTACGACGCCGATAAGCATTTCTCCGAGAAAGAGGCATCCCAAGGTTGGGCTGATTCGTCGAGACGGGCCAGGGTCCCCTTGACATTAACCGAGCCAAGATCCTTTAACTCTTCGAGATGAACAAGTCCCTTATCGGTGATCGATGTAAGATCCAGTTCCAGGGTATTGAGCTTTGGCAGCCCCTTAAGATTTGCCAAGGCTTCATCGCCGATTTTGGGGCAGGCACCAAGCTCCAGCTGCGTTAGTTCGTTCATCCCTTGCAAATTTGCGAGCCCTAGGCGATCGAGCAAAAGTTGACCGAGCAGACGCTCTTCACCCGGGTCGGCCAGGTCATCGGCAACGCCGCCCTTGAGACCGGCCGTGGCGGGGTCCTCGGCGAAGGTGAGGATGTCGTGCCTACCAGACGCTTGAGTGTGGACGAAGCCCGTCTCCGCGCCCGTACTCACGCAGACCGAAGACCTGCTCGTAGAACCGCAGCGCGCGTCCCAAGTCGCGCACCGCGAGATTGATGTGCGTAAGGCCGTAGGTCTGAACCATGCTTACCTCGAAATTCCTTCGCGGTCTAACGGCAAACCCCTCGCGATCGGGCTGCCGCCTTCGTCGCAGTCATTTACTGGGCCGGGCTCTTTCGGCTTCCGCCACCAACCGCTCGATCTCCGGGTCCAGCACGGTCTTCGCCGGCGAATCGGCGTATCTCTTCTGGATCAAGCCCTTGTGGTCGATCAAGTAGATTGTCGGCCAGCCGCGGACACAATACCCGCCTCACGTGCATGCCCCCGATCGCGATTAACTCGGCTGCGACTGCCTAACGGACGGGAATTGTATCACGGGACCCCCGCCGAACCCCATGTTTGTCAGAATGGGGTTGGCGATGCGGTCGTCCAGGAGATGCAGGCTACCGCAGCGTTACTTGGTATCACCGCGCTTCTTGACGCCTGGGATTTGCTGCACATGGCAAGATGGTTGCCTAAATCGTGGACCATTGTCGAGGTGGCAATGTTTCGCTTTCACGTTAGCATTGTTGGCGCAATCGTAGGATGTTCGATTGCTGGCATCCTGCCTTTGTACTTGGCTCTCCGCGCCAACCAGAAAGAGGCTGCCACTCCTGAAAAGCACACAGAATAGAAGAAGTACCTGCCGGGAGGCAGAATCGGGCATGCGCTGGCTACTGAAACGCTGGTGGTTCTGGGCCGGGGCGGGGTTCATGCTGGTCGCGGTATGCGTTGGCTACCTGCTCATTCCCGTGGAGAAAGCGCGAATCACTCAAGAGAACTGCGATAAGATTCGAGTCGGATGGTCTTATGAGCAAGTCGTGGACTTGCTCGGGGAAGAGGAAAGCACCCGTGGGCCGCGGTCGATGCTTCATCCGACGGGTTCATGGTGCGATGAGGATGACAACAGGATCAGTGTGGTTTAAGCGAATTCGGTCGTTTCGAGGAATGGTCATGGCCAAATCACCTTTCGATCGGGTTGACGGCGCTTTGGTATTTGTAGGCATACTCCTTCTTCTGGCGTCCACGTTAAAGGGGGTGCAAGACGTTGGTGGCTGGTACGGCTTGTGCTGGATTGGCTGGTTCATCGCCGTTATCAATCGGTGCGTGACCAAATGGCGAAACCCGAGTAATTAGTGCAGCAGAGCCGCAACCCAAATTGGTTGGCTTGCTTGCATGAGTTGGACACCCGAGTTGGGGAAACCAGGTTGGCTTGGCTGCTTCCGTGCAGGGGAGAAGGCTAATGCGACGGGCGTTGGTGGGAATTGTGGGTGTACTCCCGCGGCGGAAACATCAATAGCCCAAGACCAACTGTCAAGAGGCTCATCACCAGGCCGAAGCCCACCATCGTTTCCGCAACCGTGTCATGCATCGATTCTATTGCCTGCTCGGCGGCGGAGCGAGCGATGGAAAGAATTTCGTGCTGCCTAATTTGCAACCCGGCGCGATCGCGTACTGCTGGCTAGAGTCGACTGCCCAGAGTGGGCGGCACGCCGCAGTATCCCAGCCCGTGAAGCTGGGATTCTTCTCACCGGCTTTCGGTAGTGCGCGCTGCGGAGCGCAAAAGGATGCTGGTGCGCGTGTCCAGAATATTACGGATCGCTAATTTCAAAACGAAAGATGGGATGTCACGAACACCGGGCGAAACTCGAGACCGCAAGACGGACGAAGCACGCCGTCGCCAGATCGCGCGCTACCGAGCGTGCGGCTTGAGCGCCGCTATCCGCTCGCCGTCGTTCATTTCTCGCAGACAGCGCGGAGAAGCAGAGAGCGCAGAGCTGGGGATGAAAATGGGGCAGGCGGTTTCTATTGTGCGCAGTCGGCGGTAGAATCCGGGCGGGATGTATAGAGTGTTCCCTTTGGTCCCGCAAACCACCACGCATGTGAGACGTGTCCATGGGCTTATCCCTTTCCTGCACCTGCGGCGCCCGGTTTGAGGTCGAAGACAGCGTCGCGGGCCAGAGTGTTGCCTGTCCCGAGTGTCAGCAAGCCATAAAGGTTCTGCCTGTTCGTGCTGCCCGCGTTCGCACGAGCGGCTACGCGCTGGCAAGCATGGTGCTGGCGCTGGTGGGGATGTTTACGGTTGTACTCAGCGTAATCGCAATCGTCGTTGGCATGGCCGGACTGGTTAGCATTGCTCGCCACCGGGAGCGCGTGGGCGGCGCCGGGTATGCGGTCTTTGGGATCCTGACGGGCGCGATATTCACCGCCGTGACGTTGTTTGCCATCTCGCGAGAAGAGATATTCGACGGAGTTCGCGCAACGATTCAGCCGGCCGACGCCGACTTTTCCGGACCCCTGGAAGTTCACTGTCCGAAGGCCGGATTCGCGATCACCCGTCCGTCGGCGCGGTGGGGCGTTCTGCGCCTCTCGGCCGACGAGGACAGGACCCTAGTCCTCGTCAACCCAGGCACGGACGCCTATGTGCAGGTTTATACCCAGGGCTTCGCAGTCCAAAGCATTGATCAATGTCTGGACGAATTGATTCTGCTCATTCGTGAACCGAATGGAGTGCTCGTCGCGCGGCGGAGGATGCCGGGGAAAACATCGGGCATGATGGAGCGGGAACGCCAGCGCTTGCCGCCCGTGGAAGGCTTGCAGGTGCTGGAGGGACGGATCGATGTGCGGCAAGGCGGCGTGCCCCTGAGCTATGTCGTGCAGGCCCGCAGGAAAGCTGAGGACACCAGGGTTTATTTTCTCTACTGCTGGACCCAAAGCCGTCGTTTCGAGCGCGTGGAACCGGAGCTGCACAAGGCCATGGCCAGTTTTCGTTTATTGAAGAAGGAGTGAGGGCGGATCACGGCGTGTTTCCATGGTGGGCGCCCGGAGGTAAGAATCACTACATGCGGAAGCTGCTCAAGCGCTGGCACGTCTGGCTCGGTCTGGTCCTGCTCCTGGGGCTTGCTGGGAGCGTGGCGCTGATTCTGCGTGTGCGATGGCCTCCAGAAAGGCGGCCGGCTCGGCGGGCAGATCTTCGTGCAAGACGATATTGCCGGCGTGGTCGAGGATGCACAGGTACATGGATCTGGCGTGCAAATCCACTCCACAGTAGAATTCCTGCGGCTGGTTATAGAAACGCATCATGGTCTCCTTTGGCATGGGTCCGGGAGCCTGAGCCCGCATCGTGGTTGAAAGGCTACACTCTTCCTGAAAATCCCACGCTTGGGCAGAAGCTTCGCAACTTCGAGCCCGTATACCTTTGGGACAGGCCCCGGCCCATCCCAAAGCGATACCATGATAAGTATCAAAGCATTGCACTTGACCGGGCCGGCATTACGGTTTTTCGAGACATCGCGTTCCTTGCAGCCGGCCCGGCAAGTGAACGCAGTGGTTCGGCGGCAGAGGGGGTGACTCCTTCAACACATGAATGAAGCACTGCGGCTGTCAGCCCTTGCCTTGTTCGCCGTCGGCCCCGTGACCGGCGCCGGAATAACGGGACTGGCGCCGATTGATCTACTCACATGTTCGGAGGCAGGGAGAACACAGATGGATCGACGGCGACTCTTGATCGCTGGCTTCGTCGTAGGCGCTGCGACCGTCTCTTGGCAGCTGCTCCGCCATTGGCGGGATTACGGAGCCGATGTCGAACACAGCGGGGAATCGTTCCCCTTGGGCAACCTCCAAGTCATCGTAGATTACGGTTACTCGGAGGGGGGCGACAGGCTCCGGTACATGGTGATCCGGGCGTACGCGGCGAATTCCACCGTGGCGGAGCGGGTCGCCGACCCGAGGTACGACATCAACTCCGGTAGCGTGCCCTGGGTCCGGCACGCGGACGGGACGATGCGGCCGGTCAAGACCGACGGACGCGTGTACCTATTCATCGGGGATGAGCTGCGGATGATGCGAGTGGACATGAACGAGCACACCGACACCATCGGGCTCAGCCGAGCGGGCAATCTGGATCGCATGTGGGACTACCTGCAACAGTTTCGTGTGCCGGGCGCGGACTGAAGCGGTTCGCGCCGAACAGTCGCTGAACTTGACCGAGGCCGCAATACGTTTTCGCGCGGCATGTAGTCGTTGCAGCGGCCCCGGCAAGTTAGCTTGTGCGTTAAGGTTCTTTGGAGTGCTGCATGCCGGAGCTTCAATGGCTTGATGGATACAGCGGTCAAACTGTTGATGAACTCATCGCGCTTGAGGGGAAATATCGCATCGACTCGCAGTTTGGCGACCTGACTGCGGAGGAGTGCATAACCAACGCCTGAAGCTGACCGGGGCCGCATTTCGGTTTCGCGCGGCCGTAGTCGTTGCAGCGGCCCAGGCAAGTTAGCTTGTGCGTTCGCCACCAAGAGTCTCTCGCCATGAAGAGCCACGGGCTACTCGTTGCTGCCGTGATCCTGATCGGCGTAGGATGCAATTCCAACGACTCGAAGTCGCCCCCTGAGAACTCAAAGATGCCGCCCCAAACTGCCTTCGATATGGGTCGCTGCTATCCATACGTCGTCCCGAAGGATTACCTCCAGCATCAGCCCGACGATGGCAAGGGTTTGGTGCGACCGTTTGGACATGGGCTGTTTGTCCTGCTTGTCCAAGATCAAGATGGTCTCGTTCAGAATGTAACTCCCGATGACCTCGCAGCAGCGAAATTGACCGCCGATGTTGCGCACGAGAAGGCGCTGGCGAACTTGGAGAAACTCTTTTCGTCTGGTCAGATCAAAGCGATGAAGTACGAAAAGGGGCCGCACGAGCGCCCTTTCATCTTGGTCGGCGAACATTGGGCCGCGGCAGCCTGCATTATGCTGGCGAGGGTGCGAAGTTTTGCTCAGAAGAGTCTTGGTCAGGACGACATCGTTGCGAGCATCCCGCATCGCGACGTCATGCTGCTGTTTCCGAAGCCGGCGAAGGGTGCGTTGGGAGAGATTCGCAAGTTCGTCGTTGAGCACGAAAGTGAAGGCCGCAAGCCGCTCACCTTTGAGCCGTTTGAGTTGACCGAAAAAGGGCCAATGGCGGTGGTGAAGGAACCATGAGCGGCGAACCAGTCGCTTTACCCGACGGCGGCATTACTTTTTTTCGGGGTATCCTGTCTCACCAGCGGCGCCGCGGGTGAGCTTTGTCGTTATGCGGCGAGGTCGTCGATGTCGCTTCAACAAACCGCCTACGTCGTGCGTGCAAACGTGCCCGATCGTGCCGCTTTGCAAGCCGCGGTTGACGCCCTCGGTTTCGACTGCAAGGTCGATACGTTTTACGTGCCGTTCCAATGCTCTGGTTTCCTTCCGTGCCTTCTAGCTGGGAGCAAGTCCGGGTTTGAGATTTACTTTGAGCCGGCGGCAGATGTCTTGTCGGATTTTCCTCATCTGGCAGGGAGCGTCGCCAGCCGCGATGTCGCTATTACTTTTCGTTGGGGCGGCGATATGTCTGAATGCGCCTGTGTCCTGATCGTGTCCGCCGCACTTGCAAAGACATTCGGGGCGATTGTTCATTACCAGGACGACGACATAGTGTATTCGGGCGACCAACTCGTCGAGGAAGCTCGCGCGGCGTTGCAATCGCTATGAACTCCGAGGGCAGCGCCGCATAACAAAGCGTTGTACTTGCCCGGGCCGGCATTACGGTTCTCCCTGACATCACGTTTCTTGCAGCCGGCCCGGCAAGTGAACGCAGACGTTATGCCCTTTGCGAAACATGGACCTATCTCGCCAAGCAGAGGTTGTTCGCGCGATCATTCCGGAGGCAGATATCCGCACAGATCAGTGCGACATCCTTCGGGTGTATCTGCGTTCCGAGAAGCTCATGGGGGCCATTCGACAGTTAAGCGACGGAACGATAAACTGGTCGGTCACGGATCTCGCATCGGAGGCTGAAATCGGTTGCATCACTGCACCAGCCGAATTGGAAGGCGAGGAATCTGATGAACTAGCGGCAGCTGGCCGTCTGGCGCGTGAACTCAAGACAATGGCCCATCGCGACCTCTAGGTTTCGGGGCATAACCGTCGCTGAACTTGACCGGGGCCGCATTCTGGTTTCGCGCGGCGTGAAGTCGTTGCAGCGGCCCCGGCAGGTGAGCGGGGCTGTTCGTTCGGCGAAGGAGGCGAGGCGGGGATGAATCGCGGTAGCTGGCAAGAATTGGTGGACCACCTCCGCGGTGCCGAATACCAGTTCGGGCTAATTACAGCCAGTTCCCGCGCCCACCGCATCGAATTCGACGCCGGCTTGACCGATGCAGAGATCGCTACGATTGAGGGCCGGTTCGGGTTCCGGTTCCCGCCTGACCTCCGCGAGTTCCTCCAGACCGCCCTCCCCCGCGGCCCGCAGTTCCCCGATTGGCGGTCCGGGGACGAGGCGGCGCTTCGCGACTGGTTGAACCTGCCGCGGCACGGCGTCCTGTTCGACGTCGAGCACAACGGGTTCTGGCTGGACGAGTGGGGGCCGCGGCCCCGCTCCCTGGAGGAGGCAATGCGGTTGGCGGGCGAGTTGATCGCGGTCGCCCCGCGGCTAATCCCGGTGTACATGCACCGGATGCTGCCGGACGAGCCGCACCTGCCCGGAAACCCGGTGTTCTCGGTCCATCAGACGGACATCATCCACTACGGGTTCGACTGGCGGATTACCTCCGGCACGAATTCGGCCTGCCGGGCCGTGAGCCGTGGCCGCGGCAGGTGCGGCCGATCCGGTTCTGGGACCTCATGGCTTTGGCGCTGCGCTTGGAGAAGCTGTTAGCTGCAGGCGTGGTCAAGGACTTCCGGACCTTGGCGCGGCTGGGACACGTCAGCCCGGCCCGTATCAGTCAGATCGTCAGTCTGTTGCATCTGGCGCCCGACATCCAGGAAGCGCTACTGTTCCGCGCGCGTCCGGACCGTGGCCGGGATTGCCTGGGCCTGCGGCAAGTGTTGCCGCTTACGAAGGTCTGGGATTGGCACAAGCAGCGCCGGCTGTGGCGCGGATTGTTTGGCCAACGGCTGGACGTGGCCGCCACAGAGCGCAAACGTGGCGTTCTGTTGGCCACCCGTTTCGGTGATTTTGTGACAGACGGTCACTGCCGCGCGCCGCAGCCTGCTTAAAGCATTTGGAGGGAGTTCGTATCAAATTCTCGGGGTGCGAGGCGGACGCTAAAAACCTCCAACACAGTGGTTAAGTGGCAAAAACCCTGGAAAAACGGGGCTCCGGCGCGAGGTCACTTAACTGGATTGTTGCGATTTAGCGTCCTGTTCAGGGAGGTGGTCGTCTTTGCAGCGAAATCTCTCGCCCCGACTTGAACTCATTTGTTTACAATCTGAGCTGACGAAGCGCGCAGTGAGAGCGGAGGTCGGCGTGGCCGCGACAGAGCGCAAACGTGGCGTTCTGTTGGCCACCCGTTACGGTGATTTTGCGACAGACAGTCGCTGCAGGAAGCCTACAAACGCGATATTCCGGACGCCGAGGTCCGCTTTCTCGACACCGGCCACTTCGCCGTGGAAACCCACTACGAAGAGATGGCGCCGCCATGCGGGACTTCCTCGGAAGGGCCGTCTCCCCGTAATCGCGCTTCAATCAGAGACGTACGCGCTCGGGCCAGTATCAGGAGAAACGGCATGGACCAGAAGAGCCCCTCACCCGCGTTGTTTTTTGACACGATCAGTGCCTACGAGCGTACCGAGGCGCTCCGGGCAGCTATCGAGCTCGACTTATTCACGCTGGTGGCCGGCGGACAGCGGACGGCGGCAGAACTGGCCAGTGCCTGCCAGGCATCGCCGCGGGGCGTTCGCATTCTGGCGGACTACCTCACCGTTATCGGCTTCCTCCAAAAGCACGACGACCAGTACGACCTCACGCCCGAGAGCGAAGTTTTCCTCAACCGCCGCTCCCCCGCATACCTGGGTGGCACGGTGGACTTCCTGCTCACGGCGGAACTCCGGGCGTGCTTTCAAAACCTGACGGCGGCCGTGCGGCGTGGCGGGACGGCGGCCTCCGACGAAGGGACCGTCTCTCACGATAACCCCATCTGGGTGGCGTTCGCCCGCGCGATGGCCCCGCTGATGCAGCTCCCGGCCCGGTTGCTAGCCGACCTGGTCGGGGGAGATAGCCAGGAACCGCTCCGCGTCCTGGATGTGGCCGCGGGACACGGCCTCTTCGGCATCACCGTCGCGGAACGCTACCCCGAGGCCCACGTCACGGCGCTCGACTGGCCGAACGTGCTGGCCGTGGCAGCGGAATACGCCCGCCGCGCGGGCATTGCCGAGCGTCATGCTCTTCGTCCGGGCAGCGCCTTCGAGGTCGATTGGGGCGGACCCTATGATGTTGTCCTACTGACGAATTTCCTCCATCACTTCGACCTTCCCGCCTGCGAGAAGGTGGCGGCGAAAGCCTACGCCTCTCTCGCGCCCGGGGGCCGTGCCCTCACGCTGGATTTCATCCCGGAGCCCGACCGCGTCACGCCACCGGCCGCGGCCAAGTTCGCGCTCACGATGCTCGCCACCACGGCCCACGGCGATGCGTACACCTTCGCGGAGTACCAACGGGTTTTCGCGAAGGCCGGGTTCGTGCGCAGTGAGTTTCACGCCCTGCCACCGACGATGCAGCAGGCGGTGGTGTCGCAAAAGGACTGAACCGGAAGAGGCGCCTTAGCTAATTAAGCCAGTCTTCCGGAAGGATTTGCGCATTCCAGAAAGGGATAAAGAGATGTCGAAACTGACGATAACCACGTTCTTGTCCTTGGACGGAGTGATGCAAGCTCCGGGAGCGCCTAGGTTCTTCGTCAAGAAAAACCCCAACCGCACCGCCCCGCGGAAGCTCGCCCGCTGTGCCGTCTATACCCGCAAATCGACCGAGGAGCGCGTATTGCCGGGCGCGGTCCCTGAGGTCGCCTTCGGCGAGCGCTTGCAATCCAGCCCGTTGCCCGCCGCCTTTGAGGGGAATAACGAGCCGAACAACTGGGGCGTACTTACCAGGGTGAACGAGGGGCCGGCCGCGCGTCCTCATGGTTGGCGGTCGCGAAGTTGCAACGCGACCTGTCCACCGCGGTCAAGAGTGATCCGCTTTTGAAGAAATATCCCGTATGGTCGGTCAGCGAGGGGGGCGCCGAAGTCGATAACGTCGGTTTGCAGTTTCTCACCATCCCCACGGGCGCCGAGACTCTGCTGCCGGCGGGAACAAAGTACGCCGATTGTGCCAACGTTCACAACTACATTTATCATCCCGCCTCGCCCGGCTTGCAGGACAACAAGACCTGGAATGCCGCCGATCCGACGTCGGCGTGCAAGGTCGAATCGCCAAGGGCTGGCCGGCCCGGGCACGCACCAACCCTTGAAAGCCGTATCTCCATTCAGCGGGGTCACAAGCCCAAGGAGGCCGGAATGGTTCTGCTTGAGACGGAGCGGTTGTTCATCCGGCAGTGGGTTCCCGACGACTGGAAACGCTTCCGGCCCTTGGGCACGGACCCACGGGTGCTGGAGTATCTGGCCACCGAGCCGTGGTCCGACGAGCGGATTCGGGGCTTCATCAACGGGGGAATCGAGGTCGCCAAGACCCGTGGCTGGATTCTGTGGCCGGTCATCCACCGGGAAGACGCCACGCTGATCGGATTCTGCGGCTTCTCGGACGAGTTCCCGCCGGACGTGGAGATCGGCTGGAGGCTGCACCCGGATTATTGGGGGCGGGGCTTGGCGACCGAGGCGGCGAGGGCGGTCATGCAGTACGGCTTCGAGACGTTCGGGTTCGAGCGCCTCGTCTGCGTGCCGCAGGCTGCGAACCGCCGGTCCATCCGGGTGGCCGAGAAACTCGGCATGACGTTCGAGCGCAGCTTCATCCATAAAGGCAAAGAAGTGGCGTGTTACGTCAAGGCCAACCCGAACAAGGGACGGGCGTGATCCCGCCGCCGGGGGCCAGCGCCGGTCCTGTGCAAACCAGGCCGTTGCACTTGGCCTGATGCCGGCAGCGCGAGTCCGTCTTGCCTTTGGCGCGACCAGGAAAGACACAACAATGCGACGAGTCTTGCTGTTTTGCGGGGCCCGGAGGCAAAGGCGGCCGTGCCCGCCCTGATCGACACCCTGAAGGACCACGACGAGCGCGTTCGCGACGCCGCCGCGTGGGCGTTGGGTCACATCGGGCCGGAGGCGAAGGTGGCCGTGCCCGCCCTCATCAACGCCCTGAAGGACCCAGACGGTGGCGCTCGTCACTCGGTAATCGCGACCCTTGGTCGGATCGGCCCGGAGGCGAAGGCGGCCGTGCCCGCCCTCATCGACGCCCTGAAGGACAAGGACGAGCGCGTTCGGGAATCCGCCGCCTGGTCACTGGGTCGGATCGGCGCTGAGGCGAAGGCGGCCGTGCCCGCCCTGGGCGAGGCCTTGAAGGACCACAACGGCGGCGTTCGCCGCTGGGCCGCCATGGCCGTGAGTCAGATCGGCGCGGAGGCGAAGACACTCGTACCCGCCCTTATCGACGCCCTGAAGGACAAGCATGAGTACGTTCGCGAGGCCGCCGCCGAAGCCCTGGGTCGAATCGGCGCTGAAGCGAAGGCAGCCGTGGACGTTCGCGGGCTGGATTTATCAACATGGGGAAAAGAACGCGAGCGGGCCTGTCCCTGCCGCAGTGCTACGGCAATTGCTAAGTGCTGGGCAACTGGAGCGTACCGACCTGGCGTGGAAGTGCTTCAAAAAAGGAAAGGAGACGCAGTTTTCATCGCCGGTACAAGTTCAACAAGCAGCTCAAGAAGACAACTCTGGCCCTTAGGGCGTCCCCAGCGGCGCTTAGCCTGCTGGCGGGCTTCATTGCGGGTCATACTGTTTTAATTTGCCCTGCGGGCGGGAATAAAGGAGGGCGTTGACGCGGGAAAGCGTCCCGCCGCCCGTCCTTCCCGCGTGGTGCCCAGTCATCGCAGGTCGGTCTGAACGACGGGACAATCCCCTGTGCGTGGAGAAAGCCGCGATCCACGACCGGGCCTGTCGGGAGTGCCTTGTCCGGGTTGGGAAGCAAAGCCAAACATGGCGGCAAACCAATTGAACAAAGTTGTCCGGTACCTCCGCGACATTTTGCCGACGCAAGCAGGTAGTCCTGCGGCAGACGGCGAGCTGTTACGCGGCTATGTCAAACGGCGCGATGAGGCGGCGTTCGAGTCTCTGGTTAAGCGGCACGGCCCGATGGTCCTGGGGGTGTGCCTACCTTGTGGAACCTGTTTCTTCCGGGTGACGTCGTGCTGGCTGACCGCCTGATGTGTGCCTGGACGGAAATGGTCATGTTGAAACAGCGGGGCATTGACTCCGTGTGCCGCTTGACCTCCCACCGATCCGCCGATTTCCGTCGTGGCAAGCGTTTGGGCTCCGGCGATCATCTGATCAGATGGGTCAAACCAACGAAGCCTCGTTCCATCGACCGGAAAACCTACGACGCGCTGCCTGAGTTCCTGGTGGTCCGCGAATGTCGCGTCCGGGTGGAACAGCCGGGCTTTCGAGTGCAGGTGCGCCGCCTGTTGGGACTGGCGGACATAGGCGTGAACGGGGCCTGGCTGCTGGTGTACGAGTTCTTTGCCTGGCGGAAGTTGCAAAACCGCAAGCAAGCAGGCGCGTTAGTCGGCTTGACGGGAACACCGTATCAGAGTGGCGACCGCGCCTGCGAGCAAGGCATTAGCAAGGCGGGCAGCAAGCGCATGCGCAAGATGCTGGTGGAGTTGGCCTGGTGCTGGCTGCGCTGGCAGCCGGAGAGTGCCTTGAGTCAGTGGTATGTGCGTCGGTTCGGCACGGGCCAGGGAGCGGCGCGAAAGATCGGCATTGTGGGGGTGGCGCGCAAGTTGGTCATTGCCCTGTGGAAATATCTGGAACGCGGCGAGATCCCGGCAGGAGCGAGGTTGGTGGCTTGGCGCTCCAAGCTAGTCCACCGCAAAGTGAAGAAGCCTGCGGCTTGAAGTCAAGTGGGCGGGCCGGGGCGCGCCACGGCGGACGACGCGGAGGGCGAGAGCAAAAAAGACGGCGCCGGAGACGGTTGCCTCCGGCGCCTGGCACCTTTGGTGCGCCGTCGGCCTGGGTATTCCTCGTCGGTTGCACGCCTGCAGAGCCGACTCCGCTTCCCCAGGCAAGCAAAGTTTAGCACACGGCGCCGCGGACGAGTTCGCTTTTCAGTGAAAATGCGAACTCCCGCGAGTCGAACAGGCCCCCTCTGCCGCCCTTCGTGCGCGCCTTAGGCCCGCGCCGGCACTGCAACTTCCCTGTAGTGAAGTTAGCGTCGCCCTTGTAGACCGCGGTGATGATGTGGCTGCCCGTAACCGAGAAGCTGGTCGTCAAGGTCGCCTGGCCGCCGGCGCCAAGCGTAGCGGTCCCAGGATTATCTTGCCGTCCGTGAAGGTAACCGTGCCTATTGGCGTGCCGGCCCCTGCTGCAATTGAAGGAAACTAGTCATGCCTGTCTCGTCAAGCTCGTTAAAAGCGCTCCTAGCAGTTCGCTGACCGCTTGTGATGTTTCGAGTCCACTTAAGTACCCGGGCCGGTCCCGAAGACATGGCCGCATGGGCTTACCTGCCCTCCTGTTTCGGATACCATGAGCGGGAAATAGTAATGGGGGGCCGAAGGCGAGGGCGTCATCGAGCTAGGAACCAGCGTATCGATCGGTTAGCATACTCCTTAGCATCGCGCATGAAGGTAGCCGGGTTCCATCTCGGTGGTGACGACCATGCCCCGCTATTCAGGTCTTTTTCCACATCTACTGGTTGTGATCTGCGTCCTCCCCTTCTACTGTTCAGGATCGGGAGTCGTGTTCGCCGAGGATGCCCTGTCCGCTGACCGGCTGAGGGCGCGGCTAAGGATGCAGGGAGCGGATGACGACACCCGGCCTATGTATGTCGCCTTCGCCCCCGATGGAAAGACAGTAGTGACCGCCACGTTCGGGAAAGATCGCACCGCCCGGCTTTGGGACGCGGCTACGGGCAAGGAAATCCGCAGGTTCGAGACGGAAGACTTAGATATGGGTGTCGAGTCCATTGCCATTTCGCCGGACGGCAAGACGTTGGCGACGGGCTGCCGACTCGACCGGGTATTCCTCTGGAACCTCGGGACAGGTAAACAAAGCCTCGGCATCAGGAGCGACTGCGGCATGGGTGTCAGTGTAGCCTTTTCTCCTGATGGGAAGACGCTGGCCTTTGGCGGGCTTCGCGAGAAACGGATTCACCTCTTTGATATCGCGAGTGGGAAGGAAATCCGGGGCTTCGACACTGATCTTCAACACAGGGATAATTTGGCCTTCGTCGAAAGCATTGCTTTCGCCCCGGACGGCAAAACTCTCATCTCGGGCGGGTCGAGTCTTATCTGGTGGGATGTCTCTTCTGGCAGGGCCTTCCGCCATTTGCCGCATAACTACGGCATCCACTCAGTCGCCTTCTCGCCCGACGGAAAAACATTCGCTGCTGGAAGTTGGGACGGGACGGTTCAAGTCTACGCGGCCGGAACCGGCAAGGAATTAATGGCCATGCGGGGGCATCGCGGCAAGGTTCTCGGGGTTTTCGGTGTAGCGTTCTCTCCGGACGGAAGAGCTGTCGCATCTGCTGGCGAAGACGGCACCGTTCGATTGTGGGAGTTCCTGAGCGGCAAGGAACGCTTGTGCTTGAATGGGCATGAGAAGGCGGCCACTGCCGTATGCTTCGCCCCAGACGGTAAGGGCCTCGTTTCGGGAAGTGTAGACGGGTCGGCGATCCTCTGGGACGTAGCCCTCAGTTGCATCGGCAAAGCGAAGCCCAGGCGAGACGACCCCAAGGAGTGGCAAGACTGGTGGGACCGGCTCGGCGCGGATGACGCTCGCGAGGCTCATCGAGCGATGTGCGAATTCGCTCGGTCGCCTACAGCGGCGGTGCGGTTTTTCAAAGAGCGCATCAGGCCGACCCGTCCGGGAGACGTCGGACGATTGATCGGGCAACTCGACAGCGATCATTTTGATGAGCGTGAGAGCGCTTCCGCCGCACTCGAGAAGCTTGGGGCGGCGGCGTCCGACCCACTCCGACAGGTACTAGCAGGGCAACCATCGGCGGAAGTGCGCCGTCGAGCCGAACGCCTTCTCCAGAAATTAGACACGGCCGAGGCGCGTGCGGGCCCGGCCACGCCACGCGGCGCGACCATCGGTAGAATCGGGCATGCGGTGGCTACTGAGGCGCTGGTGGTTCTAAATGGACTTGAGCTGACGTGGTAGTAGTGCGTTGATTTCGGTTAATGGGATTATGGGCGGCTCAGGCTTCGGCCAGAGCGCCCGGATACGGCGCTCTATCCGGCGTTTCAATCGCTCCGCAAACGAGAGCGGGCTGGGCACGAACTTCTTCTCAGCAACTTTAGGTTCCCCCCGTCCCCAGAAGCCTTTTTCTCGTTCAAAGCGCACGATAATCTGGTTGTCCAAATAATCGGTCCACTTGCAGGCGCATACTTCGTTGATTTCATCATATGCATCAACAGACAGACTTACTTCAGGGGGAAGTATCGCGTCGGCTCGTTCAAAGGCCCACCCAAGCTGAATCTTCTCGCAGGTTGCTTGGTTTATAGGCGAATCGTCAGTGGAAAGGAGCAGGTAGCCGGAAACGATTGGGATAGCCACAAGCAACATCCCACCCCAGAACCACCAGCGTTTCAGTAGCCAGCGCATGCCCGATTCTGCCTCCTGGCAACGCATCAGTCCCACTTGACGCCAATCTTCGCCGCGCCTTCTTGGAGTACCATTGCAGGGTTTCCCAGGGGGTTGCAAGGTGGATACTCTTTCCATAGACCCTGCCGCCGGCATAACTCACGGTGATCCAGTTTGGGCCACTGCTCCAGTTGGCCCCAGGCCAGCCTGGGGCGGTGTGCGCGCCATCATACTGCGGATCTGGCACTCCAAGCATGACTATCAATTCCTGTTCGCTCATCCCTTCCTGAATTCGCTCAAAGTTCGTTTGCGTAATCCGACTCGGGTTGGCGAGAATCATTCCCGCGCTTGCTGCGAGCCCAAGAGCAGGACCAGACCGAGCCAGACGTACCAGCGCTTGAGCAGCTTCCGCATTTCCCGATTCTACCGCTTGTCCCGCCGCGTGGCGATAACAGCCAGAAATCCTGTCCGACTACATGGCAACAAGGCGCGTCGGCCTCGGGGTCTCGTAAACCGGCGGCCTGAGGATTGCCAACACGACGGCATCCGCACAGTCCGGCGACCGCCCGAGCCGCTTCACATTGTCCTAACCGTTGGCGCTTGTCCCTTGGCTTGCTGCTCCTCGAACTCACGCATCGTTTGGCCAAGACAGATAATCTCTAACAGAGCCGCCAGTTGCTCCACTCCGCCAGGTTGGGCCAAAATATTACGCACCAGCTCAACCGCGCCCAATGTGCCGGGCGTCGTCCGCACTGCGCCCTCCAGCCTAGCCAATCGTCTGCATAATTGTCCTCGGCGTGCCATGCTTGCACCTCCGAACTTGCTACTGCTACCGGCCGGGACATGGATTACGATTCGGTTGACGGCTCCCGGCCTGGCGATCCGCTCCCGCCGGGAACACGCTCAGCAGAATGACGCCTATTTTTGCGAGAGCGGCAGGACAATTTCATTTCTAAACTCCCCGCACGACTGAAAATTATCGTGTAGCCTCTATCGCTGGCCGCGTTTTGCTTTAGCCCGTCCCTCGACGTAAAGTTTAGAGACGGGTACCGGGAACAGGTTCCAAATATTGAAAGGAAGCATCTATGAGCAAGCTCGGCCAATTGGTGTTGAATTTCCTGAAGGCGGAAGACGGCCCAACCGCAGTTGAATATGCCGTCATGCTGGCCCTCATTATCGTGGTCTGCATCGGTGCCATTACCACCCTGGGCGGCAACGCCAACAAGACTTTCACGTCGGTCGGCTCTGCCATTAACACCGGCAGCTGATTTCAGCCAGATCCTTTCGGCCTTAATCCCCGCACCGCACGTGGTGCGGGGATTTTTCTTTGACACCGACGCGTCTGCATGGCCAGGCTGATCATCGCGTCTCTCAGGTTTGCTGCCCGGGGATTGGCACCAGGTGCGACGGGTGTGGCGAGAAGGAATGAAACGAAATCACCAAGAATGAAACGAAATGCGAGTTGGCGGGGGCTAAAAAAAAGCAAAGCCCTCAGATGCTCAGATGCAGTGAAACTGCTCTAGCCGATTGCATTTACGCACCAGGGCGGCCACCTTTTGCCCCGTCGAAACGAAATCAAGGTGACTGCAAGGAATCGCGGCCCGTCTGTAAGTGAAATTAATGCGGCTGCAAGGAATTGGCTACGGGCAGCGTGGAATCGCCGGACTTGTCTTCCTGCTGAGCTATTCGCCTGTTCTGCAACGGGATCGTAATTGGCAACGTCAAAGTGTCGGCAATCAAGCTGATAACTGGGTCCATCGCTACGACGGAAACGATGGCGACCAACACCACGCCTGCACCCCACCCGCCGCCGTGAATCCCGCTTCCGTTTAGTGTTCCTGGACGGTCTGGTGGTGGCTTGTTTACTATTTTGTCGATTATCTCCACGTCTCTTATGACGCCGCCGTAAATTCGCGGTTCGTTGTCAGGATGCAGGACGCCGCCGGCCAAATTGCAGACTGTGCCGCAGCCGTTTGAGGAAAGCGCAACCAGAATAACGACGAGCGATGTTCTTTTCATGTCCGCGCCAATTCTTGACCCACGGTGCAGGATATAACGGCAGAGGCCAAGAAAGCCAAGCCGAGTTTATGCGCTGCGGGTTTTTCCGCAACCAACTCCTCGGCTCGCGCTCACCTCTTGACGGCGGTCAGAACCGGATGTTCAATCGAGAGGGACGCCGGGGTGTGTCCAAGGCGTCTGGAGCGGGCGTGAATTGTGGCGTTAACCGCCTGAGGTCGCACATGTTGTCGAGTCTCGATGTGACCTGGGCGACTCGTGTGGGCGGCGGTGGCCGTACAGAACGGCGCTACCTCGACTTCGTTATTGATGGCGTCGCACTCTGCTCCCGGTTCAATGCGGATTTCATCTCGCCGCTAGGCTGGTTCACAAAAGTTCACCTGCTGCGGCGGCTGGTGAGACTTTGAACCCAGATTTCACGTGATGCCGTCGCAGTCAGGCGCAACCGTTTGTTAGCCGCCGTTCACAATCTGGGACCGAACGCGCGTGAACAATGCATGATACAGAGCGCCATCAAAGGTAAAGGGAGCGATTCCCTCGAATCCCTGGCGATGAATCACATCCTCGTAATTGTTTTGAATGCCCGGTTCCGCCAGCTCGAAGCCGTCGAGGCCGACCCCGACAAGGCGGTCGCCGCCTACGCGGCCGAACTGAAACAACGAGCCGAAGCGTTGGAGCGCGGCTACCAGGAGGCGGTGAAAGCTGCCGGGCCTAGAACTGGGTTGATCGCGCCGGCTCGCAGCGCCTACCCTACTCGGAGCGAGTTCGTCACTCTGGTATTCCTCGGTACGTACCCGGCGACGGGCCGGGACACGTACCCGATCGTCTATGCACCGGCGTTGCCCACGGCAGATCCGCTGGCTCTCCGCCGGCTGTTCGCGGCGTGGCTGGCGACGCGCACCAACCCCCAGCCGATCGCGACTGGGCTGTCCCAGGCGCTGCATCACAACCTGCGGGAGGTCATGCCGCTCGCGCTCGCCCATGCCGGAAATGACAAACTCCACCCCAGGGCCCGAGGCTTCGCCCTGCTCGTGGTCGGCCTTTACGGTACCCCGGCCGACCGGGCGCTGCTCGAAAAAGCTTTCGCGGATTCGCGCATGTTTCACACAACCAACTATACATTCACAGACGGAAAGCAGCGGCCCATCGAGGTGCAGGTGTCCGACGTTGCCGTCGCTTCCGCCCTTCATCTTTATGGTCAGCCCGCGGCCGATTTAGGCTTTCCGTTCCTGGAGATGTACAAGAAACGCGGCTCCAATGCGCTGGCCCAGTATTACCTGCTCGGTTTCTTAGACGGCGATACACGCCGGGCGGTCCACAAGAAAGCTATCCAGTGGCTCCAGGAGCACAAGGGCGACAAGCCGAAGAAGATGAAGCCGCAGGAGTTGCAGTCGCTCTTCGATGGCAAAACGACCAGCGGCTGGAAGACCGAGGGCCAGGTGTGCGTCAACGGCACCATTCTCAGGATCGGGGGCGACGGCAAAGGCGGCTCGATCATCAGCAAAGCTAACTTCGGGCGCGGCCATCTCACCTGGTCCATCCACCACACGGGCGACGCGAAAGCGATGCTCACCTGGCGCGGCGAGGAACACCGGGTCCTTGAGGTGCGGCAGGGTTGGACCACCTATACAATCGACCCCGCCGCGCCCGGCGAATCGCAGATCCGCATCGTCGTCCCGCCGGGGACAACGCTGGAAATTCGCGACTGTCAGTTTATGTGGTACTAACAGTGAAAAGTTTGATGACACCGTTCGCATGAAATCATCTGGAATGGACTAGTTGAGCGAATCGCGGGTACGGCGTCACGAGAGGGTTTGTCATGAGCGGCAGGTGGTTGCTCGTCATGGTGATGCTAGCGTGGCCAATGCTCCTCCCCCTGACGAGCTGGATGGCCACACGCGCGGAGGCGCAAGAGTCGAAAGCGGGACAGCAGGAAGGGGAACCCGCCCGCGTCGACCTCTTCCTCGCGCCAAGTGGCCGGGACGATTCGGTTTCGTCGATAGCACCACCGCAATCCGGACAGCAATCGGGCAAGGGAGCTTCGTAGATCTCGCCAATGTTTTCGGGCGCCGGCGGCTGGCGATGGGCCTTCGTGCCATAGTCTTCGCCAGGTTTCCCTTTTGAAATCAGATACTTAAATTCTTCCCACAAAAACTCCCTTTAATTCGCGGACAAGTGCAGGTCGGCGACGATGGCTACGCCTTTCCGGCGGCTTAGAGGAGAACTAGAACCGGGCTGCGGTTTGCTCCCGCGACCGCCGGAGATGAGGCCGCGTATCTGGCCATCCATCGCGCGCTGGCGGACTGCGGCGCACAATAAATTGACCATACGCGCAACGCACGAGGAACGAAATGGCTAGACTTCCGCCAACCGCTCGCTGGAGTCCCCGAAGTGGTCCAGATGCACATCGGTCTTGTCCATCATCGACAGGTAAAGGCTGCACATCTTGCGGTTTGCTTTCCCGAGGTAGTCCAGCGTTCGACCGGTGTGCATGCGGCCGCCGCCGCGGCCGAGCAGTATCACGGGGAGCTGCGAGCAGTCGTGCGTGCTGCCGTGCAGCATGCTCGACAAATACAGCAGCATGGTGTTGTCGAGCGCGGTCCGCTCCCCTTCCTGGATCTTGTCCAACTTGGCGGCGATGTAGGCGACCTGCTGCGTGAAGAACTGGTTCACCTTCAGCCAGTCGGCGCTGTCGGTGTGCGAGAGCAAGTGATGGATCATGTAATCGACGCCCAGCAGCGGGAAGCGCTGCGAGGAGTGATCGTTGTTGAGCTTGAGGGTGCAGATGCGCGTGGTGTCGGTCTGGAAAGCCAGCACGAGGATGTCGCACATGAGCCGCATGTGCTGGTCGATGTCCTGGGGGATACCGTCGGCCGGCCTGGGCAAGTTCGGCTTGGCGAGCGTCGGCCGCCAACCTTGCAACCGGCCCTGCTTGCCGGCCTGCTGAATGCGCTGTTCGACTTCACGCACCGAGTTGAGATACTCGTCCAGTTTGCCGCGGTCGCTGTAGCTGACGCGCTGGCTGAGGCTGCGCGCTTCCTCACGCACCAGATCGAGCACGCTGGCGTCCCCTTTGCTGACGTCGTCGCGGAAGAGGCGGTCAAAGGCGAGGGCGGGGTAGAGTTCGAGCGGGGTTGCGGTCGTCGGTGAGCTCCACGAGATGTGGGAGCTGTAGATCATCGAATAGCCCTTGTGCAGGGCAGAGATGGAAGGCTCGCAGCCTAGTACGAGGCTGGGGACCTTGGTCTGCGTGCCGATCTTCTGGGCGAGCAATTGATCCATGCTAACGCCGGAGCGAATGCCGCCGCCCCCTTCCAGCGGAGCGCCCGTCAGCAGGTTGCCGGTCTGCGCGCTGTGAATGCCGCCCTTGCCGGCTTCGGCGTTGTAGAGGCCGCGGATAAAGAGCATTTTGTCCTTGAACTTCTCCAGCGGCTGAAGGACCTTACCGACCTGCATACGCCGGCCGTCGCCCTTGCCCCACCATTCCTTGCCGTGGAAGCCGTTGCCGGCAAACAGCACAGCCAGGCGCACGGGCGCGGTTGACGAGTGCCCGGTCGCCGGTTCATCTCCCCACACGGGAAACGACTCCAGCCAGGGTAAGGCCATGGTCACGCCCAGTCCCCGGAGCATGGCACGACGCGTTAGCTGGTGGGAGTTCATCGCTGCGTCTCCTGGCTACTCGTCTTTGGTTGCATCCAGAGCTCGATGATAGCGAAACTGCTTGCTGTTTACGATTGTAAGCACGGCCGTTGACAGGCGATAGTCGTTCCTCAGCAAATTCTCCAACATCTCGTCCAGAAGCGGCTGATCCGATAGCACCACCGACCGTCCCAATGCATATCCAAGCAGCTTTTGACAAAAATGCCGCTCCACTTCCTCGCCACGCTGCTTCAAGAGATAGCTTCGCAGTCCCTCGATGCCGTCAAACTGCGTGCCGTCCTTGAGTCGCACGCTGGTGTCGATCAGGCGTCCTGCCAGGTCCCTGTCGCGGAAGCGGCCGATCGGATCATACTTTTCCAGGGCAAAGCCGAACGGATCAATGCGCTGGTGGCAAACTGCGCATTCGGCGACTCGTACATGTTTCTCCACGATCTGACGTACGGTCCCCTCGGTGGTGGTCTCATCCTCCGGCAGCCGGGGAACATTGGGCGGCGGCTTGGGAAGCTTTTCTCCCAGCAGCACTTCCAGCAGCCAGTTGCCCCGCAAGACAGGACTGGTGCGTGATGCGCCCGCCTGCTGGGTCAACACGCTGCCCAGCGCAAGCACTCCGCCACGACCATATTGTTTCACACCGTCCACGCGCCGCCAGTCGGGACCGGAAACACCCGGAATGTCATAGTGCTTGGCCAGTTCCTCATTGAGGAAGGTGTAGTCGGCGTCGAGGAATTCCGTCAGCGGGCGATCTCTCTGAAACAGGTACTGGAAAAAACGAACCGACTCTTCAAACAGCGCCGCACGCAGCCTGTCGCTAAACGTGGGGAACAGTTTTTCGTTCTTTTCCTTGTTCTGCTGGATATCGCGGACATGAAGCCACTGAGTGGCAAACTCAACGGCCAGGCCGCGCACTCTCGGGTCTTTCAGCATGCGCTCGACCTGGGCAGTAAGGACCTTCGGCTCGTGCAGGCGCCCTCCTGCGGCCGCGCGGCGCAGCTCCTCATCAGGCATGGTCGCCCATAGCATGTAGCTGAGCCGACTCGCCAGCTCCCAGTCCGAGACCGGTTGGGGGGTGTTGCCGCGCGGCGCGTACTCGACCCGATAGAGGAACGAAGGGGACACCAGAGTCCGCGACAACACAGCGGCGAATGCCTCCTCGTGCGCCATGTCCTTTTTCCGCAGCGTGCTGTAAAGATGTAACAGCTCCTCGACTTCGCCCGGCTGCAACGGCCGGCGGTATGCCTGCGCAGCAAACCGTACCAGCGCCTCGAGCTGCCGCGGCTCAGCGTCAAGCCGCTCCTTCTCGAAGGCTTCGGCGCGGCGACGGAACGGCTCGCGCTGGCTCTCAAAATAAGCGACCAGCTCTTTCGGTTGGTCCTGGGTCACGAAACCGATAAAGAGCGGCAATTGCTTGTGCTCGGTGACCGGCCACTGGGAGATGAACCTCAGCTCTGCCCAGAACTGGTCCAGCCGCCTGGCCGCCGCCTCGTCAAGAAACAGACGCGTCAGCGCCTCATCCTCGCGGTGGTAAAGTTTCAGGCAAACGACCTCGTCGTCAGGAATAATGCGCGGATAGCAAATAAAGATCGGGAAGCATCGGCGGAACGCCTGCAGACCTTGCAAAAAATGCTGTGCCCCGTCGCCACCGGGAGCGGCAAGGCACGGCGCTCGTGTGTCGAGCGGCGTATCCGGCCTTGGCGCGGTGGTCAGCACCTGAAACTGTACGACGCGGTGGGCGTCCGCCGGGCTGAGCTTGGCGTCCACCACGAACTCGCGGTCGCGGAACAGCGCTGCCGGCAACCGGACGGCCAGTACGGAATTAGAAGGAGTCGCCAGGCTGGTCCTGTCGGCTGCGCTGCGGCCGAATAGCGCTGCGTTCAATCCATAACCGGTTGAATGACCAGGACGGGTCCGGCGTAAGCGAGACAATTCGATCCCCTGCAGTAGCGCGCCATCCAGAGAAACAAGATTGTCGTAAAGAACCCGATCCGGATGGCCGTTCTGCACAGGTTGTGGGCCCGTGAGCAAACTCTGTACCTGCAAAGCGAGGTCGCCAAGCCCGGCTTGTCGCTTCGGATCCAGAGCGGCGTCGCGCCAGCGGGCCAGCAGCGAACCTGCGGGAATAACAGCTCCGGAGGTCAGGGGCTGCCCTGGCCTCCTGGCCGGTCCACGCACAAATTGCCATGTATCGGCAACACCGTACCTATCGGCGTGCGGATTGCTTTTCAGGATCGACCCGGAAACGTCCTGTGCCAGGTCCCAAACGCGGCCGTGCGTCCGGTTTTCGGCAATCGTCAAACCAATCTCCGTAAGGTCACAGGAAATGTCGCGGTCGCGCGGATCAACAGCGACGGCAAGCACGTCGCCCTTGCGAACTTGCAGATTCCGGCCCGGAACCTCCGCCCGGGCGCCGATGCCCAGATGGCCGTCTGCCAGCACGGCGGCCTGCGCACCGCGGCGCAGCTCCAGCCACCAGGTCACGCCATTGCCGCATGCCGGATGAGCGTGAGCGATCTTCGCGCTCACGCGCACCAGACCGTCCACCGGGCTCTTCCACGCGGCCGCCACGAATCGCGTCGGATCAGGGTGGACAGCGACGTGATGCGGAGAAACGCGGCCGGGGACGTGCTCAACAGTGTCGGAGGCATTCGCAATGAGCACCGGAAGTTCGCCGCCGGCCACGGTCCAACCGTTGACCGCCGGCCTGCCTGGATTCCTGGGCAGCCGCGTGTCCAGCAATGCCAACGGCGTCGCGGGAGCTCTTCGCAGCGACTCCCACGTCTCGATCTGCCCCTTGCCCGAATTCAGATTCAGCAAATCGAGCCAGCGTTGCAAAATGATAGGATCCAGACCGTGCCGGCGCGCGATAATGTCCTGGCGCTCGTTCGTGTTCGCCGTTTCCAGGGCCGCCATGAGACACTGGGCACTGTCGGCGAGTATTGCCCGGTAGTCGATTTCAAACTGCCCTCCGTATTGAGGGTAATCCCGGAGTAACAGCGGCGGGCCGTTCCCGCCCTCAAGACGCGGGCGCTCCCACATGACCTGGCCGTTCGCGCTCGTGGCGGAAAGATCGCGCGCAGCCAGGTGCAGCACCACGTCATTTTGCCCCGGCGCCGGCCGCAGCTTGAGCCGCAGCGTCTGTTTTTCGGCCATCGGTGGATCACTGGGAAGCTGGCGAATGACATTGCCATAGCGATAGCTGCCGATCGGCACGAAGCAAAAGAGCTGAGCTTGCCAGGCCGCGATGTCGGCCACCAGCGCATCGAGATCTCGTTCGGTGGATTGCCGCCATCGAGTGCGTATCTGATCGAGCGCAAACGACGGCTCCTTGCCGTTCAGCGTGGTCCACAGACTTTGCAGATACCTCGGATTCAATCTCTCGCGGCCTGCTAGGTTCGGCAGTCTGTCCCGGCCCGCTGCCAGTGCATCGCGATGGCGAATCAGCGCCAGCAAATACGGACGCAAAGGCAACCGGCCATCTGCTGTGTACTGCGCGAAAAAGCGGCGCAATTCAGCAAGCACTTCATCCGTCCAATCGCGGCGGGTTTTCGCAGTCGAGAAGCGAAAGCCGTCGGGCAGAAGCACGGCATGAGCGGCAATCTCCTTGGCCGCCTTCAGATACTTGCTCAGCAGCGTCGGCGAGATCACCAACGCGTCGCCGGCATTGGTAAAACCCTCGCCCGCCGCGCCATCGACGGGGAAGCCCTGCGCCGGCTGCAGATCCACGCCGGTCAGATCCCGGATGGTGTTGTTGTACTCGGCGTTGGTCAGACGCCGCAACACGACGCGGCCTGGATCCCCCGCATAAGCGCGAGCCTCCCGCGCCAGCATGCTGCGCAGCCACTTCACCATGCGCTGCCGGTCCTCCGGCGCCAGCTGCGCCTTCCCCTTGGGCGGCATCTGACCGCTCTCCACCATTTCCAGCACAAGCTGCCAGGGACGGATGTCCTTGCTGATCCGTTCGAACGCAGTAAAGCGCTCGAGGTCGAGGTCGCCTTTGTGCTTCTTCGTGGAATGACACTCGGTGCAGTGCCGCATGATCAGCGGCCGGATGCGCGTCGTATACTGGCGTGCGAGCTCTCCGGCACTCTGCTTTTCCGCCGGTCCGGCACTTGCGGCGAACGCCGCGGCAACCAGCGCGGTGCACGCGACAATCGGTCGCCAGGACCAGCGTGAACACGCCGCCATGGTTGCGTCCATGATGAGGTTCCCGGGAGGGCAGGCAGGCGAAAAGGTAGGCTCTTCAGGTATAGTATGCCAGTTATTTGCGGCGAAGACAAATCTTTCTCAAGCAATGCCTGCGCAGCAAACCGTACCAGCGCCTCGAGCTGCCGCGGCTCAGCGTCAAGCCGCTCCTTCTCGAAGGCTTCGGCGCGGCGACGGAACGGCTCGCGCTGGCTCTCAAAATAAGCGACCAGCTCTTTCGGTTGGTCCTGGGTCACGAAACCGATAAAGAGCGGCAATTGCTTGTGCTCGGTGACCGGCCACTGGGAGATGAACCTCAGCTCTGCCCAGAACTGGTCCAGCCGCCTGGCCGCCGCCTCGTCAAGAAACAGACGCGTCAGCGCCTCATCCTCGCGGTGGTAAAGTTTCAGGCAAACGACCTCGTCGTCAGGAATAATGCGCGGATAGCAAATAAAGATCGGGAAGCATCGGCGGAACGCCTGCAGACCTTGCAAAAAATGCTGTGCCCCGTCGCCACCGGGAGCGGCAAGGCACGGCGCTCGTGTGTCGAGCGGCGTATCCGGCCTTGGCGCGGTGGTCAGCACCTGAAACTGTACGACGCGGTGGGCGTCCGCCGGGCTGAGCTTGGCGTCCACCACGAACTCGCGGTCGCGGAACAGCGCTGCCGGCAACCGGACGGCCAGTACGGAATTAGAAGGAGTCGCCA
>Ga0207041_1024_pt1 | contig 30516 bp, 24 predicted proteins | sample Alteio_BWMinCont_73_FD_153311 | JGI IMG/M metagenome (GOLD analysis project Ga0207041, IMG submission 153311) | Enriched cells from forest soil in Barre Woods Harvard Forest LTER site, Petersham, Massachusetts, United States -... | ecosystem: Environmental > Terrestrial > Soil > Temperate forest >... | reverse complement strand
GATAAGCGTGTTCAATGAGGTTTTGCGCTTGAGGGGCGTATAGACAAAGACGTAGCTTAGAAACGTTAACGCCGCCAGCGCCGCGGCCAGCAAGTGCGGCAAAGCAACCGCGAGATAGGTGACGCCGCCCATCCCGAGCGCCGCGCCGAAAGCCAGCACCTCGAGCGGCTGCAGCCGGCCGGCAGGAAGCGGCCGATTCTCGGTGCGGCTCATGAAGCCGTCGCTGTCGCGCTCATAGAACTGATTGAGCGCGCTGGCGCCCACGGCAACCAGGGCGGAGCCGAACAGGGCGTGCAGCAAGATCGTCCAGTCCGCGGGCGTGCCGCGTGCGGCCAGCAGGGCCCCGGCGGCAACGGTGAAGAGTGCCATCATCGACAGCCGCGGCTTGGCAAGCTGCAAATAATCGGCAAAGCGCGTCTGCGCTGCCGCCCTGGCGTCGGGGCACACCGTCGTGGCTGCTTTCATGCCGTTTCCCCCACTGGGCCTACCGAGCTGGGAGCAAGAACGGCGACAGGCATGGTCTGCCGATATGCTTGCAAAGCGATCACGACGGAGGTCGCAAAGATACCCGAACCGACGAGAAAATGCGCGGTGCGGATTACCGCCTGGTGCACGGTCACCGGGCGCATGTCGGCCGGACCGCCCGGGCCGAATTTCGCAATCCAGGCTTCCGCGCCGAGCACAAGCTGGAGCACAACAAATGCGACAAGGAGCGTTGCTGCGGTAGCCATGCCCCTGGTTGCGGCAGGGCTTTGAAAAATGCCCTTCACGAGAAACGTAATCGCAATAACGACGGCAAAGGCGATTAGCAGATGGCCGCGCTGCCCCAACGCTGCAAACAGGTTATGCCGAACCAGGCTGCCAAGCATGATTTGCAGATAGATCAAGACAGCAGCCAACAAGGCCAAGCGGCGAAGGCGGATCGATTCTACGGGGGACGCAGAAACCACAGGTGTTGCCCAGTTGCGCGAGGTGATCACCGCCAGGCCGACCAGTAGTGCTAGCACGAGTTGAGCGAAGCTGCCATGAAGCGCTGCCAGGTCGGTTCCGAACAGAGCATTCAAACGCACGCGCAAGCCGCCGAGCACTCCCTGAGCTATCACTCCCAGGAGAGCAAGGATCCCGAGCCAACCGAGCGTTCGCCACGGCCGTGAAAACCACAAGCCCACCGCCAACACAATACTGGCGGCTCCGACAACGTACCCGGCCGCGCGATGCGTATGTTCAATGATCAAGCCGGGACTCGGTTCCTGCCAGTTGATAAGCAGCAAATGCCAGGGGTAAGTCGGCCAGATCGGATCGGCCATGCCCACGCGAAACGTGGTGACCACCGCGCCCAGCCCAAGCAGCGCCAGCGTGAAACAGACTGTCAGCACGGCCCAGCGGTGCAGCCACCGCGGCAGCGGAGCAGGTTCATGGATCGTCGGATTCGCGCTGCTCAAATTCAGATCTCGTTGGAGTCCACGCGGCCGGGGCTTCGAGGACTCAGCCCCGGCCACCCCAAGAAGCAGTGAGCCATTATTAATGGTGTACCGGCTGCGTGCCGGCGACTTTGCCATTCAAGTTCTCTGTCTGCGGAAGATAATCCTCTTCGCTCTCGGGCGAGGCATATTCGTAGGGCCCGCGGTAAACAATCGGCGTCGTCTCGTAGTTGCCGTGCGGCGGCGGCGACGGGGCCGTCCATTCGAGCGTGTTGGAGCGCCAGGGATTGCGTCCCGCCTTGGGGCCCCAGAACAAGCTGTAGAAGAAGTTGACCAGGAAGATAAGCTGTGCGGCGCCGAGCACAAAGGCGCTGATGCTGATGAAAATATTCAGCCCCTGCAGCGACTCCAGCCATTTGTACTGAAGCGGATCGGAATAGCGGCGCGGCTGCAAGGCGGCCCCGGTGATATGCATGGGGAAGAACGTGCAATTGCCGGCAATGAAGGTCAGCACGAAGTGGACCTTGCCCAGCGGCTCGTTCATCAGGCGGCCGAACATCTTGGGGAACCAGTAATAGATGCCGGCAAAAATGCCCATCAGGCTGCTGGCAAAAAGCACGTAGTGCAGGTGAGCGACAATGAACATCGTGTCGTGAATGGCGATGTCCACCGGCGTCGCCGCCATGAAGATGCCGCTCAGTCCGCCGATCACGAACAAGGACACGAAGGCGAGCGCGAACAGCATCGCCGTGGTGAACTGGATATTCGCTCCCCAGGTGGTGCCGAGCCAGTTGAACACTTTGACGGCGGACGGCAGGGCGATCATGATGGTGGCGATCATGAAGCCGGTGCCCAGGCGCGGGTCCATGCCGCTCTGGAACATGTGATGGCCCCAGACGATGAAGCCCAGTCCGGCGATGCCCGCCAGCGACAGGTACATCGGCTTGTAGCCGAACAGCGGCTTGCGGGCGAAGGTGGCGATGATGTCGGAGACCATGCCCATGGCCGGCAAGATCATGATGTAGACGGCAGGGTGCGAATAGAACCAGAACAGGTGTTGCCACAAAAGCGTCTGCCCGCCGCCAGGGCCGGCGTGATAGTTGCCGATGGTGGTCATGCCGGGGGGCAGGAAGAAGCAGGTGTTAAAGGTCTTGTCGAGCAATTGCAGGATCAGGGCCACGGTGAGCACCGGCAAGGCAAAGGCTTGCAAGATGGCGGTGATAAAGAGCGCCCAGATCGTCAACGGCAGACGATTGAAGGTCATGCCCGGCGCGCGCAGGTTGATGATGGTGGTCACATAGTTCACCGAGCCCATCATGGAGGAGATGCCGACGAAAAGCAGCGCCACCAGCCAACAGATTTGCCCGTAACCCGTGCCCGCCCCCGACGGCGACTGGAAGCCGGCGCCCACAGGCATGGTCAGGCTGGAAATGAGCGGGTAGGAGGTCCAGCCGTTGGCCGGCGCGCCGCCGTCCACGAAGAAGCCGATCAGGATGATGATGAACGCCGGCCACATGAACCAGTACGACATCATGTTGAGCTTCGGGAACGCCATGTCTGGAGCGCCGACCATGAGCGGGATCGTGAAGTTGCCGAACGCGCCTGCCAGCATGGGGATAATCACGAAGAAGATCATGATGGTCGCATGCATGCTGAAGAGCATGTTGTAGAACTCGGGCGGCATGTGGTCGCCGTAGCTCTTCGGCCAGTTCAGCAGCCTGGCCAGCCAGCTATGATCGGCATGCGGCCAGCCCAGTTGCAGACGCACCCCCATGGCCAGCGTGCCGCCGATCACCAGAAAGATCAGGGTCGAGAAGAGGAACTGGATGCCGATGATCTTGTGATCGCTGGAAAAAATGTATTTGCGCACGAAGCTCATCTCGGGATGCTTGTGGGCTTCTGCGCCATGAGGAAGACCGACGCTCATTTATCTTGTCCTCAAAAAGGTCTTAATCGAGCAAGTCAGATTGCAGATTGCAGATTGAAATCTGAAATCTACAATCTGCAATCTCTTATCGTGAAGCCAAAGGCGCGTGCCGGTCCTGTTCCGCCTCCGCGTGCTTCAACCACTTCAGGAAGTCCGCCTTGTCCTTGTGCACGTAAAGCTTGCCGCGCATCATGGAATGCCGTGTGCCGCAGAATTCCGCACAGGCTAGCTCCCAGATATCCTTTTCCTTCCAGCGCGGCTCGGCTTCCGTGCTCTGGGGATCCGGTTCCAGGTTGTACTCCGTGACGGCGAACCAGACTGGAATGGTCTTGCCGGGCAGCGCATCCTGCTTGAGGCGCAGGTTCGGCAAGAAGAAACTGTGGATCACGTCACCGGTCTTCAAGTGCACGAGCACCTTGTTGTCCTTGTCGGCGGCGCCCTTCCAGATATGGATTTCGTTCGGGAGATAAAGGTCGTCCAGGTGCGGGTTCCTGCCGAAATCCTCGGCGGCCTTTGGATTGCTCGCCCATTCCGCCATGCGCGCGCTGCTTGGATAACGCACGCGCCATTCCCACTGTTTCGCGAGGACCTCCATTTGCTGGGTGGCGCCGTCAGGCTTGGGCATGTTCTTGATGAACTTCACGTCGGCCCAGACCTTGATTTGCACGATGGCGAGGACAAGGAGGATCACGCCGGGGACAACCGTCCAAATGACTTCCAGCTGGTGGTTGCCGTGCTGGTAAACCGACTTCTTGCCCGGTTGCCCGGCAAAGCGCCAGAGGGCGATGACCAGGATCGCCTCGGTCAGGACGAAAAAGAAACCGGTGATGGCCAGGATGAGATAATAGAGGCCGTCGATGCCGCCGCCGAAGGTCGCGACGTTTTTCGGCAGCCACCAACCCACAAACGGCGCCACGATAAACAGGAGGAGGGCCGCCAGCATCGTAGCCCCGAACAGGATACTCCAGAACTTCTGCACGAAACCATTCCTCCAGAACATGGGTGGCAGCTATTTCGGCGGCTGTTCCAGCTTGATGCCGTATTTCTCCTGCATTTTCGGATAGGGAAGCACCTGCAGGAAGTTGACGACATCCCAGACTTCTTCGGGCGTGAGACTGCTGCTGGACGCCGGCATGGTGACGCCATTGATGCCGGAGTGGATGCGCCAGTACAGATCGACGGGCCGCCGGCCGCCGCGATACACGCCGGTGGTCAGGTCGGCGGGCTTGACGATGGTTCCCCAGGCGTCGTACTTGTAGGCGCTCTGCCGGCCGAAATCGCTATGGCAACCGAGACAGCCTGCCGATTTCAGGTTCCCTTCTGCCTGAGCGCGGGCAAACAACCCCAGGCCGCGCGCGATCGATTCGCGCAGATACTTGTCCCGCTCTTCCTCGGTTTTGAGTGTGTCGCCCGGATAGGTGGGCGGCTTGATCAGGCTGGTCTGGGCGCCTTGCCAATTGCCACGGATCAATTCCAGGTAAGCGCTAATGGTCTCCGGAACGTTGCTCTCCTCCCCCTTGACCAGGGCGCGAATGACCTGAAACTCGATCTCCCCCCGCATGCTTAGATGGATTACATAGCTGGCTAGCGCTTCGAGATCGTCCTCCGGCAACAAACGGAACGACGGCATGGAGGTGCCCTCAATCCCTTCCCGCAGCGTGCGCAGCAAATCCTCCTTGCGGGGCTTGCGCCGGCCTTCGTCCTGGCTGGAAGAAGTGAACTTGAAAACTCCCTGCCGATAATCGCGCGGATGAGGATTTACCCACGGGGCCGTGGCGCCGCGGCCGTCACCGCTTAGCCCATGACAGTGCAAACATTGCTGGCGATAGACCGTGCTGCCGCGTCTCAAAGTATCGTCGTCCAGCTTGAGCTGAGCGACCAGGGCGGCGTCACCAATGTCCGCCCGGGGGGCGGCCGGGGTGCCAAAGCGCTTGGTGAGCCCGTCCTCCAGCACATTGCGTTGATCGTCCTTGAGGTTGGCCGGATCGATAGTGAGCTGCTCTTTCTCTTTTTCCGGCAAGCCGGCCAGAATAACTTTCGGAAACTCGCCCGGCCGCTCGAAGCCCTGTTCGCGCGGCGCGTCGACTTTCGGCTTGTCCACGACCAGGACATCCGTGCGCGGCGGGTAACGCAGGTCCTCCGGATAGCCGTCCAGGTCACAGCCGGTCAGCAGCGTCGCCAAGAGAAACCACGGCGCCATGAAGAACAGGGTCCGAGATGTATTCCTGACTGGCCAACATGCAATCACGCGCCTAGCCTCCTGAATAGTTGCAGGATTGCGACAAGGGAAGCGCACCAACTGGCCGTATCCGACGGGGCGTAGATGACGCTTTTTTAGTTCCGTGCTGAGCGATGTCAAGCAGATTTATGCGGTCGCAAATTCCCCCGGACCGATTCTCCCCCCGAGGGAGCAACTCCTGTGCCCGCGTCGTCGTCGGTGTACAATGAGCGACGAACGTAGCGGTTTCCTCTGCTGGTGCCAAAGCCGAGAAAGGGCAAGCGGGCGTTTCTCAGAACCGGGAATCTACGCCCTCTTCGCGCTGTCTTACTGCATGCTTTATAAGCTGGGACGGTTATTGCAATTCCTGGGCCTGCTGATTCTGCCCATCGCCATGGCGGGAAACATGGCGGGGCACCTGACGGTGGGCCAGATGCTCACCGGTTCCGGCGCGGGGATCGTAGTGTTCTTCGCCGGCTGGCTGCTGCAACAAGCCACGCGGCCGCGTTAGCCGCTCGCTAGTGTCGCCTTTCGCTCCGCGAAAGGACGTTCTTTCGCGGAACGAAGACGACTGTACTTCAAGTTCGGTGACTGGATCGGATTAACAGCTTATGGGTACTTCCGCGCTCATTCTTGGGACAGTGATGGCACTCGCGCAGGGCCAAGCTCCCGCCGAGGAGGAGATTCTGTCGCGCATCAGCCTCAGCGGCGAATCGGCACGCACGGCGCGGCGCCTGCTGGCCATAGACAAAGCCATCGCAGAGAAGAAATGGCCGGAAGCAGTGGACGAACTGCTGCGCACCATTGCCGAGGCGGGGGATGATCTGGTGCCGGTCGATTCCCGGCACTGTCTGCAAGCCCGGCGGCTTTGCCAGTTACGCCTGGCGCGCCTGCCGCCCGATGCCTTGCGTCTCTACCGCGGCCGGGTGGACAGTCAGGCCAAAAAATGGCTGGACGAGGGCGCCGCCGCACATGCCCCCGCGGTGCTGCAGCGTCTGGTGGATGAATGCTTCTGCAGCCAGTTCACCGAACAGGCGCTGGACTTGCTTGGCGACCTGGCGTTTGAGCGCGGCGCTTTTGACGAGGCGGAACATTGGTGGCAAATGCTGGCGGTTCCTGCTTCCAGAGCGGATGCCGGGCCTCCGGTCAAGGACGCCCTGCTTTTTCCCGACCCGCATCTTGACGTGGCCCGCGTGCGCGCCAAGCAACTGCTGGCGCAGTTATTTCGCGGCGCGCCGGACTTTGCCCTGGAACTGCAAGACTTTGGAGCCCGGCACAGCACGGCGGCCGGTCATCTCGCCGGGCGCGACGGTAACTTCGCGGACATCCTGAAAGGACTGGCGGCGCGCGCCGATACTCTGGCGGCGCCGCCCGCGTTCGACTCGTGGCTTACCTTTGCGGGCGCCGCCTCGCGCAGCTTCGTGCTCCCTCAAGCGAGCGGCCGCCTGCAGCGCATTCCGCAGCTCAACGGCCTCGAATGGACGGTCAAGTTTGGCGAACTACGCGAGAAGACGCCCGACGAGTCGGAACTGCTGGCAGGGGACGCACGCTTGCTGGCTTTGTACCCGGTGATCCTGAAGGAGCGCGTTTTTGTCGCCGATGCCCGCTCGGTGAAGGGTTACGATCTCTTCTCGGGTCAGCAGGTCTTTCAGTATGAGGCGCCGTCCGGTGTTAACGAGTCGGACCTCGATTTGAAGGTGCCGATCAAGGATCTTATGCACTCTCTCAGCTACACTTTGACGGCCAAGGACGATCGTCTCTATGCCCGGCTCGGGGCCCAGCATATCGGTTCCCGCAACGGCAGCGAGATTCCCAGCTATCTTGTGTGCTTGAATCTGCAGACGATGCTGGGCAACGTGGAGCGCTGGCAGGTCAAGACGCCGGACGGGTTGCACGCCGCGTTTGAGGGCGCCCCGGTGGTGCATAACGGCCGGGTCTATGCGGCGGTCACGCGCCTGGCCGCCGTGCAAACGCAGACGGCGATCCTGTGTCTCAATGCCGACAGCGGAGCCGTTCGCTGGCAGCGCGATGTCTGTGAGACTCAAGAATTGAGCGGCAAAGAAAAGCGCTACCGCCATCATTTGCTGACAGCGGCAGGGGGGAGCGTCTTTTATTGTTCGCATTCGGGTGCCATTGTGGCGCTCGATGCCGAGTCCGGCCGGCGCCTGTGGGCGGTGCGCTATCCGAGCCGTGGACTGAACACCGAGGAAGGTCTGCCGTCGCGGCGAGGACTGGCTCCCTGTGTTTGCGCCGCCGGCCGGCTGTATGTTGCCCCGCTGGACTACGGCCGTCTCCTCTGCCTCGATGCCGATACCGGACACGTGCTTTGGGAGCGGCCTCTGGAAACGGTGCATCTCCTTGGCGTCGTCAGGGGGAAGCTCTTTCTGAATACGGTGACCAGCACTGGAACCGGCATCCCCTTGCAGCACAATCTCCGCGCCCTGGATGCCGCGACCGGCGCTCCCGTGTGGCACAAGCCGGACGACGGCCAGAGCGGCCTGGCGACCATTGGCCAGGGATTACTCGCCGGCCATAGGGTTTACTGGCCCACGTCGCTGGGGCTTATCGTTGTGGATCAGGAAACCGGCGATCTGATCGCATCCGACAAACGCATTCAAGGCAACCTGGCCGCCGCCGACGGTTGTCTGATAGCAGCGGGCAAGACGAAGATGACGGTGTATTTGCCAGAGGAATAGGAGTGGGGAGTGAGTACCGAGTACTGGGCACTGGGTACTGGGTACTGAGTACTGCGTACTGAGAACGGGCAGGAGCAACGGGCTCCGGGGAGGGCACTTTTGCTGCAGTTATCGGCGAAAATTGATGAAACTCTCTGTGATTATTCCCGCCTTTAACGAAGAGAAGCTTGTCGCCGGTTGCGTGGGCTCGGTCCTGGCCGCCTTTCAAGCGAATGCGGCGGCTGACTGGAGCGGCGAAGTCATTGTCACGGACAACAACTCGACCGACCGCACGGCGGAATTGGCCCGGGGCGCGGGGGCGAGCGTGGTCTTCGAGCCGGTCAATCAGATTTCCCGCGCGCGGAATGCTGGGGCACGGGTTGCCGGCGGCGATTGGTTTCTGTTCATCGACGCCGACTCCTGGCTTCATCCCGCCACGCTAGCCGAACTGCTGCGCACGGTTCGGCGTAACCGGGTAGCGGGCGGCGGCTGTCTGATCGGGCTCGATGACGTGCCGCCTTTCCTGGGCAATCTTCTTATCCTTTGGGACCTGCTGTCGCGAACCATGTGCTGGGCGGCGGGGTCTTTTGTCTTTTGCCGGGCCGACGCCTTCCGTGACATAGGTGGCTTTTCCACCGAGCTTTATGCGGCGGAGGAAATTCGCTTCAGCCAGGGCCTGAAACGCTGGGCGAATGACAACGGATTGAAGGTCGTCATTTTGTCGAGGCATCGACATATTAGCTCGGGCCGGAAGCTGCGGATCTACAATCGCCGGGAATGGCTGCGACACTCCGTGCGTTCGCTCGCCTTCACGCGCTCGACGATTCGCGATCGTGCCAAACTCGGCATCTTTTACGACGGCAGGAGGTAACCCCTTGCAAGCGCGCGACGCGACTCCTGAGGACGCGGCCGTCATGGCCGCCATCTACAACCAGGGCATCGAGGATCGCATCGCCACGTTCGAAACTTGTCCGCGTTCTGCCGAAGATGTCGTCAAGTGGTTCGATGGCATTCATCCAATCGTTGTGGTGGAAACAGACGGCGCTATCGTCGCCTTTGCCGCCACCTCCACCTATCGCCCGCGCCAATGCTATGCCGGCGTCGCGGAGTTTTCGGTTTACGTCAAGCGGACGGAGCGCGGCCGCGGCTCGGGAAAGCGCGCTCTATGTTTTCTGCTGGAGGCCGCCCGCAAGGCGGGTTTCTGGAAGCTGGTGTCGCGCGTGTTCGTCGAAAATGCCGCCAGCCGAGGCTTGCTCAAGTCGCTCGGCTTTCGCGAAGTGGGAGTTTACGAGAAGCACGGTCAGCTTGACGGCGTCTGGCGCGATGTGGTGATTGTGGAGCGACTGCTTACAGACGTTGGCCGAGAAGATTCTTGAACTCCGCTTCATCGATGCGCCGGAAGCGTACCCGATCGCCGGTGCGCAGCGGGAAGTAGCCCTCCGCCAGGTTGACAAGCTGAAGGGGGGTGCGGCCGATCAGGTTCCAGCCGCCCGGGCGCGGCTCGGTGTAGATGCCCGTTTGCCGGCCCGTGAGCCCAACGCTGCCGGAGTCAACGCGGAGGCGCGGCGTGTCCAGGCGCGGCACGCCGCACAGGGCACGAGGCAAGTAACCCAGGTAAGGAAAGCCGGGACAGAAGCCGATGGCGTAGACCGTGTATTCTGTCTCTATGTGCAGGTGAATGACTTCCTCTTCGCTTAGTCCGGTGTGCTCAACCACGCGGGCCAGGTCCAGTTGCAGTTCATAGCAGCACGGTATCACGTGCGCGCGCGATTGCGGCACGATGCCTTTCGCCTTGCGGTCCTGGGCAAATCGTTGGAGATGCTCGGCTGCCCCGGCGTAGTTGACCTGATCGAGGTCGAAAAACACGGCGACGCTGGTGTAGGCCTGGACCACGTCCACGAGCCAGGCCGGCTCAGACTGACGTACGGCCGCCGCAAACTCCAGGGCCGCCGCCTCATCGGCGCAATAGGCCAGCACCGCCTGATCGCCCAGCGGCTGAAGCGAGAACATTTTCGTATCCCCCTTACAAGCCTTATCCTCCTATAGTAGGTCAGGATTCTGCTCCTGACCCGACCCGGTCAGGGTCGGAATCCTGCCCCACGCTGTTTTTTTGGGATAACGTGCCCAAACACACGTCATTCAGATGATGGGCCCGGAAGTTCTTGGCCGGCTGATCGATGAGCACGCCGCGGCGCTGGTGCTGTACGCGCGGCAATGGTGCGCCACGCCCGAGGACGTCGTTCAGGAAGCATTCCTGAAACTCATCGCGCAAAAGAAGCCACCCGATCGGCTGGTTTCCTGGCTATACCGCGTCGTGCGCAATGCCGCCATTGACGCCAGCCGTTCCGCCGAGCGGCGGCGGCGGCACGAGAGCCGCGCCGCGGGGCAAGCGCCGGCGTGGTTTTGTGCCAGCGAGGCCGCCGAGATCGACGCCGACACGGCCAGCAGCGCCCTGCAAACCTTGCCGGTGGAGCAGCGGGAAGTGATCGTCGCTCATCTCTGGGGCGGCCTGACCTTCGAGCAGATCGGTGAATTGATTGACGCCTCGTCAAGCACGGCGCATCGCTGGTACCTGGCCGGCCTGGTTACCTTGCGTGAAAGGTTGGGAGTCACATGTCCCAGGAAAGCTTCGATCCGAAACTGATAGCGCTGGAATCGGCGCTGGCGTCCCTGGCCCCGGCGGCGGGCGCCATCAATCGCGACAAGCTGTTTTTTCACGCTGGGCAGAGAGCCGCTTCCCGGCGCGGCTGGCTGTGGCCATGCGCCACGGTGACGTTGGCCCTGGTATCCGCGGCGCTTGGCCTTGTCATGACGCTTGGGCCATCGCAACGCGACATCCGCATTGTTTACGTGCCGGTTGAGAAAGAAGAGATATCCCCCAGCCAAGCGGTCGAACGGCTCCTTGCGCCGGACGTCCCGCTTTTAACCGCGGCTGCTGCCGGCAATCAGCCGGCGCCGTTGAGCTACTTCCATCTCCAGCAACTGGTACAGCACTGGGGCATCGAAGCCCTGCCCGATTCTTCGTCCGCGTCCAGCGGCGGCCCGGTGAACCCGTCGGCCACTCTGGACGCGCGCAGCGGCTTCAACTGGCCGGAATGGCAAACGCCTTGAAACTCTCAGGAGATCCTTGCATGGTTCGGAAATGGCTTGGTCTTGTTTTACTGGTGCTTTCGGCCGGCCGGGCTCCTGGCCAGGGGATGACCTATAAGCTGACGATTGGACCGGCGGTGTTGCCGTCACCGGTTCTGAAGTACCATCTGCTCCCCGACTCCTTTGATGTGACGCCGGGCAATGCGGCCATGCTGTACTATCGGGCCTTCAGCCCGGAATGGGAAGGCTGGCGGCGCCAGCCAGGTCTTCAGGACAAAATCAGCGAGGCGCTGCAAGCTTCGCCCAACGCGTTGCCACGCGCCGAGTTGGATTGGGTCTTGAATTCCAAGCAGCTTCAGGAACTGGACCTGGCGGCGCGGCGCGAGTATTGCGACTGGGGTTTTACGACACGCGTCAAGCAGGAGGGCATTGGCATGCTCCTGCCGGAAATACAGAGGTTTCGCGCTTTCGCAAACGTGCTGGCCCTGCGCACGCGCTTTGAGCTGGCGGACAAGGACTTTGGCAAGGCCGCGTACAGCTTGCAGACGGGCTTTGCCCTGGGCAAGGATGTGGCCAATGCGCCGCTGCTGATCAATGCCCTGGTCGGCGTCGCCATTGCTTCCGTCCAGGCCGGGCAGGTCGATCAGTGGATCCAGACTCCCGGCTCGCCCAACCTCTACTGGTCGCTCACCGAGCTGCCGCGGCCCTTCATCGCCCCATCCAGACCCCTCAGCGGCGAACGGCTTTGGCTCTACGCCGAGGTGCCGCTGGCACGCGACCTCGAAAAGAAACCATTGAGCCCGCAGCAAACGCAAGAGCTTGTCGACAGCCTGGTCCGCCTGATGCACCTGGAGGACAGGTCGGGCGATCCGGAAGCACGCCTGGCCCTCATAGCGCTTGCCCTCAAGTTTTACCCGCAGGCCAGGAAGGAGCTGATCGCCGAGGGGCGGAAAGCCGAGGACGTCGACGCCATGCCCATCTTTCAGGTCTACGTCATTCATGCCCTGCGCCGCTACTTCGACCTGCAGGATGATTTGTTCAAGTGGTACACGTTGCCGTATGCTCAGGCCTTTCCCGGCCTCGAGCGAGCGGACCAGGACATCAGGAGGGCCCGGCAGCGTCTGGAAGCGATTCCCTTCATCGATCTCTTGCCCGCCATCGTCAAGGTGTACACGGCGTACGCACGGCTCGATCGCCGCCTTGCCGCCCAGCGCTGCCTTGAAGCGATCCGTCTTTACGCCGCCAGCCATGACGGCAAATTGCCCGAAGCGTTGAGCGAGATCACCGAAGTCCCCGTGCCTGAGGATCCCATGCTGGGCAAGCCGTTCGCTTACCACGCCTCCGGCAATCACGCGACCCTCCGTGCCGCCGTCCCCGTATCCGTCAATGAGTTGACCTACGAATTGACCTTGAAGCCTTGAGACGCGTTCGCTTGTCGATCTTCAGGTACTGGTTGTGTGCCATGCTTTCGCGGCCCCGGCTAAGCATGCCAAAGGGGGCAAGATCGTGCTGGGGCCGCGAAAGCATGCCCCCCTGCCGGGCCTTAAACTGTCTCAAGATTGGAGAATCCATATGCATAGAATCATTGCCTGTCTTTTAGCTCTCGCCGGTTTCAGTGCGCTGCTGGCAGCAGATCGTGCTGCCGAGGGTGAGGCGCGCGCCAAGGCCGTCGCGCCTTACCTGGACGGACAAACGTTGGTCGTCATTCACGTCGATTTCACGCGCGTGGACGTGGATGCCTTCCTCAGCAAGGTCAGCGAAGCGGCCAAACTGGAGGCCGGTCAGCTCGCGCCGCTGAAACAAGTCCTTGTGCCCTGGGCCATGAATTTCACGAAGGCCGGCGGCAAGGACCTGTACGTGGTGGTTAACATGGCCGACATGCCGGGGATGCCCGTGCTGGTGGCGCCGCTCGCGGGCGACGCCGACGCCAGGGCCCTTACGGAGCTGCTGGGCGGCATGGGACCCATGCGGATGCCTGCCGTGGAGAAAATGGACGAGGCGATCGTCGCCGGCAGCAAAACCGCGCTGGCGCGCATAAAAGCGGACAAGGGGACGCTCCGGCCGGAAGTGGCCAAGAGCTTTGCGGCGGCTGGAGACACGGCGGTCCAGGTGCTGCTGTTGCCGACCGGGGAAGTGCGCCGCCTTGCCGAAGAAGTCAGCCCACGACTTCCAAAAGAAGTGGGCGGCGCTCCGGTCACGGTTGTCACGCATGGCGTGCTTTGGGCCGCGGCCGGAATCGATTTAACGCCGCAAGCCTCGCTGAAGCTGACAGTCCAATCGCAAGATGCCAACGCCGCCGAGAGCTTGCATCAGCTTCTGGTCCAGTTCTCCCAGGCGCTTACCCGCGGCGACATGGCGCGGCGGGTCATTCCCAAATTGGAGAAGACTCTCGCCGTGCTAACGCCGGCGGTCCAGGGCGACCAGCTAACGCTGTCGCTCAAGGAGGGCGCCGAAGGGATCGGCGAGCTCCTGGCCGATCTGGCCGCTGCCGTCAACCGGACCTCCCAGCGGCGGCAGACGGCCAACAACCTGAAACAGCTCGCCCTCGCGCTGCATAACTACCATGACGCCAACGGCAAGTTTCCGACAGCGGCGATCTACAGCAAGGAGGGGCAGCCGCTCCTGAGCTGGCGCGTCGAAATTCTGCCGTTCCTCGGCGAGAATCAGCTTTACAACCAGTTTCGCCGCGACGAACCCTGGGACAGCGAGCACAACAAGAAGCTGATCGCCCGCATGCCGGCCGTCTTTGGCGGGCAAGGACTGGCAAACACCAATGGCAAGACGCGCGTTCTGGCGCCGGTCGGCCTCGCCATGATGTTCAGCGGCACGCCGCAGGCGGTGCTCATGAAAGAGGTCACCGACGGCACCTCGAACACCATCCTTCTCGTCGAGACGGCACCCGACCGGGCAGTGACCTGGACCAAACCCGATGATTTGAAGATCGATGCCAAGGAGCCAACGGCCGGCCTGCTGGACGAGCGCGCCACCGGCTTTAACGCTGCCTTTGCAGATGGTTCCGTTCACTACCTCAGCGCGAAAATCGACCCGAAAACGCTTAACGCCCTGTTCACGCGGAACGGCGGTGAAGTGATCAAGTCGAACGAATGGTAAACCTTTGGTCAGTCATTCGTCATTGGTCATTCGCCTGGCAAATGACTAATGACGAATGACCGATGACCACTTGGGTTTTTGTAAAAATTCCATTTTCGCGCGCAAGCTCAAATCACTTCTGCGTTCGACCAGCGGAACCGAGAAGCGGCGAACGATACCGCAGAGATGCCGGGCCGCATGTCGGGGTTTTCCCGCGTCGGCGAGTCACCACGATCGTTGTGGCGTAGCCCTGCCTCGGAGCTACCTCTCCGGCGCTGGGCAAGCACTTGGCGTCCGTGTCCGGCTTCTTTGCCTTCCAACCAGGCACCAACTCTTCCCCAACAGAAGACGCCCGGCGGCGGTCGCCGGGCGTTCTTCATTTTTATCGGGTTCAACTGGCCTTATGGATCCTTATGGATCAACCGTGTGGTACGTCTTCTTAAAGTAATCCGGGAAGGATTTGGAATTAAAATGCGTGTCGTTATCCGTGTCGTGGCATTTCTCGCAAGCCGAAAAGATACGATCTTCCAATTTCTTCTTGTCCTCGCCTGGCCTCGCTTTGAACGGGTTCATGGCGGCGCGAATTTTCTTATCACCATCGTCCGCAACATGCAAGCTGGCCGGCCCATGGCAAGCTTCACATCCTACGTGCAATAGCTTGGGGGTTTCTTCCGGGCTGCGGAAACCGGTTCTGTAACCGAACCCCGTCACGTGGCAGACCACGCATTCGCCGTCGAATTGCCGCAGCGTGGGCCGCTTGGCCTTGACCACTAACTTGTCAAAAGCCTTGGAATGCGGATGATCTTTCCAGACCTTGAAGGCGCTTTTGTGGCAGCGGTTGCAAACCTGAGAGCCCACGTATTCAGCTTTGGGGAATTCGACTTGCAATGGATGCGCGCTGTCCAGAAGAAATTGCCGCATCAAGTTTCGATCTTTCACTTGCTGGGCATATTCCTGCATCAATGCGTGGATGGGGTTGTCGTTGTCCTTGCCTTCGGGCGTCTCGTAGGCGGGTGCTAATTCCACAAGCTGGTAGCGCAAGTCGAACGGCTGCTGTGCATTGCCTGTGCGATAGGCGCCTACGACGCCGACGTACCGGCCTTTATGCCCCGGATTTACCAGCATCGTATTGCCGACCTTGATTGCCTCCGCCGAAGGCTCCGGTTCGGCGGCCGTATGCAGGATGACCTGAAACTCCGGGAATTTCCTGGCACACTCCTTGGCTTCCTCGAGACTCCCCTGGTAAAGAAGCACAAGCAGATCGGCCTTCTCGGCCCGCAGTCCCTGAATGGCTTGCGGAAGAACTTGCTCCTCCGGGAGGAAATTGAGACCGGAACTCTTTATCTCCCTGGCCAGAGCCGGTCCGACAATACCGGCGAAGCCGATTACGGGGGCATTGCCTTTGGCCTTGCTGACGGCCCAGGCCTCGATCATTTCAGGAAAGTCTTTTTGCCGGTTGACCAAGTTAGTTACCACGGGTCGAGGCTCGTCCTTATTGTTCAGAACCGTTTCTGCCAATGCCTCGAGAAGGGGCAGGTTAACCTCGTTCTTGCCGACCCCGATGGCCGTATAGCCGAGCTGGCCAAGCATCTTCATCGAGTATTCGAATTTGATTCTCGTTTCCGGCCCAGACCCCTGGGCAATATCGCCGACATCTCCGGCGACCACGGTCCAGCCACGCTTGTCGAGGGTTTGCAAGAAGTTGTAACGCCGCGCCAGTCCCCCTATCTGTACCGGAGAGCAGCCGCACGGTTGGAGATAGCCGTGCTGCTCGCCCGAGAGCATCAAGGCGACGTCCGGTTTCGGCCAGTCGCGGAACAACGGCGGACCGCTCTGCGGTTCCGGAGCGGCTTCGTTTGCCTTGTCCCCATCCTGCCGCAGCAACGGCGCCATGAAAAAGCCCGCGGCGGCAGCCGCGCTTACTAGCGTCAGAACGAGCACGGTGAATTTGATGGTGACGCCCTGGCGACGGGCACGCTTGCCGGCGGCCGGCGACGGGTCGAGCAGCCGATTCTGGTCATCCTTTTCCATACCGGACTTCCTTGTGGTTCGGAAAGAGAACGGCCGGGGCACATCGCTCCGGCGTTTGGGCTTATTGTTTCACATACGCCACGCCGCGAATCGGGATGCGCAGCTGTCGTAGTTGTCCTTCCTGATCGCCGTTGATCTTCAGAATGACGGCCGTATCCAAAGAAATCTTGCCGGGCGGACAATTCGGCGCCACCTTGACGAGCAGCTTCCAGCGGCCCGTGCCGTCCTCCTTCAACGTCGCCGTGATATAGTCCACGTTCGACGGCTCGATCCGGGCGGCGCCCACTTCCAAGCGCACCCCGGACTGCCGCGCCGTGATGATGATGTGCTTGATGGTGCCGTTGCGGGCCGGGAAACTTTCCAGCAGCACCCGTCCCTTGTCCTCGTCGGAGCCGACGATGAAATCGCCCAGCACGGCGCCGACGACGCCGATCATCGCCTCATCCTCGCCCATGTCGCTCTTGATCATGATGCGCCGGGCAAACGGGCCGACGTCCAGCGGCTTGCCGTTGGACGCCCGCTCGTGCACGTGCAGGCGGATGCGGTAGCCGGTTAGAACGCGCGATTTCTCGCGCTCGGACAGCTTGCTGCACTCCTCGTCATTGAGCGGCTCCCATTCGACGGCAATACACGGATCCGGCGTCAGCGGCCGGGCATTGATCGTGAAACTGGAGCGCGTCGCCGACCAGCAGTAGTACTCGGCGATGCGTTCATCCCGCGGGCCCAGCTCGTCCAGTTCCACCTTGTCGGGCGAGATACGCAAGGGAGGCACGAACGTGACCGGACACTCCAGCTTCACAAAGTCGCGCGCGACGGCCTTGCCTGATTTGGCCTGGGTCCACACCTCAATCACCAGCCGATCCGGGCCTTCCTTGGTCTTCCGGCCGTCCCAGTCGAAGCGGACGAAGCCGGTCCCGCCCGGCGGCACGGTGACGAAGTTGACGGGCCGCATCTCCTTCATGGCCTGGGCGCCCATTTGCGGCTCCAGTTTTTGCCAGTTCAGTTTCACTTTTTGCATATCCGGTACAGCGTCGCGCGTTTGAATTGCCTGGCCCAGGAAGCCGAGCGCGCCGCGCTCGGCCGCACTGAACATGGCCGCCGCCTCCACCAGGGCGTCCGCGTCCAGATACTGGCCTTCTTCCGCCGTCAGCACGCACGCCTGGATATCGGAGCACTTGCAACTCTTGGACATCAGGCCCAGATCGACGGGCACGGCGTTCTTGTTGACGAAGCGAAAATCCTGGTGGCCCGGCGCGTGCATCTCAAATTCTCCGGCCGTGGGCGGATCATAATTCATGATCTTTATCGGAAACGTCAGCGACGCGGCGTTCGTCGTGGACACGGTCGACGGATCGCCTGATCCTGTCTTCCGTGTGCTGGAGAACTGGCTGACATAGGTGATACCCGCCACCACGCCGACAATAGCAAGGATGACCAGAACCATCTGGGTGACAAACTTCATTGGCAGCCGCCTTGACATAAAAGAGGGATTAGCAAGGAGTAACGGCGCGCCGGTCCCGCTGAGCGGGCCTGCTGCATCGGTACCCATTTTAATACGCAGCCATAGCGGGTCAAGGTCGCGCGAAAGCAGTCAGTAGCCAGTAGCCAGTAGGCTACTGGCTACTGACTATCCTTGAGTCAATTCTTTCGTTTGCGCAAGGCATCGCGCAGCTTGGCGGCGGCTTCGTACTCTTCGTTGGCGACGGCTTGTTGAAGCTGTTCCTGGAGCGTGGCCTCGATGTTGTGGAGCTGGCGCAGGGAGCGGTCCATCTTGCGGAGCTGCTCCACCATCGGATCTTCCTCCATTTGCTCCTCGGCCTCAAAGGACGCAAAGAAGCTGCGGAGCTTTTCGAGGCCGTCGTGAATGGCGTCGATGGCCGCTTCGGGATCGTTCTTTTCCACGGCCAGGGCGGCGGCCGCCTGCGTGCGATGGAACAGGACAAAGCCGCGGTACTGTTCGTGGGCGCGGGTGTAGTCGTCGTTGGGGGAGTGGTCGCGGATGAAATTCATGAAGGCCAGCGTATGGTCGGCATCGGCAATGGCCCGGGCATAGTTGCGCAGGGTCAGCCAGCCGACCCGGCGATGGTAGAACTGCACGAACTCGCGGTCGGCTTCCTCGCATTGCTCCTCGCTGAGCGCGAACTCATGCCCCGCGCGATCGGCAATACGCGCCTGTTGCCGGAGATATTCAAAATACGTGGCGAAGCCATGCGGCCGGGTGCCGTCCGGACGGTCGGTGATTTCGATCTGTAAAATGCCCAGATCGATGCGGAGTTGCATCACCTGCCGGCTGTCGCGGGCCTCGATGAGTCGGGCCTGCAACGCCCCCGGTCGTGCTTCCCAGCCTTGCAAGGCGTCGTCAATGTCCTGGTTCATCGCTCCTGCTCATTTCGAGTCCCGCCAAAAGGATACAACATTTTACGGTAGGAGAGGGGAATCGGGCAAGTCCGCGCGGACCAGGCTAGCGATCCCAGGAATTGTCATCGCGATCCCAGGGCCGGCGATGCGATTCGGCCTGCATGGCCTGGAAGCTGTTAAACGCCAGCACGCCGAAGAGGAAAGCCAGCCATAACCCCCCGGCATACTCCAGATAAGGAATATATTGCAGCGGACCAAGCGAGTGTTCGTGAAAGTGCACGTAGAGAGCATTGACAGCCAGGACACCCGCCGTGACCAACGATATGCCCAGGGCAATGCGAACGCCGCGCTCCGGCATGATCCAATCCAACAGATCGCGGGTAACCTGGCCGGCGTCCAGGGGCCAAATCGGCAACAGATTTATGAAGCCCCAGAAAAGGTTAATCTGCCAAAGAAAATCATAAGTGTATCTCATCGCACGCGGGGCTTGCTCCAGGTCAACGAAGCGATGTGCGAAAACCCAGACAAGGCCAAAAAACAAGAATCCGGCCGCTGGACCAGCCAGGCACACCAGGATTCGCTGCCAGTGCCGGGGCAGCCGATTGCTGCCCACGGCAAGTCCACCCATGGTGTACAGAACAATGTGGCCGTGGGAGCGAAAGACGATCCCCATGAAGATGTGGCCGAACTCGTGAACCAGGATCGAAATGAAAACGCAGGCGATCCAGATTATCAGGTAGCCGAATCCGCCAAGCGCGATCGTTGACCACCCCAGCATGGCGTTCATCAGCCAGAACCAGGGATGGACCCGTACGTCCACGCCAAAAAGGCGAAAGTTCAGATCGTACGGAGTTCGGCCCGGCTCGAAGAACACGCTCGTCCTCAATCAGAGAAAAGCTTGTAGTCGATGAGTAAATCTTATACCACATCGTCGTTAAGCGTGTGACGACATCAGGACATGTTGCTGAGTCGCGAACGCTGATTTAGGCCGGCGTGTCGCGCCTGCCGGTTCCCACAACTCAATCGGGTTGCCTTCAGGGTCGTGCAAGCGGGCGAAGCGACCGTTCGGGTATTGTTGCGCATCGATCTGCACGACGATACCCGCCGCCCGGAGCTGCGCCGCCAAGGCATCGAGATTCCGGACGCGGAAGTTGACCATCCAGGACCGCTTGGGATCCCCGAAGTACTCCGTCCCCTCGGGGAACGGTGCGAATGCGGTCGGTCCCGCCTCCTGCTGCCAGGGCAGTTCCTCGTAGCTTGACGGCGTTGGCGCGACGCCAAGATGTTCCTGATACCACTGGCCCAATGCCGCCGGGTCCCGCGCGCGGAAAAACACGCCGCCGATGCCTGTCACTTTTTCCATGTTGACTCCTGCGATGGCCTGGTCTGCTGCCACCATCTTCCGCACGCGTTTCAGGTGCACAGATATTTTCTAAACTGCTCTTCCCATAACTCGGAACGAGTCTGTCTAATCGGTATAGTTCTGTATACACCGTTCGCCAACCCGGGCAAAGTCCGCCAACGCGCGCTTGGCATACTGTGAATTTTGGAGACGTGATTTCCGGAAATGATGAAGCCATTATGGTTTACGTTTGTCCAGAATCGTCGAGCGGAATCCACAGTCTGTCAACGCACTTGGCTGGCGGACTGTGAACCGTGCATCGTCCCTCTCATGCCGGTTACCTTTTTTGAGTGGCATTCTTGGAATGCCGGGTAAGCTGCATGATCGCTTTAGAGGGTGGCCAAATGGATTGGTCCAGGCTACGCGAAGAGTTCCCTATCACGCGCCGCTGGGCGTTTTTTGACCACGCCGCGGTGGCCCCGATCTCCGCACGCGCGCAGCGCGCCATGGCGGAATGGGCCGCCGACATGGTCGAGAACGGCGACGTGAATGTGGCGCACTGGGAGCGGCGCGTCGAGGAGGCACGCGCTCTGGCGGGCAAACTGATTAACGCCGATCCAAACGATGTCGCCTTCATCAAGAACACCAGCGAAGGCGTCGGCATCGTGGCCGAGGGATTTCCGTGGCAGCCGGGCGACAATATCGTCACGGCCGCCGAGGAATATCCGGCCAATATTTATCCGTGGATGAACCTGGCTGCGCGTGGCGTCGACATGCGCGCGATTGCCAGCCGGGAGCGCAGGCTCTGGCTCGACGACATCCGGGCGGCCATCGACGGCCGGACGCGGATCGTCAGCCTGAGCTGGGTGGAATTCGCCAGCGGCTTCCGCAATGACCTGGATGCCATCGCCGCACTCTGCAAGGAGCGCGGCATCCTCTTCTTTGTCGACGCCATCCAGGGTCTCGGCGTCTTTCCCCTCGATGTGCGCCGCACGCCGGTGGATTTTCTGTCGGCGGACGGGCACAAGTGGCTGCTTGGTCCCGAGGGGGCCGGCCTCTTCTATGCGCGGCGCGAAGCCGTCGATCGGCTGCACGCCGTCGGCATCGGCTGGAATAGCGTTGTCGGTTCGCGTAATTTCTCGCGCATCGATTTTCGGCTCAAGCCGCACGCCGGCCGCTGGGAGAGTGGTACCCTTAATGTCGCGGGGATCACCGCCCTGGGGGCAAGCCTGGAGCTGCTCCTGGAGATCGGCATTGCCAACGTCGCCGAACGCGTGTTGGCTCTGACCGATCGCCTCTGCGCGCGTACCGAACAGGCCGGCCTTGAAGTCTTCAGCAGCCGTGCGCCCGAGGATAAATCCGGCATCGTGTCGTTCGTGGTCCCAGGCGATGTCCGCCAGTTGGTCAAGCGCTGCCGGGCGGAAGGGTTCGTAATCAACCAGCGCGCCGGCCGCATTCGCGTCAGTCCGCATTGCTATAACAGCGTGGAAGAGATCGACCGCCTTATAGAAACACTCGCACACTAACCCGAAGCGTAAGCGAGGGCGGCCCTCGCTTACGCTTCGGGTTAGTATTAAAGGGAAAATCCTCATGATGAAATCGGCCGTCTACACCGGGGTTTTCGACCCCGTGCATCTGGGCCATCTGGACGTCATTCGCCGCGGCAGCCGCATCTTCGATCGCCTGGTCGTGGGCGTCGGCACGAACCCGGAGAAAGCCTCTTTCTTCACGGTCGAGGAGCGCGTCGAGCTGGTGAAACGCGTGGCCAAGGGCATCGGCAACGTCGAGGTGCTCCCGTTTCACGGTCTGGCCGTGCGCTTTGTGCGCGAGGCCGGCGCCCGCGTCATGCTCCGCGGCCTGCGCACCCTGAGCGACATGGAATATGAATTCAGCATGTCGCTCACCAACCTGGCCCTCGATCCGGAGATCGAGACCGTGTTCCTCATGGCCAAGGAAGAATACTCCCACATTAACAGCACGCTGATTCGCCAGATCGCCACGTTCCAGGGTGAGCTGGCCAAGTTCGTGCCGCCCGAGATCAAAGCCGCCTTGCACAAGCGCGTTAATGAACGCGAAGGCAAAGGATAATGGGGATGGCCGACACACCGCTCTCTCCGCCCGACCCATTGGCTTTCGACAACTTTGTCCGCGCCCAGGCCAAAGCGCTGCACGCCAACGATCGCCCGCCGGCCACGCGCAAGGATTGGTTGGAGCGCCGGGCCAAGCTGCGCACCGCAATGTTCGAGGCCATGGGAACGTTTCCCGATAAGTCTTGCCCTTTGGAACCGAAAGTGGTCGGCGTGCTCAGGCGCACGGGCTACCGAATTGAGAAGCTCCTCTTTCAGAGCCAGCCTGATGTCTGGGTGACGGCGAGTGCCTACGTACCGGAAAATGTTCGCAGGAAAGTGCCGGCGGTGCTGGCCGTGCATGGTCACTGGCCCTGGGCGCGTCGGGATCCGGTCGTGCAGGCGCGCTGCCTGGGATTAGTCCAGCTCGGCTTTTTTGTGTTGGCGGTCGATGCCTTCGGCGCCGGCGAGCGCCACCCTTCTCCGGCCCGGGGGACGTACCATGGCGCCCTCTTCGGCAGCACGCTCTGGCCCGTGGGACAGACTTTGCTCGGCCTGCAGGTCTATGACAACGGGCGTGCCGTCGATTACCTGCGCACGCGGCCGGAAGTGGACGGCGATCTCCTCGGCATCACCGGCGCTTCAGGCGGCGGCAACCAGACCATGTATGCGAGCGCCCTCGACGAGCGCTTCCGCGCCGTCGTGCCGGTCTGCTCGGTCGGCACCTATCAAGCGTACCTCCAGTCCGCCTGCTGTGTCTGCGAGGTCCTGCCCGGCGCCTTGCGTTTCGCGGAGGAAGGAGATGTCCTGGCACTGGTCGCGCCGCGGGCATTGCTCGTCATCAGCGCGACCCAGGATGCTTTTCAATTCAGCGTCGGCGAGGCGGCCAGGAGCGTGGACCGCGCCCGTCCCGTTTTCAGGCTTTACGGCGTTCCCGACAAGCTCGAGCATGCGGTTTTCGAGTCGGGCCATGACTATAACCAGGCGATGCGCGAGCGCATGTACGGCTGGATGGTCCAGTGGCTGCGCAACGAAGGCGAAGGCAAGCCGATCCCCGAGCCGAAACATACCATCGAAACGCCCGAGGATCTGCAGTGCCTTACCGAGGGAACGCGGCCCAGGGAGTTCCTCTTCCCCGCGACCTTTGCCGCACGCGAAGCGAACAAGCTGGTTGCCCGATTCGCGGCACGCAAACCCGACCACATCGAGGATTGGGAATCGACCGCGATCGCCATGCGCAGCCGGCTGGCGACCAACATTTTCGGCGGCTTCCCCAAGCTGCCGCGGCCCACGGCGGCGGTCGGCAGCAGAGAAGTCAAGGGGCGTGTCGTTGCCACCTCCTTGAGCATCCAGCCGGAGTCCGGTCTGGCGCTGCCCGTGATCCTGAAAAGTGTCGTAGCTAGAACAGGCAAGGAACCCACCTGCATCGTCCTGCACCAGGACGGCAAAGCGGAGGCGCTGGATCATCCGCTTGCCGCCGCCCTTCTGCACCGAGGCTGGACGCTGCTGGCGCCCGACCTCCGCGCCACGGGGACATTGCATCCGCCCCACGACGGGATCGCCGGCGCGCCGGATCACAATAGCGCCGAGCACGCGCTCTGGATCGGCCGGCCGCTGCTCGGCCAGTGGGTCTTCGATGTGCTCTGCATCCTGGACTGGATGGCCTTGCAGCCAACGCTCGACCGGCGCCGCTTTGCCGTCCTCGGGCTCGGCAATGCCGGGATTATCGCGCTGTGCGCGGCTGCGCTCTTCGAGGATCGGATCGCCTCCGTCATGACGGTGCGCTCTCCCGTGACTTACATCGCCGAGCAGGCCTACCCCGTAGGCTTTAGCATGGGCCTGCTGGCGCCGGCAATCTTGAAAGCAGGGGACGTGCCTCACCTCGCTGCTCTTGTGGCGCCGCGGCGTTTGACGGTGGTGGACGGCCTGACCGCGCAGGGAAGGAAGCTCCAGGAACGGTACCTAAAGGAAGCGTTTGCCTTCACGGCCGGCATCTTCAAGCTCGCAAAGGCGGAGAGCAATCTGGCGGCCATAGAGGGCATTCGTACCGAAGATCTCGCTGCAAGATTATGAGCTTCCCTCGGAGATGCCCATGACTGCAAAGGACACCCATGATGGAACTTCTCCTGAGCGCCTCGTCTTGTACGGAGTCACGTGGGCAGAATACAGCCGGATCTTACGCACCTTTGCCGAGCGTCCTTCTCTCCGAGTGACCTACGACCGTGGAAACCTCGAACTCATGAAGCCGCCCCTGGAGCACAACTCCATTGTTCGCTTCTTCAGCCTGGTGATCCTGGCTCTGACCCTGGAGCTCGGTCTGCCGTTGAAAGGGGGCGGCTGCATGACGTTCCGGCGCCGCCGGTGCCGCCGGGGCCTGCAACCGGATCAGTGCTACTGGATTGGCAACGAATCACAGGTGCGCGGCATACATGAGATTGATTTGCGTCGTGATCCGCCGCCGGATCTGGCGTTGGAGGTCATCAGCTACAGCACCCTTGATCGCATGAAAATTTATGCCGCACTGCGCATGCCTGAGGTTTGGCGTTACAAGGGCAGCGCACTCACTTTTTACGTTCTTGGCCCGGACGGCCGCTATGCGACCGTCATTCAAAGCCGGGCGCTGCCTCAGGTCGCATCCGCCGAGTTGACCGGTTTACTTGTCTTGCACGGCAGCATGGATGAAACCGCCCTGTTCCAGCACTTTCAGGCCTGGGCACGGCAACGCTTTGGCCATTCTGGCCCTTGACAACTTTAACCCGCCGCCTTTTCCCCGCGCAGGCAGCGGCCGATTTGACGGACGGCTTGCTTGAGCCGGTGCTCGTTCTCCACAAGCGCCAGGCGCACGTAGCCCTCGCCCGCCTCGCCGAAGCCCCGGCCCGGGCTGACCGCGACTTCCGCTTCTTCGAGCAGTTTCATGGCGAAGTCCATGGAGCCCAGCCGGTCCCGCCATTCCGCGGGATAGCGTGCCCAGACGAACATGCCCGCCCTGGGCTTTTCCATATCCCAGCCGAGACGCCGCAGGCCTTCGACCAGGACGTCGCGGCGGCTCTGGTACTCGGCGGCCTGGCGTTCCACGGCTTCTTCCCCATGACGCAGGGCGAGGATGCCGGCAATTTGAATCGGCTGGAAGATCCCGTAATCGTAATAGCCCTTGATGGTGGCCAGGGCACGGATCATTTCCGCGTTGCCGGCGCAAAAGCCGAGCCGCCAGCCCGCCATGTTGAAGCCCTTGCTCATGGTCGTCGTCTCGACGCCCACGTCCTTGGCGCCCGGCACACTCAGGAAACTCGGGGCGCGGTAGCCGTCAAAGCAGACGTCGCCGTAGGCAAAATCATGGATCACCATGAAGCCGAAGCGCCGCGCCAGCTTGACCACCTCCACGAAGAAATCGCGCTCCACGACGGTCGTACTGGGATTGTGCGGGAAGTTGAGAATGACCAGCTTTGGTTTGGGATAGAGATGTTCCGCCACATTGGCGACGCTGGACAGAAAACGGTCCGGCTGGGTGCAGTCGAGGCTGATTACATTCCCGGAGGCAAGCGCCACCGCATATACATGGATCGGAAAGGACGGCGCCGGCACAATGGCGGTGTCTCCCGGCCCCAGGAGGGCCAGGCACATGTGGCTGAAGACTTCCTTGGAACCGAGGCCGGCGAGCGCCTCGGAATCGCAATCGAGCTGAACGTCATGCTTGCGCGCGTAGCGCAAGGCAAATTCGCGGCGTAAATTGAACAGGCCGTTGCTCACCGAATAGCGATGGTTCCGTTCATCCCGCGCCGCCTCGCACAGTTTTTCGATGACCAGCGGCGCCGGCACATCGGTCGGATTGCCCATGCCCAGGTCGATGACATCCACGCCCGCCCGCCGCTTGCGATACTTCAGGTCATTGATCTTGCCGAACAAGTAAGGCGGCAAGCGCTTGACGCGCTCGGCCACGTCGATGTGGAAGGGCGATTCGCTGGTGTTGGGTTCACTTTGCATGAGCGGACCGATATCTATTTGAGGTTCGTTGCTCGCTCGCCAGCCGGATTCATCACACGGCACCGCTAGGCCTCACGGCGGTGCGGCCATCTGTCGCAAAGGCACTCAATTATACACCAACATCCGCCCTTGCCGCATTGCCCGTTTACGGCGAGCTTATCTTGATCCGCACCCTGCCGATTGGAACTCGGCGACGTCTATTTCAAGTCACTCCTCAGTAAACGGAAGCCAACTCGCCACGCTGCCGTCGGTCACAGTAGCTTTGGACAATTCCGCCTGGTCGGGAATTGCCACGCGGAGGGCGGTATTGAGACAACATCGGTAGATTATCGGGAAAGCCGAGGTAGTGTTCCAGAAGTGCGGCCGCTCCTGGAGTTGCGGATTCCTGCAATGCCCGGAACAAATCCAATAACCGCCTACGAGCGTCGGTGATTCGCGGCTGATTCAACACAGTAGACGCAGCGAAATTGGAACTCGTCCCGCAGCCATGGCTTATACGACTGGTAGTTGACATAGCCGAGCGGACCGTGGCGGCGAACATGAACCTGCGTTGGGTACTGGAAAACCAGTCTGTTGAGGTCACTGGCTCGAGTCATCAAGAGCTTTCGCTGCCATCTGCTCCATTTCCGCGATGCCTTCCAACATTGGGGCATCCAGTGCCTCCAAGGTCTGGTCGGCCTGTCGCTGGAGGTCTTGCACCTCAGCCGCCTCGGCCGGGGTCAGCCCTTCTGCAAACTGCTTCTGAATCAGTGCCAACCGCCGCCGATTCGTTGCCGGCCAGTCGTATCGTTTCACGGCTTGCCCAAGGACCTCGAGAGCAAATTGCTCAACTGGGATCTTGCGCATTTCCGCCTTGGATTGCAGTTCCGAGGCCAAGGGATCCTTTACGGTAATTGTCAGCGGCATGGTCAAATTCCCCCTTGTCCGCATCATACACTCAAACCGCCTATTCAAGAAGGTCGCGACCAGAACAAACGAATCAAGTCCCACTTCTACCCACCTCCTTTTTCCCCTATGCTTTCCTTCATTAATCCTTCGTGTTCCTTCGTGGACAACGGCCCAATGGACGGCGAACAGTTCAAGGTCCTGATCATCGATGACGAGGAAGCCCACGCTGAGGCGGTGGCGGAGAGTTTGCAGCGGGTCGGCTACGCTTGCACCATCGCCACCAGCGGCAAGGCCGGGGCGGCGCGCATCGACGACGATGAGTTCGACATCATTCTCACCGACCTGCGCATGCCCGACATGGACGGCCTCGCCATCCTCCGCAAGGCCAAGCAAGCCAACCCCGCCACCGAAGTCTTCGTCATCACCGGCCACGGCGACGTCAAGACCGCCGTCGAGGCCATCAAGCAGGGCGCCGCCAACTACCTCACCAAGCCGGTGGACATGGGCGAGCTCCGCGCCGTGGTGGACAAGGCGGCCGAGCGCATCCGCCTGGCCCAGGCCAATCGCGAGCTGAAACGCCAGCTCGATGAGAAGTTCGGCTTCGAGGGGGTCGTCGGCAACAGCCCCAAGATGCACGAGGTGATTGAACGGCTGCGCAACATAGCCCCCACCAGCGCCGCCGTGCTCATTCAAGGCGAGACCGGCACCGGCAAGGAGCTGGCCGCCAAGGCCATCCACACCAACAGCCCGCGCAAGAACAAGCCGTTCGTGGCCCTGAACTGCACCGCCCTCAACGAGAACCTGCTCGACGACGAGCTGTTCGGCCACGAGCCGGGCGCCTTCACCGGCGCCGACCGCATCCGCAAGGGCCGTTTCGAGTACGCCAACGGCGGCACCCTGTTTCTGGACGAGATCGGCGACATGCCGGTCCCCTTGCAGGCCAAGCTGCTGCGCGTGCTCGAGAACAACGAGGTCTTCCGCATCGGCAGCAATGAGCCGATCAAGGTCAACGTCCGCATCCTGTCGGCCACCCATCGCGACCTGGAAGCGGCCCTCGCCGACAAGTCCTTCCGCCAAGACCTGTATTATCGGCTGAAGGTGACCACGCTGCGTCTGCCGCCGCTGCGCGAGCGCCGCGAGGACATCCCGCTCCTGGCCGCCCACTTCATCAAGGAGTTCAACCAGCGCCACAACAAGCACGTCAGCGGAATCGCCGAGCCGTTGCGCCGGGCCATGGCCAGCTACGATTGGCCGGGCAACGTCCGCGAGCTGCGGAACAACCTCGAGAGCATGGTCGTGCAGGACCAGGACGGCGTGCTCGGCCTCAACGACCTGCAAGAAGGCGACACGCTGCGCCGCCTGCAATTCCCCGACAATCACGCGGCCAGCCCGGCCAACCTGGTCGGCAGGCCGTTGACCGAGGTGGAACGCTACTACGTGCAGCAGTGCCTCGAAATGACCAACGGCAACCGCGAGGAAACCGCCCGCCTCCTCGGCATCGGCGAACGCACCCTCTACCGCATGATCCAGGACTGGAAGCTGCAGGATAGGATCAAGCAAGCCTTCGCCGAGGCTGATGGCAACCTCGAAGAAGCGGCCAAAACGCTTAACATGAAGCCCGCAGCGTTGGAGCGGAAGGCGAAGAAGTGGGGCATGCCGATCCACGGAAAGGATGGTCATTAGTCATTCGTCATTGGTCATTCGCTTCGAGAATGACCAATGACGAATGACTAATGACCAATGAAGATGAAACGAATTCACCAATTACCGTCCTCCGTGGTCACAAAAATCGCCGCCGGCGAAGTCATCGAGCGTCCGGCGAGCGTGATCAAGGAGTTGCTGGAAAACTCCGTGGATGCCGGCAGTACGCGCATCGATGTCGAGATCGAGCAGGGCGGCGCGGAGTTGATTCGCGTGGTGGACAACGGCGGCGGCATTCTGCCGGCGGATTTGCCGCTGGCCTTTGCCAGCCATGCAACCAGCAAGCTCGCCAATGCAGACGATCTCTTCCGGATCAGCACGCTGGGCTTTCGGGGCGAGGCGCTGGCGTCTATCGGCGGCGTGGCGCAGGTGACCTTGCAATCCCGGCCGGCGGATCTCGCCTGCGGCGCCGAGATCGCCTGCCACGGCGGCGAGATCTCGCCGGTGCGCGCCTGGAACGGGGCGCCCGGCACACGCATGGAAGTGCGCCATCTGTTTTACAATACGCCGGTGCGGCGGAAGTTTCTCAAGTCCATCGCCACCGAGGCCGGCCACGTAGCCGAGGCCTTCACGCGTCTGGCGCTGGCGCAGCCGAGCCTCCATCTGACGCTGCGCCACAATGGCAAGGACGTGTATGAAGTACCTGCCTCCGCCAGCCTGGCTGATCGGCTCCGACTCTTTTTCGGCGCCGATGTGGCCGACAAACTCTATACCGTCGAAACAACCCAGGGCCCTGTCCGGCTGCGCGGCTACATCGCCGACCCCCAGTGCGAGCGCGGCACGGCCAGGATGCAATATGTCTTCGTTAACGGACGCTGCATTCGCGACCGCAGCTTGATGCATGCCTTGCAGGAGGCCTACCGCGGACTCCTCATGGCCGGCCGCTATGCGGTGGCGTTTCTCTTTCTCGATCTGCCGGCGGATGAGATCGATGTCAACGTGCATCCGACGAAGGTGGAGGTTCGCTTCCGCAACAGCCAGGCGCTGCATCACCTGGTCTTCAGCGCCATTCGCGAGCGCCTGCGTGCCGAAAATCTGACGGCCCGGCTCAGGGCACCGGCATTCCCCACGGCCCAGTGGACCATGTCCAGTGCGCCGGCGGCGGCTATGCCAGGTCCGGAATCGGCCACGGCGCTGCCTTTCTCGACCAGCCCTTCGGCAGCCAGCGGCCTGCCGGCAACAGATTTTAGGCAAAGCCCGCAGAATGAAACGAAGTCTCCGAACCCGGCCGAGTCACTCTCTCCGGCAAACGGCCATGCGCCAACTCCCGCCGTCGCCCCGTCGAACAATATCAGGGCCATCCAGCTTTACGACGCTTACCTGGTCCTGGAGACCCAGGAGGGCATGCTGGTGATCGACCAGCACGCCCTCCACGAGCGGGTTCTGTTCGAGGAATTCAAGCGCCGCATCGCCTCGGGCACGCTCGAAATCCAGAGACTGCTCATGCCCCTGCCGGTCGATCTGACCGCCGAACAGGCCGCGCGCACGCTCGAGCAGCGAGAAGCGCTCGCCGAGCTAGGGCTCGGCGTGGAAGATTTCGGCGGCGGCACTGTGTTGCTCACCAGCTACCCGGCCATCCTCGGCAACCGCCCGCCGCAGGAAGTGCTCAAGACCGTGGTCGATCACCTGCTCAGCAAGGAGCGCCTGCCCAGCCGGGAGGTGCTCCTCAATGATTTGCTGAGCCTGATGGCCTGCCACGCTGCTGTGCGTGCCGGGGACCGCCTGAGC
>Ga0207041_1022_pt1 | contig 31012 bp, 31 predicted proteins | sample Alteio_BWMinCont_73_FD_153311 | JGI IMG/M metagenome (GOLD analysis project Ga0207041, IMG submission 153311) | Enriched cells from forest soil in Barre Woods Harvard Forest LTER site, Petersham, Massachusetts, United States -... | ecosystem: Environmental > Terrestrial > Soil > Temperate forest >... | reverse complement strand
CGTGAGCATTTTTCCGTGAATGGCTAAAAGCAGCTTGCATACGTTTTGACCCGTATTGAATACACTTTATCTAACAGATCGCATATATAGATAAGTTACTGCTTCATGTTTTAGTTTTGGAAATCGGCATATATTGAGAACGCATGTCTAATTATCAGAAATCATTTTGTATAAAGTAGCCCTACTGATTCCTAGTATTCCTGCGGCCTGAGCTTTATTCCCCTTAACTTTCAATAGCATGTTCTTAGCATACCTTCTTTGAACTTCATCCAGTGTCAACAGAGTGTCATCTGAAAACGTATTGTGGGTTGTAGACTCACAGATCACAGCTGGCAAATCATCAACATCGATGATGGATTTATCCACCATCATACAAGCGTTACCAATCACGTTTTCCAGTTCACGGATGTTCCCCGGCCATGAATAGCGTGACAGAAGGATTTGTGCCCGCCTTGATATTCCATCGATCTGTTTTTTGTACTGTTTTGCAAAATGCTCGATAAAATGTTTTATCAACAACGGCAGGTCTTCGCGTCGGTCGGCCAACCGCGGCAGATGAATCTCGATCATCGATAGTCGGTAAAACAAATCTTCGCGGAACAGTTTTTCAGCCACCATTGTACGCAGGTCTTTGTTCGTCGCAGCAACGATCCGCACATCGATCTTCCGTGGGACAGGAGATCCTACACGTTGTATTTCTTGTGTTTGTAAGACTCGCAGAAGTTTGGCTTGAGTTGCCAGTGGCATGTCGCCGATTTCATCAAGGAACACAGTTCCTTTATTCGCGTACTCGAAAAGGCCGACCTTGTCTGTGTTAGCTCCGGTAAATGCTCCTTTTACATATCCGAATAATTCACTTTCAAACAGTGTATCGACGACCGCAGCACAATTACAGACTCCATATTTTTCAGCAGGAGCGCCGCTCATAGCGTGTAAGGCACGGGCAACGAGTTCCTTGCCCGTTCCAGTATCTCCGGAAATTAAAACAGTTCGAAAGTGCGGAGCTACACGTTGGATCCGGGAAAAGACTTCGATAATGGCGGGACTACGCCCAACCATGCCCTGGAATTGGGACACAAGCAAGATCTCTGTCATTAAGGATTGATATTTCGAACGATGTCGAAGATCGTTCATGATCGTACTGATGCGCCCCCGCAATTGTTGGATGTTAAGAGGCTTGTTCAGGTAATCGGCTGCGCCTTTCTGAATCGCTTCGACAGCTGTTTCAGAGGAATAATGGCCGGTGATAAGGATGACCTCGGTACTGGGATCTATGGTCAGAATCTTCTCCAACACCTCCATGCCACTCATGTCAGGGATCATTAAGTCAACTAGTACTATCCGCGGTCTGTTATCTTTGAATAATTCGATACCATCCATGGCAGACAATGATGAAATTATTTTAATTTCTGGGGATTCCAAGGCTCCACGAATTAGTTCGATCGTCTGTTCATCGTCATCAATGATCAAGAGACTTGCTAGAGGTTTTTGTTCATTTGGCATCCAACACCTCACGGACTTTGACAGCTAGACTCAATGGAGTGAACGGTTTCATGAGTAGAGGTGCACCTTCCATCTGAGGACTATGTCGTTTCAACATGTCGTCTGTATAGCCGGAGATGAAAAGAACGCGCAGCCCGGGGCGCTTGATCTTGATTCGTTCGACAAGGTCCACACCGTTCATTTCTGGCATGATCACATCTGTGATCAATAGATGTATGTGTTCTTCAAACAGGTCTGACATCTCCAATGCAGCGGCACCGTGGTGGGCTTGTAATACGTTGTACCCTCTCTCTTCAAGCATTTCCTTGAGCAACACCCGGAATGCCGGTTCATCTTCCACCAGTAGTATGGTTTCATTTTTCCCCTTCATGGGTTCTACAGACATCACAGTTTCTATTTCCGGTGTTGCTGACTGTTTCAAGGGCAGAGTGACTGTAAATGTAGTGCCGACCCCGGTTTCACTTTCTACATGTATATAGCCATGATGTTGTTGCACGATCCCATACGATGTTGATAGACCCAAACCTGTACCCATTTCCTTTTTTGTGGTGAAGAATGGTTCAAATATCTGCCCCTTGACCTCAGTGCTCATTCCGGCACCAGTATCATGCACTTCAAACTGAGCATACTCCCCGGTCGGTAAACCAATAGGGTTTGTGCCATCGCTGTTGAATTTCGACGTTTTGATTGAAATTGCCCCGGTTTTACTGATCGCATCCCGCGCATTGATGACGAGGTTCATGATGATCTGGCCGATCTGTCCTGGGTCGGCATTGATCCTCAAGGGCTCAGGATACAGTTCGAATTTGAGCTGAATGTTCTCCCCGATCAAACGTTCCAGGAGTTTTTGGCATTCTTTGACCACATGGTTCAAGTCCACGAACCGCATTTCCACTTTTTCTTTTCGGCTGAAGATGAGCAATTGGCGTGTGAGGGTTGCTGCGCGGATGCCAGCTTTGCTGATCTCCAGCACTCTTTTCTTTAAGGGGTCATTTTCATTGAATTTCTCCATAATCAGTTCGCTCTGGCCCAGGATGATCCCCAGCAGATTATTGAAATCATGGGCGATACCACCAGCCAGCATCCCTACAGCTTCCATTTTTTGTGACTGCTTGAGTTGTTTCTCAAGTTGGATTTGGTCCGATATGTTTTCCGCGAACACTACATGGTAGTTGTCTTTTTCTTGCGTACTATGTATTCGGGCTCCTACAAGCCTTACCGTGATTTCGGAACCGTTTTTCTGTTTCCAATGCACTACCGATGTATAAGTATCCTTGCCTTTCGACTGATCAAGTGTCTTAGTCCGTGTTTCTGCTTCAACATAGATATCTTCAAAAAGCCGTGCGTTAAGCAGTTCCTTGGCTGAAGAATAGCCCAACATCGATACCAGTGCCGGGTTCACTGTCAGAAAATGGTTGCTATTATTCGTGAATCGATAGATGCCGAAAGGGGCATTTTCCACTAAAGTCCGGAACTGCCATTCTTGTTGTGATATCAAATCACTAGCCAGTTTCTGGTCTGTGATGTCCCTCACGTTACAGACGATTCCTTTTACATTTGGATCGTCCAAGTGGTTTGTGAATACGAGTTCCAGCCATCCCCAGCTTTTATTTCCTCTTTTTGACCGCAACTGCACCGTCACCGGTACGCCTGATTTGCCCATGCTGTCCCTTAAAGCTTGGTCTGATTTCGAGACATCATCAGGGTGTACATTTTTGTTCCGGTCTGAAGTTAACAACTCATTCACTGTACAGCCAGTGATCCGGGCCGTCGCATCAGACGTATAGAAGATCCGTCCATTTTTGTCGAGCAGGACAAGTCCGTCGTTGCTGTTCTCAACAAGGGAACGGAGCTTGGCCTCATTTATACGGATTTTCTCGATGGCATTTTTCTCAATAGTTACATCCCTGATGTTGCAAACGATGCCACGTACACTTTCATTGTCTAAACAATTCGTGCGCACGATGTCCAACCAGATCGTTTCTCCGTCTTTTCGTCTCATACGTACCAACACAGACACCGGTTTCCCCGGGTTCTTCAAGCTCTCGTCAAATGAATCCCTTGCTTTCTCTAAATCTTCCGGAAAATGAATAAGTATGAGCCGGTCTGTATTCAATAACTCCATTGCGGTATAACCGGTGATCCGTTCGTAAGCTTTGGAGATATAAATGAATTTCCCGGCTTGATCGAGGACGACCAATGCGTCATAGCTGCTTTCAACCAGTGCTCGGTATCTGGATTCGTTATCCCGCAATTTTTTTTCAACTTCAACACGGGTTTTGCGTTCTGCTTGCTCTTGTAAAGCTCTCCGCACCGCAAAAGGAAGCCGAACGAGATGGTCCTTTAGTAGGTAATCTGACGCTCCGTCCTGTAAATGCTTCAGTGCCTCTTCGTGGCTTGTGGATCCGCTGAGTAAAATCACAGGTGCATCAGCAGTATGTTCTCTGATCTTTTGGATCGCCTCTTTTGCGTCCCACCCAGGCAGATGTTTGTCGCAGAGTGCTATGTCGAATGTATGGTCCTGCAAATATGTATTGAATTCTTTTTCTGTTTCCACGCGTTCAAACTTAAAATTGAATCCGGCTTTTCTCAATACATCCACACTCAGTTGCAGGTCTTGCACCTGGTCTTCAATGAAGAGAACGTTCAATTGCTTTTCTGCCATCACGTCAGGATCCGGCTCGACTAGTTGTTGATTGAAGGTTTTCATAATGGCCTCGGGGTGTGCTGCGAAATCGGGTGGTTGACCGACACCCAGTAAATTCCAAGTTCTTTCACGATGCTCTCGAATTTCTCTGAACTCACCGGTTTTCTGACATAACTATTCACGCCATACTTGTAACAGGAGAAGACATCTTGATCTTCATCTGAGGAAGTAAGTATTGCGACAGGGATCAACCTTGTCCTTTCGTCGCTTTTGATCTTCATCAACACTTCGATCCCACTGATTTTAGGGAGTTTCAAGTCAAGCAATATCAGGCGCAACGATGTGCCCAGAGCAGTAGCGTCGTAGTTTTTTCCATCCTCACCGAAAATGTAATGCAATGCTTCTTCTCCATCGCGTGCCACAAGAACATCCGAAGCGGCAACACCAGCTTTTACCATGGCCCGCATGGTCAATTGCAAGTCATTCGGGTCGTCTTCGATCAACATTACTTTCGGGTTTATTTGCATTCTGTTCTCTCTTCCGTGCTTTCATCATGCAACGTCAGCGACGATTTGAATTATTTCGGAGGACCCAGTGTGAATAAAAAAGTTGTCCCTTTGTTGATTTCTGACTCACACCAGATCCTGCCTTGATGTTTTTGTATGATGCGTTGAACGATGGCCAGGCCGATCCCCGTGCCTTCAAAATCCTCTTGCCGGTGCAGTCGCTGAAAGAGGCCAAATAGTTTGTCCGCATACTTCATGTTGAACCCCACTCCGTTATCTCGTATCCGGATGGTTGGTTCTTTGTCCAGGTTCAAACAGTCCACCGCGATCACGGCAGGGTCTTTTTTGTTTGTATACTTGATGGCATTCGACAACAAATTGTTGAAGACGATCTGGACCAACCGGGGGTCGCATTCCACAAAGGGCATTTCCCCGATTTGCCATTCGATGTTCCGGCCTTTGTATTCTTTTTTTAGCTCCTCAAGGGCTGCATCCAACACTGTTTTTAAGTTCGATAAGTGAGGATCGATCTCACTTTGGCCGATCCGGCTCAATGTCAACATGGCATCGATCATTGTCCCCATGTAAGAGACTCGTTCGCAGATCTGTCTGGGCAGTTCCCGGACAGAGTCTGGAAGCGCGTTCCGGCACTCTTCTTCCAACATCCGGGTGAAACCATCAATATGGCGGAGTGGTGCGCGCAGATCATGGGCAACAGAGTATGTGAACGCTTCCAACTCTTTATTTGCTATTGCAATGTGTTGCACATTCAAAGCAAGTTCTTGATTCTTGGCTGCGAGCGCGATCTCCTCAAGGATCTTTCGATACGAAAAAAGCAAATGAGCCATACCGATGAGGCCGCTGGATGTGAAAACTATCAACATGAACTTCACATTGTTTGTAAGGATCGTTTCACGTTGTAATAAAAGAGCTTGTTCTTCCTTGACCATATCGTTGAATATCTGGTCTTCTGTGTTTAGAAGGTTTTCCGAGGATCCAATCACAATTTGCTCCTTGGCTCCTTCAATGCCGGCATTTTTTCTTGCAGCTATGATCCGTAATTCCTGGTCTTCGAACTGCTTGATCAAAGTGTCGAGTTCTTCAATGTGTTTTTGCTGGTTCGGATTATCAAGAGTCAGTACCTTGAGTTGGTTGATCTCTGTCGGCAGGTTCTTGACTGCTTCTTCATAGGGAAGTAACAACATGGGCATGCCGGTCAATGCATAACCCCGCACACCGCGTGTGAATTTAGCGGTCAGTATGTTGATTTTGTAGATTTGGGCCAGTACTTCATTCGTATGGCTGATCCATTTGTAGTGGTTATAAATTATGATAAAACTTCTGATAGACAGCACAAGTACAACTACAAGGAACATTAATCCAAGAATTGTTATGGATCTGATGCCACGTTTTGTATACAACTTCATCCCGGTTTCCCCGGGTTTCTTCATACATGTTATCGTGCGGATTACATAACCAGTATGCCGTTGGTAGTGTCGAAATGGTTGAACGTAGGAAGTTTGTTTTGAATTGTCATTACCTAGTTCATGTAACTACTTGCTAAGCTCATTATCATCCTTTCACTTTGTTCAGACGTTTAATCAATATATATTCCTGTTTCCAGAAATGACTAAAGTACATGTACCATTGCCCATTTGCAATGTTACCAGAGGGCTGATTCCTTGATCTACGGCTTGGAATGAAAATACATTTGCAGTTGCGGAAGCTATATGAAGGTGCAAACACATGGCATTCCGCAATCGCATTCTTGTAAATTGAGCAGATTTACACCAGCACTGGAACTTGATTGTGCAGAGCACTGACCAAGCGCTCGAGCACAAATGAGTCCTTCTGAAAATACCCTTTCGTGTTGATGCTCTCATCGCTCTCGCCGAGCTCTGATTTGCTGCTCGCGCTCATGACGATGATCGGAATGTCTTTTGTCTGTTCGCCGAGTTGCAGTTTTTTCACCAGCGCCTTGCCATCTAGTTTGGGCATGTTCCAATCCATCACGATCTCATCCGGCTGTTCTTTTTCGGCGATGAACAGACCTTCTTCCCCATCTTTTGCAGTAAGAACGTTGAATCCGTTGACCTCAAGTGCAAAGCGTATGGTTTCTCGGATCATTCTTGAGTCATCGATCACCAGTATCTTTTTCTTTTCATTTTTCATGGTGCCCTCTCTTGCGTTTCAGTGTTAATGAGATGACTCTGCCTATGACATGAGTACTCAACTGAGTACAAACTCACCAGTCAGCCGGCTTCTAAACATTGCATTCAGGCGTAGTACGCGCTATGCAGATTGTGGAACTACAGGCGAGCGGTTTAAGGGGCTCGGCTCACCAAAATACATAAAGGGTTCTTGACCGGACGGTTGAAGTTGCTTGGGTATTGACCCGAGAGGATCAGGGACAATAGCGAATTCAAGTGCTATTTTTATGGAATGTAATGTCTGCGGTTTTGTCAAACACATGTACACTCCGCGGGAACGGGCATTGCGCTCAAAATCATCCGAGACGCGTGAGGTCATGATGAAAAACGCCGCTCCGGGCCTTAGGGTACGTGCCTTGGAGGCGAAAAGTAGTCCTCGCTCATCGCTGCCATTGTTGTCAAGGTGTAGATCACAGACTATGGCTGCATATTGGTTCCTGAAGATCATGGCCATTGCGTCTGTCTCAGTAATGGCACAATCAACTTGATACCCATCACGTTCAAAATATTTTCTGTGCACGTTGAGCAGATACTCGTCTTTGTCTACGAACAATATCCTTAATTTCATTGGTTCTCCTATTTGTTTTCTGTGTTGTACTTGAATCTCTGTTGAACAACACGATTGTTACAGTAGGTGTGAAATGCTCAGAATGTGCACGAAGACCGCCTACTACACTTGAGACTTGTGGTCGCATCATCTTTGGACCTCTTGGTAAACATGGTGCGCGATCTGGCAGATGTCATTGAATGTCCCATTTTTTTTCTCATCAAATGACACATGGTCGGCTTGTTTGACATGATTGGCCCGCGCTTTCTGCAACTCTTCCACGGCATTGCGCAGCTTGAGTGACTCCACAACATCATGGATGGAAGATGATGGCTTGCTCCGCCGCACAATAGAACGCTGCAGACTGATTCTGCGTATGAAATCTGTCGTCGTTTCGAGTTCGCTGAGCAGTTGAGGATCCATGACCTGGCCGGCCAACTGTGCCTGCTGATCGGTTCCATAATGCTCTGAGATCTCCATCCGTATATTGCTCAATTCTTCGATCAAGAACTGGATTCTGCCTTCCACGTTGGTTTTCATGCTCTCACTCCGTCTGAACAAATTTCTTATCACTCTGGAGTAGTGCATGACATGAGCCAAACATTCAAACCGGCCAGTAAGACTGCCAAATGATTGAAAACAAAGCCTTTAAGCAAGTGTTGCATAGGACAATTCTAAGTGCTTGATAGAACGGTATAGTCTAATTTGTGACCATATGGCGAGATTTAATACGGTACTTCGTTGAATACAGCGAGGTTCCACAATCGACTCAGCCCCGATCGAATCGTTGGTCTCATAGTGGATTTTGAACGATTGGTCAAAATCTATACAGATGAATTGGTCTTATGACTTTAGTCTTGATTCCCTGTCACTCTCCAAGTCACACCATTCAAAGGGTTTAAGGGTTAATTGTCTACCTTGGGTAGATTGGTATGGCGCCTGCCATTACACAGGCAGATGAGTTGTCAGTCCAACTGATCACATTCAGCAAACGTAAGAGGGACAATACGATGAACCGCAAACTGTTTATCCTCTCCATCATATTTTTGTACTACGCAATCATTTTCCTTTCCGGTGATAAGGCTTTTGCTATCAGTGGTGATGAAATACGCATTACAACAGCGTTGCGTTCAGAGCTTCCAAATGCTGAGTCTGTTACCATCACGATCCAAAAAGCCAAGTCCGGCGATCTGGCAGCCCAGAATAATCTTGGAGACATGTTCCTCACCGGCTCAGGATTCCCTGTGGATTGCAATCAGGCTTTTTATTGGTTCCATGTCGCCGCTGAAAAAGGGCTGCCAGCTGCACAATTCAACCTCGGCAATATGTACTTAAATGGCCGCGGCGCGGCTCAAAACGTCAACGAAGCAAAGCAATGGTACGAGAAAGCCGCCCAACAGGAATTCCCAGCCGCCATCAATCAATTAGGTGTAATCGCGGACAACGATCAGGAAGCCAACACGTGGTATCTGAAAGCTGCTGCGATGGGTTTTGCTCCTGCACAGAACAATCTTGGAGTTGCATACGCCCGCGGTAAAGGGGTCATTGCCGACCAGAAAACTGCTGCTGATTGGTACGCATTGGCAGCAGCCCAAGGGTCTGCGTCAGCGGAAAACAATCTCGGCTTAATGTATGTAATGGGCCGTGGAATCGCCCAAAACTATACTTTGGCATTTGAATGGTTCATGAAATCCGCAGAGCAAGGCTTTACATCAGCTCAATCAAATCTGGCTTTAATGTACCGTGATGGCCGAGGCGTAGGTCAAGACATAGTCACGGCAGCTATGTGGCTTGAGATTGCAGCGAACAAGAATTTTGATGTAGCTACCAAGGCTTTTGTAGAACTGAAGAACAAGATGACCAATGATCAGATAGCCATGGTGGACCAGCGTGTTGCGGATTGGCTTCAATCGCATTATCCAACAATGAATCTTCAGAATAAGGAAAACTAATAACATGAATAACGGAATCCAGCTATTACAATCATCGGTCAAAACATTAGATAGGTAATTCGACATTCTCCTGGAACTAGGTCTACAGTGATCGCTTCATCAAGAGTTCTGTGGAGCAATAATTTGAAGATCATGGAAGCCAAGTTTGTTTATCTTCCGTCCTACCAACAACAGACCCTTGACACCGGTCTTACAACTAATCTTGTAATACAGTATCAAGAACAACGGCAACCACCCCTTGCGATAGATTTCTTGTCGCGGAATGAACCCAATGTCATCGCAGCATTCGTCTTTGTTCTGTTACCCGGAATCAGAACAGCTGTATGGTGCAAGGTCAGTTAATGTAAGTCACGCATGATTTGTGTTGTGGGAATAATGCCAATGAAACTCGCAAGTCATTGATTTTATGGCGTCCCCGACGGGATTCGAACCCGTGTTATCGCCGTGAAAGGGAGAAAACGACTCGTAACTCATTGAAAACACGCGACACGGATGGCACCCAAAGTCGCTTTAAGAGTTGTTGGTAAGAGTTAGTGGACCATAGTTGGACCATAAAAACCAATATGCATTCACGCGGCAGAGGTTAGGTGGTCACTCTGTTCAGAGTGATGCGATTCGGGCTATCTGGCCAACCACCATCGCCTTAATGCAATCCAAGACCAAACTGCTTCGGTAATAATAAAACGACATCTGTAATTTATAAGTCTCTAGTCAGTTCTTCGCTACTGATGATCGAGAGCTTCTGCTGTAGTTTGTTCTCCACTGAATCACCGGACCGGCAATTTCGGAGACTTCCTCAACCAATGAGTTCAAGAAAGCTGATACATCAGTGCACGTCGAAAGGTTGGCGCTTTGCCCGGCCCACATAGGCAAAAGGTCTGCCCGGCCCGAGGCCTCCGCTGCGATTGCGAGATTTCTGACGAGTTCTCGTTGCAGCGGATATGGCAAAGTCTCGGTTCCATTTCGGTTCAAGTCCTCCATCACGCGGTTGTGGATAGCCCGTGCGAGTCTTCCTGTGAACCCTTTTGTCAAGGCAGTATGGTGTGCATTGCGTCGGCGCAAGGTCTCGCGATGAAGGCGGCTCGCGCCGGATTCCTCGCAAGCTAGGAATACCGTTCCCATTTGGACGGCTTCTGCGCCGAGAGCGAAAGCAGCGATTACACCTCGTGCATCTCCTATTCCCCCAGCGGCAATTACCGGCACATCGACGATGTCGACAACTTGCGGAACTAGCGACAGCGTGCCTGTGAGCGAATCCTCCGCCGGCCGGAGAAATGAACCGCGATGTCCCCCTGCTTCGAATCCGGATGCGGCAATGACATTTACGCCAGCTTCCTGAAGTGCAGCAGCTTCGTCCGGCGTTGTCGCCGCGCCAATAGTAACGATGCGTCTCTCCCTGCACTCCTCCAAGATTTCTCTTGCCGGAATTCCGTAGATGAAGCTAAATGCCGGTACGTTTGCGTCCAGTAACACTCGGACCTGATCTTCAAATCGCTTCGGCGAATATGGCTTGTAGTTTGGAAGGGGTGCTCCCAAGGCAGCAAGATCAGCTACCAATGGAGCTAGGCTCCTGTTGAATCCGTTTTCATCTACTGTTCGCGCGCCTTCATCCTCCATTGACACCCATAGGTTCATTGCGAACGGTTTGGATGTAAGAGAGCGAATCTCGGTAATGACGTCTTTGATGGCGTCGGGGGTCAAGCTGTGTGCGCCAAACGATCCAAGTCCGCCAAAGTTAGACACTGCGGCCGTCAATCTTTGCGATGACAATCCGCCAAGCGGACCTTGAATGATGGGATACTTAATTCCGAGTTTTGCTGTAAGCCGATTCTGGTTCCATTGGGCAGGTATCAACCGCTGCCCGGAGTTGACCGTTCGAGAGTCTTGCCGGCTTGCCATTTGTTCTTTCCGACTTGTATTCATGATGAATAAGTTACTTCAAAGCACCTTCATGGTCATGTCCGATCAACCGCTGAGCGTGTTTCTGCCTTTTGCTTAGGTGCAATGAGTCTGGTCATACCAATCATCGGAATCTCCATTTCTTTCGCATCTCAGCATCTGCAACTTGAGATTCCTCTTATCACTCCACCTCGAAAATCATTTCTAGCGCGACCGTACAACCAAGTGGAAGGCTTGCGACGCCATACACCAGCCGACAAGGGTTCTTATCTTTGCCAAAGACGTCTTGTAGAAGTTCTGAAGCACCGTCAGCGACTCTCGGGTGATCGCGGAAATTGCCTGAAGTAGCCACTGACACTCCGAGCCGGACAAACCGCTTCACTCTATCAAGCGATCCCAAATGCTGCCTCACAACAGCGAGGCCATTAATCGCCGCAAGGCGAGCCGCCGCATGCCCCGCTTCCACATCGAGTTCCGCGCCAACGCGTCCAACGAATTTAGCTTCGTGGCCCTCCGTGGGAAGCATCCCAGTCAAAAAAAGCAGATTGCCCGTTCGTACCGATTCCACATAGATGCCGAACGGCTCCGGGGGAGTCGGGAGATGGATGCCAAGTTCTTTCAACCGCTTCTCAGCATTGTCTGGCCGTGAGCGGGGTAGCTGCTGTGTCGTATTCATTGATCTTCTCCTTTTCGATCAACTAGGTGGATCGTTGTTGTTTGGGTTTCGGCGGAACTGCCGGTCATGCTGAAAAGCGTTAGATACCGTCGTAGCGGGAATAACCTTGTTCGGCCCAATAGTCTCTTGGCTCCTCCGTGACATACGTAATACTGGTAATGGCTTTCACATTCTTCAAACCTAGCTTCACGGGTACCAAAAGACGAAGCGGTGCTCCATGATCCACCGTTAGGGACTGACCGTTGAAGTGTGTGGCAAGCAGCGTCTGTGGATGTCGGGCCGTAGCCAGGTCGAGCGACATAAAGTAAGGGTCAGGATTCCCCGAAGCATCGAGATTGACCGAAGACTCCACGCGTGCCCATTTCGCTTGCGACATTGGTGGGTAGGCAAGAAGCAGATCCTCGAATCTCAGGCCAGCCCACCACGCGATTGCACTCCAGCCTTCAACGCAAACCAGTCGTGTAATCTGCTCATGCAGCGAAAAGCGCGTCAATAGGCTCCGAATATCGAGAGATAAGCTCAAGCCAGAGGCGAGCCCGTTCAGAGTCAGATTCCAACCGGAAATATAGCCTGGATCAGGAGTAGCTCCGTTGTAATTGTTTTTGAGGGAAGTTGTCTGGCATTTGGTGTACGTGGGCACTCTGCGATTTCCCGAGTAGAGGGCTTCCGCCACGTCATCATCGATACGCAGCGCGCTGTTCAGAAACCACTCCTTCCAAGAAGAATTCGTATTTCGACCGGCACCCAACCGGCTGAGCGTATTTTGTGGCAGGAGAAATCCACTGACTGTCAACGAAGCCACCGCTCCGATTCCAAACAGCAGAACCTCTCGCCGGGTCCGATGAAGCAGAGTCCTGGGAGCCACCTTATATACTGGAAGAGGTCGCTCTTCCAAAATGCCGTGAAGTTTCTTCCCTTCCTCAATGTTCATTTGCGACGACCTTCTCTGCCTCTACTCTTGCGGACCACCCTACGATCATGCTGCGCAGCGTATCCCACTCGTCGGAGAAGACCAGAATCACATGGGGCACGACGAAAAGGATGTAGACCCACATCAGCCAGAAATGCCAGGCACGCGCTACGTTGTACCCTCCAAAGAGCGCTGCCAACCAATAGAGCTGCATGGGCTTGTGAATCGCCCAACCCGTAGCGACCGAAAGAAACCCGGCGACGGGAACAGCGAAGTACGCAGCGCGTTGGAGCGCGTTGTACTTTGTGTTGAACAATGGATGCAGCCATTTGCGGTGTGCGAGTTTAGCGAAAGGAAACCCCAGGTAGTATCGAAGCATCCTGAGGGCGTCAAGCAGATCAGTTCGGCGAGGCAGCAAGGATCGCCAGCCTCCACCCATGACAAGCCCCAAAACGTACACCATGCCATTTAGCATTAATGAGTATGCGCATAGCCAATGCAGACGCAAAGCTACGGCTAACATACCCGGCCCAAGGCTTAAATGGTTGTAAATCCAGTCGGGGGGACTGCTGTATTGATGTTGTCCGGGGACATGTGCACATATCCAAATTCCAATATCGACCGCTAAATCAACGTTCCCCGTATGCGGATCCGGCTTGTGTTGATAGATAGGCGAAGCCCAGTAAATAGAGACACCACTCAGAATGAGACCAAGAAGGATTGGCAAATTCAGCCAGTGACTCCAGCGAACCAAGAAATGATGTCTCCTGACGACGAGCACGCGCGACTGTTTCGGCAACGTGCCCGTAGTATTCGGTTCACAATCAGGAGGTATTGAACGGCTCATTGCCCAGAGTCCTTCTTTACTTTGCCGCCCGCCGCCGCTGGAATGAAGAGGAATATCTTGTCCGTCACAAGTGTTCCGTTTGGTAGCTTCTCAGTCGCAACATAGACGAGATCGCCATCAGAGAATGTGATTTGCGCAGGTGCGACTTTCGTCACGGGGACATTTGCAGGCACAGATATCGTCATAGAGCCGTCCTGATACTGGACGACCAAAGTGGTCCCGCTACCTTTTCGTACCGTGCCGTTCGTCATACGTGAGTGTGAGACGGCAGAGCGAGAGACTGAGCCATTGGTCATTCTGCTGTGAGTAGTTGCACCCGGCGGGTCAGTCAGAACACTACCTTCTGCAGCTCCACTCAGCTCCGCTGGGAATATGATGATCTGCTTCGCTACTTCTTTTCCATCCGCTTGCTCAGTCGATGCAACACCGACATAAGATGAGGACGTGACATGACTCAAGTCCGACGGTATCTGCTTATAGGTTGTGAGGGGCTTTTTGATATCGATGTGGACTACGCCTGAGGGTGTCTGAACGTCAAGTGAACTGCCTGTAAATGATTGGATTTTGCCGATAACTCCGGAGATTGGAGTGGCCGCTTGCACTTGGGCCATGACTGAACTTGGAGTTGCCTGCACGGCCAGCAAAGTGACCAATACGAGAAACGACAGTGGGCAATTCTTGAGAACGTCCTTCCCACTAACTGTAGTAAGGGCTTTAGTCGTATATAACACGTGATTGAATTTCATGGTGAGTTCTCCTTGGTAAGTTAGTGCCATGCATGTTCCCAATTGATTCGGATGCGATGCGCAATTGCAATTAAGCCAGAAGCGGGGAGACGAATCTATTGGACGAAGGTATCGAGCAATACCTTGGTATCAATCGGTACGACGTGCGCTTCCTCGCTCGAAGGATTTGTCGCTACATGAGACACGTGTGCATTCTGATTTCGGCGAACCGATACCAACGTCCAATTGCGCACTCGGATGGAGCATTGCATCCTCTTGTTGAGGAATGCTGCTAAGAAATAAACGCTATTGAGAACTAGCTCCGCGTCGTCAATGCGATTGCAACAACGAGTCTGATTGAAGACTGAATCGAGAGGTAATCGATCGCGGTCACAACTCTCTACTAATTACAAACTTATCCAGCACCAGAAAAGGGGAGAAAAGCAATGCCATACGTTACAGTCGGAAAAGAAAACTCAGGCAACATCGAGCTTTATTACGAAGACCATGGTTCAGGCCAGCCGGTTGTTCTGATCCATGGATACCCATTGAGCGGTGCTTCCTGGGAAAAGCAAGTACCCGTCCTCATACAAGCGGGTTACAGGGTCATTACCTATGACCGCAGAGGTTTCGGAAAGTCAAGCCAACCGACTGTAGGCTACAACTACGACACGTTCGCAGAGGATCTGCACAAGCTGGTCACCCAGCTCAAGCTGCACGATGTCACATTAGTCGGCTTTTCGATGGGTGGAGGAGAGGTGGCACGCTACATTGGGAAATTTGGCTCCAAAGGCGTGAGCAAAGCGGTGATTATATCCGGCATACCACCTTATATGCTCAAGACCGCCGAGAATCCCGAAGGGGTGGATGCCTCTGTATTTGCCGGCATCGAGAAAGCGGTGGCCGCCGACCGCTTCGCGTTCCTCACTGGCTTTTTCCAGAATTTCTACAACACCGATCTGTTGCTGGGCAAGCGTATCAGCGAACAAGCCATACAAGCTAGCTGGAACGTGGCGGTCGGTGCCTCCGCCGCCGCCAGCTTGGCGTGTGTCCCAACCTGGCACGAGGACTTCCGCGGAGATCTGTCCCGCATCGATATTCCAACTCTGGTGATTCACGGAGATGCCGACCGTATTCTTCCAATGACTGCTGCGGGTTTGCGGACTGCAAAGCTCATCAAAGGGGCAAGCTTGCTCGTCGTGAAAGAAGGCCCGCACTGCGTCCCCTGGACACACGCGGAAGAAGTCAACGCCGAGTTGCTCAAATTTCTAGGAAAGAAAGCCGGCAAATCGCACACCGAAACTGCTTAGGCATCCGGCTCTTTGAAAGGACGGCTAGACTAGAGGCCAAGGTCGGACAACCCAGGGTGATTGTCGGGACGACGCCCGGGTGACCAATGATACTTGCGCTCAGATTCCGGAATGGGAATGTCATTGATTGATGCAAACCGTGACGCCATGAGGCCGTCGTCATTGAACTCCCAGTTCTCATTGCCATACGACCGATACCAGTGACCCGAGTCGTCGTGCCACTCGTAAGCGAAGCGTACGGCGATCCGGTTTCCTGTGAATGCCCACATTTCCTTGATGAGCCTGTAGTCGAGCTCCTTTGCCCACTTGCGCGAGAGGAACATGATTATTTCGTTTCGTCCGTTGATGAATTCCGATCGATTCCTCCAACGCGAATCGATCGCGTAGGCTAGAGCTACCTTTGCCGGGTCGCGACCGTTCCAGCCATCTTCGGCGAGTCGTACCTTTTGCATTGCACTGTCGCGTGTGAACGGTGGGAAAGGGGGGCGGGCAAGTGTCGATGCGGTCGCCATGGTTTCTTCTCCTTGGAGTGACTCTTTCAACATATCCATAAACTCGCGTACGCGTGCGACCACCTGGAACCGGCCAATGCTTAGCGAATGGTGGTGCTCATTTCTGTGTCCTCATAAACTGATTTATATGCACCACAATATCATCGGCTGCCGTGTCCAGCGCGAAATGACCACCATCGACAATATGGACTTCAGCATTGGGCACATCTCGCCGGTAGGATTCCGGCTCCGAAGAGTCAAACGATGACTCATACTTGCCCCAAATCACCAGAAGGCGTGGCTGCTTCTCACGCATCCAAGCCTGCCACCTCGGATAGTTCTCGACATTCGTGCGGTAGTCGTAGAAAAGGTCGCTCTGAATTTCGGCCTGGCCAGGCTGATTGAGAAAAGTAAATTCGTCCGTCCACAGATCGGGGTTATAGCGTTCTACGTCGGGATCGCTTCCGACATGGCGCGTCCGCGTCGTTTGGAGCGACAACAGGTTGGTACGAAGCGCGCTCTCGTTGGCGGCACGATCGGCCCAAAAGGCCCTACGCGTTTTCCAGATCGCACCTAGGCCCTCGTTGTGCGCCACAGCATCTTGGACGATGAGACGTTCAATTCGATCCGGATGGGCTAAGGCCATGCGAAAACCCACGGGACCGCCGTAATCCTGCATGTAAAGCGTGTAGCGAGAGAGTCCAAGAACTTCAGTGAAATGATTCATGGTTTCGGCAATGTGATCGAACGTATACGCGAATTTCTTTGGATCCGGCCAGTCACTGTGTCCGAAGCCAGGATAGTCGGGAGCGATTAGGTGATAACTCTCGGAAAGCCGAGAGAACAGGGGTTCGAACATCCGGGAGGAGGAAGGCAGCCCGTGCAACAGCAATAGTGTTGGCGCATCTTTCGGCCCGGCTTCTCTATAAAAAATGGAGAGTCCATCTACCTGGATCGTGCGATAAGCGGTCGTGTGTTTCACGGGGCGTTCCTTTCCTTGGACCTGGGCTTGCAGCTGAAATATCGCGAGCGTCGTAGAAACCAACAGGACCATGCGAGAAGCCTGGAAGAATCGGAGCCAGCGGGGCGAGTAGCTAGGGCGCATATTTTACCTCCGTGTTAGAAATCCTGTACTGTTGGCCGAATGACCATCTCATCGACTTCCACGTCGACCGGCTGCTCGATTGTGTAAGCGATTGCTCTGGCGATCGCACTCGCCGGGATAGCCATTTTCATGAACTCGCGCAAATTCTTTCTGGTCGCTTCGTCTGAGCTGCCTTCCGGCAGTTCTGTTGCAACCGCGCCAGGTGAGATCATCGTGCAGCGAATATTTTGGGAGTGCAGTTCCATCCTCAACCCTTCGGTTAACGCGCGCACAGCCGCCTTGGTAGCACAGTAGACCGTCCCTCCGGGTGCAAACATTTTGATCCCGAAAACAGACGCGATGTTAATGATGTGACCGTTCTTCTGCTTCTGCATGTGGGGGAGCGCGGCAGCAACCCCATATAGAAGTCCTTTGATATTTACGTCAATCTGCTGGTCCCATTCATCCACCTTAAGTGCCTCAATTGGTGCGATGGGCATAATGCCGGCGTTATTGATGAGCACATCGACGCGGCCGAAACCGTCGACGGCCCTTTTGACAAGCGCTTCCACTTCTGTACGATTCGTCACATCGGTGGCGAGTCCGATGGCCTTGCCTCCAGAGGCCAAGATCTCTTGAACCAGTGCATTTATTCGTTTCGCACGTCGCGCCCCTAAGACAACTTTTGCACCTTGTTCTGCAAGAAGCTTCGCGGTGCTTTCCCCAATGCCGCTACTTGCTCCGGTAACTACAACGACTTTATCGGTGATGTTTTTCATTTCCATTCTCTTTTCTCCTTATGTACCAACTTGCATTCGAATCCGCAGTCATTGACCCCGCTCAAACCGCTTTGTTTGAACGTCCACATTCTGATATTTCACAGCGTTTCATCGGAGCCTGCCTCGTGTTGATGCTTAGCGCTTTCCCACGAAATCTCCCAAGTGGTTTTCTGCTTCGCCAGGTTTGCAAAAGCCTCGCTCTATGAGCGTTTTGATTCTCTGTTGCGTTGCCGGTCGTGCCATCGAAGCAACGCAAGCATCCCACCCGGATTCGATTTCGATGTCAGGCGGCAAACTAGCAATGTTGACCAGGCGCTTGGTATCCATGATCGTCTGTTTGTCGAAGGAGGCGATCCGGGTGGCAAGTGTATGGACAAATCCGTCAAGGTCGGCATCCGGTAAGGTCCGGTTTACATAGCCATAACGCTCGGCTAGGTCACCCGGGACGTCGTCCGCACTTAGTATGACTTCGAGGGCGCGTCCTCTTCCCATGAGGCGCGACATTCGCGCCATAACGGCACCACCAGGCACGAGGCCGGCGCCGACTTCAAACTGTGACAAGATGGCTTTCTCGCGGCTTGCGAAGCGCATGTCGCAGGCAAGTGCAAGCTCACTTCCCATACCTGTCGCCCGTCCGCGAATTAATGCTATCGATACGACATGTGCACGGCTGAGACGCACCAGCATCTCGGGCCATGGATGCAGACCCGTGGACCCAGGAGGGAGATGCGCCAAGTCGTCGAGGTTTGCGAGAAAATCCAAATGGATCATAAAGAAACCTTCAACAGCACTGTCAAAGACCACCACCTTAACTTGTTCGTCGGTTTCGATTGCCGTGATAATCTCGGCAACTTGCGGAAGCATCTCGGGTCCAAAGATGTTAAGCGGCGGGTGGTCAACCGTGACTCGCCAATACTCGGGTGAGCGCCGGTCCAGCCGTATCTGTGTAGTCTTTGTTGCAACGTAGCTCTGATCCTTCATGTTTGTTCTCTCCTGATCATTTGGTCTCATGTTTGATCTTGGGTTGCGGTCATTCTATGTGGCGCTTTCGTCGTGCGGTTTTGGCGAGACAGTCTCACCCACGAAAACTCGTGCAACAGATCGCTTTGGAGCGCTACATTATCCTCCGTCACTTGGCGAGAAAATCTGTAACCAACTTAATGGTGGCCTGTGGATTCTCCTCCATGATCCAATGTCCGGAGTTGGGCACGATGCCGCCTGTGACATTGCTTGCGACGAACTGCATATGATCGGCCATGTTCTTGCCGAAAAACTTTTCGGCACCGATGCCAAACACCGGCATGGTGATTTTGCCGCCCTTGGCGAGCAATGCCTTGTTGTCGGTAGCGTCCTGCCGGAGAGCCCCAAACTGCTCGAAGGCATCGTGCATCGCATGCGGCCGTGCGTACAAGGCAGCAAAATGCTGCCGCGTATCTTCATCGATCCTCTTGGGATCTCCGGACAACTCGTTCCAAAAGCGATCGAGGTAGATGCGCTCACGGCCGTGCACCAGACGCTCCTCGTCAGGACCCCGGAAATCGAAGTGCCAGAGCATCGGGCTGCGAACGATGTTGTCCCAATCGCCTATTCCGGGCAGCGGTGCATCAATCACCACCCAGCGCGTGACTCGAACCGGATATTGAGCAGCTAACGCATAGCCGACCATATTGCCGATGTCATGTGTGACCAGGTCTGCCTTCTCGACCTTGAGTGCATCCATGACTCCGACAATGTCGACCGCCTGGTTCTTCTTGGTATAGCCAGTATCCGGGTGCTCGGACATACCCATGCCGCGCAGATCGGGGACGATCACGGTATGGTCCTTGGCCAGAGCAATTGCCAATGGGGCCCACATATCACCAGTAAAGCCGAAGCCATGCAGCAGCACCACGGCCGGTCCCTTGCCGCCAACTCGGACGTAAAGGTTGGTGCCGTTCGTCGCAACCATTTGCGTGTGAAAGCTGGTCGGATACGGGGTGATTCCCGCCATGTGGACTATGTTTCTAACCCCTTGAAGTGCGTTCGTCTGCGCGACCACACCCGTGTAATGCAACGCCGTCAGAAGGAATCCTGTAATAGCTATCAAAGCAAGTCGGCTCGCGTGCGACGGCATGATATTTTCCTCCTACGTAGCATCAAGATTGAAGTGATAGTCGGTAGTGTTTCTACTGCGACCAAAGTCCGCGAGAGTTACGGCAGTCCTTGAAAAACTTGCTACAGGTTCGGCTTACACCACGTTGAGCGTAATGTCGATGTTGCCCCGCGTAGCGTTGGAATATGCACATGTTTCGCCGTGCGTGGCGTCCACAATGGCCTGTGCAACTTTATGCTCCAAGCCCGGCAGGCTTACGTTGAGCCGTGCTCGGAGGAAGTAAACGTCACCAGAATTGCAAAGGTCTATTTCTGCATCGACAGCTGCGTCAGTCGGAAGTTTGACCTTCATCTTGTTAGCAACAAGTCCCATCGCACTAATGAAACAAGCCGACCAGCCAGCGGCAAACAACTGCTCCGGATTGGTACCAGTTCCCGGAACTCCGGGAGCCGAGAACTTAACATCTAAACGGCCATCATCACTGCGGGAGTCGCCTCCCCGCCGACCGCCCACAGTACGGGTCTTGGCGGTGTACCTTACCTTCACAACTTCCTGAAGTGAGCCATCTACTGTGTTGGTTTTTTTTGTAATATCCATCCTTGTCTCCGATTGATTTGTTTGTTCCGACTTGGCTAGCGTTTACCAACGGCCAGCGTGCGCACCGCCGTCGACGTGGATCACCTCTCCGGTTACTTGACCTGCCTGGGTGAGGTAGAGAACAGCATCAGCAATGTCTTTTACGTCCGCGATTCTGCCCATAGGCTGTAACGTCTTAAGAAAGTCTTTGGGATTTTCCTTGTGCAGTGGCGTATCCACCACGCCAGGAGCAACAGCGTTGAAGCGGATACCTTCCTTTGCGTACTCGATTGCTAGACTCCGGATCACTGTATTCAACCCGCCCTTCGTTATCATCGAAACTGAGGCATTTACTCCGGCAATCGGTTGATCTGCAAGCGACCCAGAAATGCTAATGACGCTTCCCGATTTCTGTTTTAGCATCTGCTTGACGGTAAGCTGTGTGATGTAGATGAATCCCAGTAGGTTGATCGAGGTTAAGGCATTGAAGTCTTCGGTAGTAAAGTCCACGAAAGGCTTCGTGATAAAGATCCCAGCGTTGCACACCAGAACATCGATACTTCCGAACTTCTTAATTGCTGCTTCGACAGTTTTGCTAGCTGTCTCCTGCTTACTTATATCGCCATCAACGAGAACTAGGCTGGGTGAGGCCGTCAATGATTGACCAGTGTTGAGAGACGTTGCAACGACGTTGTAACCGTCCTTCTGGAAGCGCTCGACCAACCCTGCACCAATACCCTGTTGAGCTCCTGTAACGATTGCGGTTTTCTTCAACGACATAAATACTCCCTTATTCAGAAGTTCTTTCGGCACGATTGTTATTGAGCCAGACACATTGTTGAGAAACAATCAGACGAAGGTATCGCCGATACCTTCGTATTGGACAATGCGTTCAACGAATAACTGATCATGCGGTCTGGCGTTTATCTTGAGTTCGTGAGTAGCCACACGCGCGAACGGGTCGTTATTGTCTTGGGTCCGGCTGGGTTCAAATCTAGGTTTGGGCGCTCGTTCATAATCAGGATCAACTTGCCTGCATTCCTGGGTCGAGTTTTCCTGACCGCGACGAGACGTAGACATCACTCAGTCGATCCGCAGTGTTTGCTCCATCGAATAGCACTGGTCCCAAATGAAAACATCGAAGCCAGCGAGTTTAGTCGACCATTTGGGTGTGAGGGTGTTGACACATTGCGCTGCCACGCGATCGATGTAGTTGTCATAAACCGCCCATGGATTGCCTTTATCCAGTGGATTTAGAGTTTCACCGATCTTGGTCGTAGCCAGAGCCGTCGCTGCCGCTTGCTTGATATCCCGATAGAACTCAGCCTGCATTTCTACATCGGCATGAGTGCCGACGCGAGTAACGTGACCGCCAACCACTGTATCCCAATCCATCTTCCGGACATCCTCGACCCTTGCAAATTCATCAAGGACATCTTGCGAAACGGCAAAACGACGCCAAGGCATCCACCCGGGAAACACAGTGTCAATGACCATCAGCACCCGCTGCTTTGGTGCGTAAATGAAGATGTTTCCCGGTACGTGTCCGGGGCCATGGTACGAAAGCTCAAGCACTTGCTCTCCAACATGGAGTATGTAATTGTCTTTGAAGGTGACGGTAGGTAAGGGCCGATTCGGATCCGCGTCCCGCTTAAGCAGCCGAAGAGTTTCCTCGTGTGCGATGATCGTGGGAATATCGCCTAACGTTTTTGCGCCACCGATATGATCGGCATGAGAGTGGCTGTAAATGAGATGCGTAATGGGCCTGTCACTGACTTCCGCAATTGCCTGCCGAATGTGCGCTGCGTAAGATTGCGGTGCATCCATAACGACGACGCCTTGATCGTAAACAAGGAACATCGATTGAATCTGGTTGTCCGTAATCATATATAGGCCGCCTCCGAACTTTTGCAGACGGTACCCTTTGGCCGGATCGACGGCGGGTCCTTGGACTGACTCAGGTATATCAAAGTATTTCCCAGTCCGGACTCCAATCGGGGGAATCAATGGCATGTTTGGATATGGTTCTCCTGCTGTTCCCATTTCGATCCTCGGAGTCTCGGATTGCGCACTTGTGATGGTCGGGAACACAGAAAAGATTGTGATGATTAGCGCTAGCACATAGCGCACGATACGAGAGTCGTTCATAGTTGTCTCCTGTCAAAATTGAGTTCGAAATTAGCTGCCCGAATGGTGGGCCGAGTCGGACGTGATGAACGCATCTGAACACGAGCGTAAGGAATGAACAATCAGACGAAGGTATTGTCGGTACCTTCGTATCAGTCGGCGTTCAATCGATTTGCAAGTCTCGGCGAGACTGCAATCTCGACCGTCCATCGCATTGTGATGTTGACAACCAAGCACTGGAGAACCGATACCAAAGTACAATTGACACGCGCAGATTGATGGCTCACCCTTTCTTTTCTTGGGTGTTGACGCGTGGCACCGTAGGGTGCCACTGTTGACGTGTTAGGTAAAGTACTCCTATGGGGAAAAACTCTGCGTCAATTACTTTGGCTGGATCACAACTTGGACCAACACGTCATGTCTGCGCGTTTTTCAATAGCGATGAAGAAGAGTATCGAGTGTTGTTGCCTTTCATAAAAGATGGGTTTGAGCATGGAGACAAGGCAATTCACATTGCTAGTTCGGACCAACACAATAACCACCTTCAACGATTAGTTGGCATAGGTATTGACTGGATCTCTGCCCAACGAAGTGGCCAATTCGAACTTCGTAACAGCGTTGAAACCTACCTTCAAGACGGTCGATTCGATCAGGATCGTATGCTACATTCTTTCGAGCAGATGGCGAGCAGCAACGCCAGGGGGGTATTTCCCCTAAGTCGCATTGTCTGCCGCATGGACTGGGCAGCTAACGGTCAGTCGCACATCGATGATCTGATTGAGTTTGAAGCCCGGGTCAATGATGTGTGGTGTCGCCACGATGATGCGGTCATCTGTACCTACCGCCTTTCGAAATTCAGTGGAGATGTTGTAATTGACATCATGCGCACGCATCCCATGGTTATCGTCGGTGGCATTCTCCAGCACAATCCGTTCTTTGTGCCTCCGGGGGAGTTCCTGCAAGAAATACGTGCGCGGCGGGCGGGGTAGTCTGTAGTGCACACGACGGTAGGCCGACCATGAAAGTGCAACTCGAACATCCCGCCGACGAGATCAAGCGCCTTCAACGTTGCATTAATGATGTGGTCAGCATCCTCGCCCTTCCTGCGATGTGGGGTGACAACAAACCCCGTGACATTGTTCATACCTTGCTCGACTCACTCCTTCGCATGCTCAATCTGGACTTCGTGTATGTGAGCTTGACAAACCTAGTTGAGGCGACGCCCTCTGAAACCGTTAAGGTGGCCCCGTCCCAAGAACAGATATTCCGACCGCAAGAGCTATGCATGTCTCTGAATCGTTGGTTGGGAGATGACCCACAAAAACTTTATCTACAGGAACGCAGTCACATTGGAGATCAAGATGTTTCACTCATGTCCTGGCCTCTCGGGGTTCAGCGTGAAATCGGAGTAATCGTAGCTGGGTCTCGTCGAGCAGATTTCCCGCAGGATACTGAGGCACTGCTTCTGAGAATTGCGGCCAACCAAGCGTTGATCGGGCTACAACAGGCACGATTGTTTAGTGAACAGAAGCGCATTGCATACGAACTCGATCAACGTGTCGCGCAACGGACTGCAGAACTTGCTGCCGCCAACGAAATACTGAGAAAGGAAATCGTCGAACGCACGCGCGCAGAGGAAGCACTGAAGCGCAGTGAGACTTTTCTAGCTGAAGGCCAACGTCTCAGCCGAATCGGCAGTTTTTCCTGGCGTGTGGAAACAGGCGAAATCACATGGTCAGAGGAGCTCTACCGCATTTTTGGGTTTGAACAGGATGTGGTAATGACGCTTGACTTGATCGCAACTCGAGTCCATCCAGAAGACATCCCGCTGATGAACGACATGGTCGAAAAAGCGCTAGACTCGGTCAGAGATTTTGAGTACAAACACCGGTTACTGATGCCTGATGATTCGGTCAAATACCTGCACTTGATCGCGCACGGGATTCGCGACAATGATGGTCGGCTGGAGTATATCGGCGCGGTTCAGGATGTGACGCAGCGGCAAATTTCGGAAGAGGCACTTGCCAAGGCCAGGTTCGAGCTTGCAGACGTCGCCAGAGTCACGAGCCTCGCTATGCTAACGGCTTCAATCGCACACGAAGTGAACCAACCGCTCTCAGGCATCGTCACCAATGCCAGCACCTGTCTGCGGATGCTGACATTGGATCCACCGAACGTTGAAGGTGCGCGTGAAACGGCTCGGCGAACGATTCGTGATGGCAACCGTGCGTCTGATGTGATCATGCGATTGCGCGCACTCTTCAGCAAAAAAGCCAGCATCACTGAGCAGGTGGACATCAATGAAGCTACACGAGAGGTGGTTGCCTTGACATTAAGCGAGCTTCAAAGAAACCAGGTAGTTTTGCGATGCGAGCTTGCCGCCGACCTCCCGCTTGTTACGGGCGATCGGGTGCAACTCCAGCAGGTAATCCTGAACTTGCTCCAGAACGCATCAGATGCTATGTGCGGCATCGATGACCGTCCGAGACAGTTGTTCGTCAGCAGCAAACTAGAGGAAGGAGATCGTGTGCGACTCAGCGTACAAGACAGGGGAGTCGGTTTCGACCCTCAAGCCATGGATCGACTATTCGAGGCATTCTACACAACCAAGAATGACGGTATGGGAATGGGCCTATCGGTAAGCCGCTCCATTATCGAGAAACATCGTGGCCGTTTGTGGGCAACGCTGAATGATGGTCCAGGAGCAACATTTTCATTTACTATTCCATACACAACCAATACCTAAGTGCAATAGACTCCTTAGCCAGTCTGCCGCATCCTTGCGTTATGAACTTCGGGCAGGAAAAGATCGCTGACCAATTTCTACTGGTGGCGGTAGTCGATGATGATGAATCTGTGCGCGAGTCACTGCCCGATTTGCTGAAGGAATTGGGATTTGCAGCAATCGCATTCTCCTCCGCCGAAGAGTTTCTCTGTTCCGCTTGTCTTTGCCAAACCAGATGTTTGATCCTCGATATTGCCATGCCTGGCATGAATGGACTTGAGCTCCAGCAAGAATTGAAAGTTCGCGGGAATAGAATTCCGATCATCTTCATCAGTGCTCTAAAAGAGGAGGATGTCCGTGAGCTTGCGCTCGAAGAAGGAGCCGCAGAATTCCTGCTCAAACCATTCAGCGACACGGCGTTGCTTCAGGCACTGAATACTGCACTTCAAGTGACGTGAGCGTTCGGAGACACTCACGCATTTGGGAGTAGACTATGACGCTAGCGCGCACTTTTGGCCATGAATTGGAGTCATCACAGATGACAACGGCAACACCTATCGTATTCGTCGTTGATGATGACATCTCCGTGCGGGAGTCATTGCAGTTGCTGATTCAAAACGAAGAGTGGTCTCCGGAGACTTTCGCCTCCGCTCAAGAGTTCCTCGATCGCCCACAAAGCCTTGTTCCGAGCTGTCTAATCCTTGACGTTGCTCTTCCGGGTCTCAATGGTCTCGACCTACAGAAGCGTGTTGCTGTCGAGCGGCCCGATATGCCGATCATTTTCATCACAGGATATGGCAACGTACCCACAACGGTCCAAGCCATGAAGGCAGGGGCCGTGGAGTTTTTGACGAAGCCCTTCAGTGACGAAGTGCTTTTGAATGCCATCAGGCAAGCCGTCGAACGTAGCCGAGTTGCACTCGGTTACGAGGCGGAGATGCAAGTGCTCCGGGACTGTTATGCATTACTCACTAATCGTGAACGGCAAGTTATGAAGCTGGTGGTCTCGGGTCTATTGAATAAACAGGTCGGTTGGGAGCTCGGCATAAGCGAGATTACGGTGAAAGCACACCGCGGCAAAGTGATGCAGAAAATGAAGGCCGATTCCCTCCCTGCGTTGGTGAAGATGGCCGCGATGCTCAGGCTCACGAGTGCACCGAAAGCTTGATGTAAGCGTATGCATCTCATGTTGTAAGAATGGTCTGTTGGACTAGCCTTGGTGAAATTATGAGCCGCTGAGCTGAACGGCCTTATCCGATTACCTTGCATGGCCATGTAAGGTCGAGTACATGTATCCGGGTATCGAACTCGGCTGTTGCGATATGTCGTTGCAGTTGCTGTGAAGAAACGACTCGTAACTCATTGAAAACACGTGACATGGATGGCACCCAAAGTCGCTTTAAGAGTTAGTGGACCATAGTTAGACCATGAAATCCAGACCGCTCCCCTCTGGTGTTCCGAAAACAGAACACTTTGCGTTTTAACATTGAAAACGCTGTAAAAATGTGATACTGCATGAAGTTTTTCGTGCTTGAAACTTATCTGGGGTGCCGCATCATGCACAAACATAGTTTGCAGCTGCTTCCACTGGTACTGCTCTCAGCGATCGCAGGCCATAGTTCAGCTCAAGTTCCATGCTCTTCCATTACCCGCAATCCACGAGTCCTGCAGGTCTTGCTGGACCACCAGTTAGCGGCGGAGGGTGAACCACAGGCAATTGAACCAGAACTTAGTCCAACGGAACTTACACTGTTGAGGTTTTCTCCGCTGTTGGTGCAGGAGGGTGATGCCTTGTATGTGGAGTACCGTGGGACGCAGTTTACTTTGTCTGCGGAGTATGCGAGTGGCGATGTCACCGCGTTTGACGCACCACCACGCGCGAGTAATGACCAGTGGCGCAAGGGCATATTGTTGCTGGATCATCGTCAAGGCGTGCGCAAGCGGCTTGTCCATCTTTCTGTCGAGTATTATGGCGAGCGAGCGCCGCATTTTCGGAATCTGCGCATCATCCGATCAGGTCGCCCAGTGTTTGAATTCACAAAACTCGTCGCGGATCACCCAGCTTCGGTACGAACGGCAGTTGCAACACACACTGAGTTACCGTGCGTTGATAGCGTCGCGTTGTCAACCGAGCGTACGGACGCGCCGTACCGCGCTACGACGATTGCATTGCCGATGCCAGCTCCATTCTTTGCAGACCTTGTGAGCCTTGCACGATCGCCCGCAACTCTGCCACTGGCGGTTGTGTTTTACCAAAGCAGCTCCTCAGACAATCATTACAAATATGCCGGTCAAGAACTTGATGATGAATCCGGTTTGTATCACATGGGCGCGCGCTACTACGGGTCAGGTATGGGGCGGTTTATGACGCCAGACTTACTTGGTGGTCACTTGGAAGACCCGCAGACGCTAAACAAGTATGCATATGTGCGGAATAACCCTATCAACCTCACCGACCCTACAGGGCTCGATTTCAATCTTACTTGCACCACCACGAAAGATAATGCGTCAACGTGTCAAGGTGGACACGTCGGAACTACTACAACGGATGCAAACGGTAACTCAACATTTGCTGCAACAGTCGTGACATCGGCATCACTGGCCGACCCGAAGAGCGGCAATACGGCAACCGTGAATGAGAACGGGACGCAAATCACCACAGCAGAAGGCACGTTCCAAGGAGCGTTTATAAGCAACACTCCAGCTGCGGATATTCAAGGCAGTGGCAAACTCAGGGACTTCAGTTTCCACATCGACGGGAATTGCGATGGGACGTGCCTTTCTGCTGGATCATTCAAGTACAACGGCAACCTCAGTAACAACGGTGTTCGCAATTTGTTATATGACCGTGGCTCATTCTCAATAACGGGTGAAGACTTCAAAGCATATTCAGGTATCGGCGTTCATGCCTATACGACGCAGCATCGGTTTGGCGGACCGGACTACTCCCCGCACTTATCCGTTCCACTGGAGCAGTTCGCCTGGTTCAACGGCGTATACATGCAGGTCGAACGGAATCCGGCAGCAACCGTGCCCGTGACAGGGTCATATCATGTGGATGCACATTCCAGCGTTGTCGGTCATGCTGTTGATGTATTCTGCGGTCATACGGGACTCTGCAAAGGTGACCAATAAACTATGGCGCTCTGGCTCGTAATCGGACTGATGATTATCGTGTGGATGATGCTTGCTGCACTCTGGCGGCGATGGAGCAAGATCACTCCGCGATTCGATGCACCTCGCTGGCGCACCACGCTCTTTTTTCTGGGACTCGTGGTTGCGACCGTCCAAGGATTCATGTTTCCTGTCTATGTTTTTTATGGCATGAACATCGGTGGATGGAGCCACAACTACCACCTCTTCTTTCTTGTTGGACGAGCAAATTTTTATGCGTTCCTCATCGCCCTACTCGCCACCATTGTTGGCAAACAACCACACCGCGCATTGCTCGCAATCTCCTCCCTGCTCGTCTACGCTTACTGGCTCAGTGACGCGATGGGAACATAACAACCAAGCACAACGGTGCTGATGGTCTTTGCGTTAAGGGTTATTCCGATATGGGGATGTGATGGGTACACTGATTCTTATTGTTCTGGCGTTGTATGCGCCCATTGGTCTGTTTTGGGCCTGGAAGATCTGGTACGGCACAAGTTTCACTATTGAACAACCCCAATGGCGCGGCGCTATCGCGGTCGTCGGGCTACTCACGGTCACTGGACAGGCAGTAACGACCCTCATCTTTTTCTTTTCAAACATTGCGCTATGGATCGTTGCGCGAACGAGCCTTGCGATCTTTCCAGTGGCCGTGATGTGTATCATGCTCGGCAAGTCAAACTATCGATGGTGGTTGTTGTCATCTTCTTGCGTTTTCTTCATCATCGGCTTTTTCACAGCATTAAGCGCATAACAGTTGGTCATGACTAGTCGCACCACTTGCCTCTTGGGTTGCGCAGAACCATTTCCTGTATCAACTTAACTTTTTGGAAGAGAAAGCGACAAGTGGTTTTTGTCCACTGTTAACAGTTACTTATTTACCCTCTGGTACATCTCTCAGCACTGTCCTTTGGTGAAAATCTTTCTGAAATGGTACGCATCTCATGTTGTAAGAAGTGATGTTGTGAGAACGTTCTTTTGGACTAGCCTTGGTGAAAGTGTAAGCCGATTGGGCAGAACGGCGTTACCCGATTGCCTTGCATGGCCATTTAAGGTGGGGATATGTATCCGGGTATCGAACTCCGGCTGTTGCGATATGTTGTAGCAGTTGCGGAAGAGTTGCACTTCAGCCGGGCGGCTGCAAAACTCCATGTCGCACAACCATCCTTAAGCAAACAGATTCGTGATCTGGAAGATGAGCTTGGTATCAAGCTCTTTGACCGTACTAAGCGAGAGGTGCATCTCACCCAGGCAGGCGCTGCATTCGTCATCGAGGCTAGGGAGGCATTGCTCCACAGTCAGCGAGCCGTGCATGCGGCAAAGTCCAGTGATCGCTCCAATCGATTTGTCCTTGGGCACTCGCCCAACGTTAACCTCTCTCTGCTGTCAAGGATTCGGGCCTTTTCTGCGTCGCAATTCCCGATGATGTTGTTGTCGTTGACGAGCGCATTCACGACTGAACTGCTTCAACTGATTCGGTCCGGCGAGTTGGATGCTGGTGTTGTGATGCTTCCTGCCACAAACGACGGATTGTCCATTGAACCTGTGCTCCGTGAGCCTCTATTGGCAGCAGTTCCCGCAAATCACAAAGTGAGTCAATTGAAAACAGTGAGACTTCGGGATTTGTCGGACCTCCCGTTGGTTTTCATCCCGAAGCGATTACATCCGCCATTTCATGAACATGTTCATGCTATCTGCCACCGGGAAGGATACCGTCCGAAGATTGTCCACGAGGTTACGACCTTCGCCGAGGCAATCCCGATGGTGGCCGAAGGCTTGGGATTCACTTTCACACGCGAATGCGACGAGCGCTTCAAGTCGCCGGGAGTTGTGTTCAGAAACATTGAGGGTTGGCCGCTTGTTCTGGAAAGCGCCATCGCGTTCCGCACCACGGGTCCATCAAGCTTTGTACAGGCCATGATCTTTGCATTGCAATCGAAGAAGAAGCCTGAATCAGTGAAGACAATTCGTCGCCGAGCAGCAGGGTGACTAGAAGAACCGCCTTTCGGTGAGAGGCGCCATCAAAACAAATGGCGCACAATTCCCAATTCAATCTCTCAGCGCCAATTCTTCGCCGATCATCCGTTGACCATCACGCCTTACCAACTGCAGCACTAAATCAATTGAGGACCTTACTTCTTCCTCCGCATTGTGAATAGTCCAGTGCCCTGCGGCTCGGACTGCAAGGGCTGCCAGCCTGTGCAATGCTCCTTCGGCACTGCTGGCGTGAATGGTTGTCAAAGTACCGTCGTG
>Ga0207041_1020_pt1 | contig 32659 bp, 23 predicted proteins | sample Alteio_BWMinCont_73_FD_153311 | JGI IMG/M metagenome (GOLD analysis project Ga0207041, IMG submission 153311) | Enriched cells from forest soil in Barre Woods Harvard Forest LTER site, Petersham, Massachusetts, United States -... | ecosystem: Environmental > Terrestrial > Soil > Temperate forest >... | reverse complement strand
AGCTGGACGTCCTGGATCGCATCGGCGGCGGCGATGGGTTTTCGGCCGGTCTGATCTACGGCCTGCTCAGCGGCCGCACGCCTGAGGAAGCGCTCCGCCTTGGCTGGGCGCACGGCGCGCTGCTTACCACTTTCCCCGGCGACATCACCATGGCCAAGCTGGAGGAAGTTGAAGCATTGGCCACCGGCGGTACGGCTCGGGTGCAACGGTGAAATCATCCGGTGGCTGTCATTTCGCTTGTGGCCGCGGAACCTCCAATTCAATGTCAAGCGAATCCCGGCGCTTGACATGGCAATCTAGTAGGGTATTATCTTTCCTAACCTGTCCAAGATACGCAAATTAAGATTGGTAAGGGGCTCATCGGTTATTTACATGGGCGCTCAGGCTTGATCGATCCACTGGAGGAGATTCGCGGGCTGTGGCAATTCACAATGGGCCATCCGGAAATCTGCATCGCCATCCTGGATGGGCCCGTGGATCTCACGCACCCGAGCCTGGCCGGCGCGCAATTGACGCTGATCGATTGTCTGGAAACATCTCAGGGAGGGCGGGCTTATCAGCATGGCACGCATGTCGCCAGTGTGATCTTCGGCCAGCATAGCGGTCCGGTGAAAGGCGTCGCGCCGCTCTGCCGGGGTCTTGTCATACCGGTTTTTGCCTCGGAAGGCACCGACGACCTGGGTCCTTGTTCGCAGGTAGATCTCTCCCGGGCCATTGCCGTGGCCGTGCAACACGGGGCGCGGGTGATCAATGTCAGCGGCGGCCAGTTCTCGCCGTCCGGCACGGCCGAGCCGCTGCTGGCAAGGGTCGTTCGTGATGCGGCCGCTGCGGGAGCATTGATTGTTGCCGCGGCAGGGAACGACGGCTGCGCGTGTTTGCACGTGCCTGCGGCCGTGGAAGGTGTGCTCGCCGTGGGAGCGATGACCAGTCGCGGGGAGCCGCTGCCTTTTAGTAACTGGGGGGCGCTTTACGAGCGCCAGGGGCTGCTGGCGCCCGGTGAGAACATAGCCGGCGCCGGCCCCGGCGGCAGCAGCGTGTGCCTGAGCGGCACGAGCTTCGCGACCGCTGTAGTTTCCGGCGTGGCCGGCCTGTTGCTCAGTGTACAGCGGCTGCGGGGTCGGCAAGTCAGCCCCGCACGGGTGCGCGAATCCTTGCTGCGCACGGCGTTGAGTTGCGATCGAGAAACAGAAACGGATTGCCGGCGCTTGCTCGCCGGGCGCATGGATGTCAAAGGAGCCTTGGCATTTATCCTGCGAGATGAGACCACCATGTCCGAACCAATTGCCCCCCAAGCTCTGGAAGAATGCCCAACCACAAATGGGCGGCAAAACACGGCGGCGGGAGCAACCATATCCCAGGCGCCGGCGGCCGGTGTATCCAGCGCGGCTGCGGGCGGCGACTGCGCCTGTAAAAGCGCTGCCATGCCCACGCTGGTCTATGCCCTCGGACAGCTCGGCTATGACCTCGTCAGCGAAGCTCGGCTTGACTCGCTGGCGCAGAAAATCGCCGGCTACATGGGCACCACGGTCGCAGAGCGCATCCTGGCGTTTGACGCCCGGAGGTTGCTGGCCTATCTGGATCAGAATCCCTGGGACGCCGCCGCCATTACCTGGACCCTGTATCTGGACGGCACGCCGATGTACGCCATTCAGCCGCACGGCGCTTTTGCCGCCGACGCCTATGGCACGCTTCGGGAATTCCTGACGCAGCAGCTCGATGAAGCCGTTGAGCGCGTCTCCATGCCCGGATTCCTGGCAGGCAAGACAACTCTGCTGCTGGGTCAGGAAGTACCGGTTCTGGTGCCGGCGCTTCGGGGCATGTATAGTTGGACGACTGCGGAGCTGGTCAAGAGTGTGGTCGGGCCGGCGCCGGCAGCGGACGCATCGCAGCCGGACAAGGACGCCCACAGCCAGCGCAGCGCCGGGCTGCGCAACTTTCTCGAGCGCGTTTACCACGCGGTACGCAACCTGGGCCTGACGCCGCAGGAGCGGGCCATCAACTTCGCGGCCACCAATGCTTTTCAAATCGATAAGGTCTATGAACAAGCCCTTCGGGAAAAAATGGAGCTGGACAGCATCAACGTGGTCCGCAGCCCCATCTGCCGGCCCGGCTCGGATTGCTGGGATGTGGAGCTCTACTTCTTCTTTCCCGAGCGCCAGGTTCAGACGGTGCGCAAGGTGTATCGCTTTACCGTGGATGTCAGCGACGTCGTGCCCGTGACCGTAGGGCCGACGCGCTCCTGGTTTACGCGTTGACGGTGGAAAAAGGGGACCTCGATCGCGAAGGTAGCGTCCTTTTTCGCAAAGGGCTGTCAGCTTCTCGAACCACTCTTCCAATCATAGGAGACAGACCATGAGACTTCCCGTACAGGCCGCCGCCGTGATGCGACCGACGCTGGGTTGGCCGTCTGCGCAGACAGACACGAAGGGCGTGTTGCCGAGCAACTGGCAATGCACCTGCCACACCAACACAAGCGGGGACGTTACTCAGAGCTGTCCCGATAACTGCGTGGGATGTTACTGGAATCCCTTTATGGCACAATGCATTTGCGGGTCTTGCAATCTATGATGAGCTCAGTTGGTGAAGTCCTTCCCAATTTGAGTACGCAACAAGGCCGCGACCGGTTAGGATAAGGAGCAGCCAGAGGGCCCCTGCGGCTCACCTTGCCCCAGCTCGCTGGGGCGCCAGGCGCTGGGAAAGACTCGCCAATGGCTGACGCTCCTGAACAGTTGCCGTCCTTGCCGCCGGAAGACACCAAGATGGCGACCGGCCGCGGGGACGAAAGGACCCAGGCCACACCGGCCGGGGAGACGCCGCGTTCGCTCCCCGCGCCGGAGCTGCAAGACGCCGCGCAGCACTTTCATGACTCGCCTACTCTGCCCTTCCCGCCCACCGTGGCGGATGCCGCCGCTGGGAGTGGCCGAAAAGAACGCGTCCCCGGCTTTAGCGATCTGCCGTCCACCGATCCCAGCGTAAGCGATGCCGGACAAGCAGGCGGCGCCCGCGCGCTGCCGTGCATGTTTGGCGACTACGAGCTGCTCGCGGGCATCGCCCGTGGCGGCATGGGCAAGGTCTACAAGGCCAAGCACAAAAAGCTCAACCGCCTGGTCGCCCTGAAAATGATCCTCAGCGGGCACCTGGCTTCCGATGACGAGATCCAGCGCTTTCATTCCGAGGCCACGGCGGCGGCCCAGCTCGATCATTCCGGCATCGTGCCAGTCCATGAGTTCGGCGAGTACGACGGCCAGTATTATTTCTCCATGGGGCTGGTGGAAGGCGGCAGTCTGGCCGCCCGGCTCAAAGACGGCCCCCTGCCACCGCGTGAGGCGGCCGGGTTGTTGGTCAAAGTTGCCGAGGCGGTTTCCTATGCCCACCAGCATGGCATCGTGCACCGCGATCTCAAGCCGGGCAATATCCTCCTGGACAAGGACGGCCAGCCCAAGGTAAGCGACTTCGGTTTGGCCAAGCAGCTCCGCGCGGATAGCCATCTGACCATTACCGGCATGGTGCTGGGCACGCCGACGTTCATGTCCCCGGAGCAAGCCACCGGCAATCCGGATGCGGTCGGCGCCGCCGCGGACATTTATTCCCTGGGCGCGGTGCTCTACTGCTTGCTGACCGCGCGCCCGCCCTTTCAGGCCGCCAGCACCATGGAGACGCTCCGCCAGGTGCTGGAGCAAGAGCCGGTATCGCCGCGGCAGCTCAATCCCGCCGTCGATCGCGACCTGGAGACCATCTGCCTGAAGTGCCTGCAGAAGGATCCGGGCAAACGTTACGCCGGCGCCCTGGCCCTGGCGGATGATCTGCGCCGCTTCCTCGCCGGCGCTGCGATTCAGGCCCGGCCGGTAGGCGCCATCGAACGCCTCTGGCGCTGGTGCCTGCGCGAGCCGCTGGTTGCCGGTCTGGTGGGAACGATCGCGCTGGTGCTCTTGCTCGGCACCGGGATTTCCACTTATTTCGCGCTGCAGGCGCGGCAGGGCGAGACGCAGGCGCTTGAGGCCAAGGAGCTGGCGCTTGAGGCCAAGGAGCTGGCCGACCATCGCTTTTACGGCGCTGAAATCAATCTGGCCCACCAGGCCTGGGAGCGCGGCGCCATCCTCCAGATGCTCGAGCGGCTCAACCAGTTCGGCCCCGACTCCCCGCATGCCGGGTTGCGTGGCTTTGAGTGGTACTACCTGGACCGTCTCAGCCGGCTGGAGCAATGCACGTTCAAAGGCTTTAGCGATACCATCAAGAGCGTCGCCTTTAGCCCAGACGGCACCATGATCGCCGCCGCGGGCAAAACGGAAAAGGGGTTCAACGCAATCATCCTCTGGAGCGCCGCCACGGGAAAGGAGCTGCGGACCCTTGTTGTCGGCGCGGAAGCCATCAGCGAGCTGGCTTTTGACCCCAACCCGCCCAGGCTCGTCGCTGCTTGTGACAAGCGTCTGCGCTGCTGGGACACGAATAATGGCAAGGAGCTTCCTGATTTCCAGGGACTTGCTGAGACCATCGGCAGGGTAACCTTTAGCGCAGATGGCAACTGGTTAGCCGCCGTCAGCTCGCAACCACCCAGCAACGAAGCTGTCGTCCATGACGGCATCGACGCTTTCCCGAATCCCGGGAGCGACGTGACCCTTTGGAATGCCCGCACGAGACAAATCACGTTCACGCGCCACGGAGAATCACTTAACGCTTTCAGCATGGCGCTGAGCCGTGACGGCGGAAGATTGGCCTGGGCCGATAATAGTAATGAGGCGAGGATTCTTGATTCGAGAACCAAAACGCTGATCCTCACCGCCGAGGGGCGTCACGAATCGATCACGAGCCTGGCATTCAGTCCCGACGGCCGCACTCTAGCCGGCTCCACCGAAGCGGGGCGGGAGATCATCCTGTGGGATGCGCGCACCGGAAAGACACTGTATACCATGCGCGGCCACACCGACTATGTCACGTCGGTTATCTTCAGCCCGGATGGCCGGCGCCTGGCTTCCACGAGCAAGGACAACATGGTGAAGCTGTGGAGCGTGGACTCAGGGCAAGAGGAGCTTACGCTGCGCGGCCACCGCGCGGACGTGACCCGAGTCGCCTTCAGCCCCGATGGCCGGCGCCTGGCCTCGGCGAGCAAGGACCATACCGTCAAGATCTGGGACGCCACAGCGCCCCAGGAAGCGACCACACTGGGAAGCCACATCAAGCGTTCCACGGCGGTGACCGGCCGTGCTGCGTATGGCGTCACCTTCAGCCCCGATGGCAACTGCCTGGCCTCTGTCGGCATCGATGGCGACATCAAAATCTGGGATGCGCCGGGCAGAAGGCTCCTCCGCACCCTGCCAGGAAACGGTAAGTCCCTGAATTGCATCGCCTACCATCCGAACGGGCAGTTCCTCGCCGCCGCAGGAGCGGACAACACCATAACCATGTGGGACGTGGGCAGCGGCAAGCCGGGGCAGACTTTCACTGGACACACGTGGGAAGTTATCAAGCTTGCCTTCGATTCCAAAGGGAACCGCCTGGCTTCAGCCAGTGGCGATGGCACTGTGCGAATTTGGGACGTGAAAAGCGGTGAGGTCGCCGTCCTGGAGGGACACACCGGAATGGTATGCTGCGTGGCCTTCAGCCCTGACGACACAAGCCTGGTCTCTGCCGGCGGTCCGGACGGTGATTCCGGCGAATTGAAAATCTGGAATGTGCTTACCGGCCGCGAACTGCACACCCTAAAAGGCCATACGGATCAAGTTCGTAGCGTGGCTTATAGCCCGAACGGGAAATACCTGGCCTCCGCGGGAGCGGACATGACAATTCGTATCTGGGACGTCGCGGCCAGAAAAGAATTACCTAGATGGCACGGTCAGGGAGAACGCATCTGGAGTCTGGCGTTCAGTCCGGACGGCGGGCGACTCGTCTCCGGCAGCGGCAGCCTGGGCTCCGCCCTGAGCACCGGAGAGCTAAGGCTATGGGACGTGCTTACCGGACAACAACTGCTGGCGCTGCCGGCGCACTGCGCTCGCGTCTGCGAGGTCAAGTTTAGCTCGGACGGCCGGCGCCTGGTGGCGGCCTGCGATGACGGCACCGTGAAGCTTTGGGATGCTGGCCCGCCGCCGACTGCCGGCCCTTAGTGCATGGTCTGATTCGTTAGCGCGTGGTGGTGGCCGCTTCCGCCTGATTGGCAAAGCGCTTCAGATCCTGCCCCTTGAGCACCGCCGTCAGCAGATCCGGCAACTGGTCGGGAGAACAGCCGAAGCACGGCATGCCCAGGTTGGTCAACTTCTGCGCCAGGCTGTGGTTGAACGATGGCTTGCCGTGGTCTGAGATGGCCAGCAGCGTCACCGCCTTGATGCCGTTGCCGAGGAGTTGTTCCATCTTGTGCACAAACTTGGTTTCGTGGGGGCTCGTGTCGTAGAGATCGGCCAGCAAAATGTAGAGCGTCCGCGCGGGCGTGTGCATGAACTGTTCGCAATAGCGCGTGGCCATCCAGTAATCTTCGGCGCCGCCTAGCTGGATGCCAAAGAGCAGGTCCACGGGGTCCTGGCACTCGGCGGTGAGGTCCACGACATCCTGGTGATTGAAGGCGACCACATGCGTTTCGATGGCGGGCATGGTGGCCAGGATCGCGCCCATGACGCCGCCGTAAATCAGCGAAGAGGCCATGGAACCGGATTGATCCATGGCAATGATGACGTTCCATTCGCAGCGTTTCTGGTGCCGGCTGAAAAACGACAGCTCTTCGGGAATGAGCACCTTGAGATCCGGGTTGTAGTTCTTGAGATTGCGGCGGATGACGCGCTGCCAGTCCAGGTTGGCCAGGCTGCGGAACGGCGTGTGCTGGTTTCGATTCAAGGCGCCGCGCACGGCCTGGTGCAGGCGCGACTCGAGTCGGCGGCGCAGTTCCTCGACCACCTTGCGCACCAGCTCGCGTGCCGCTGCCTTGGCCTTCTCGGGCACCAGGTTTTTCAGCGACAAGATCATCGAGGCCAGGTCGACCGACGGCTCCACCTGGGCCAGCATTTCCGGCTCGAATAGCAGCTGCTTCAGGCCGCGCCGTTCGATGGCGTCTTTCTGCACCAGGGCGACGATATCGGTGGGAAACAGCCGGCGCACCTCGCCGAGCCAGCGTGCCACGCGGGGAAAACTGCGGCCGCGCACCGCGCCGTGTTTACCGGGCGGCGAGCTTTCCCATTCTTCGCGGGTGAGATCGAGACTTTGGCTTCCCAGCCCTTCCTCGCTGGAGTAGACCAACTCCAGGGCCTCATCGACGGCCGCCAGGTCGCCGGAGAGCAGGCAGCCTTCGCGCAGCCAACCCTCGCGTTTCGCCCACGGTTGGAACTGCTCCTCGGCGGACTTGCCGAGAATGAGCCGCCAGCGTTGCATTTGCTCCTGCGTCATGGCCATCACAGGTCCTCGAAATTGAACTCGCTCAGGTCCTTTAGCGTCTGCTCTTCCTTTTCGCTCAGCGGTTGTGCCATGGCCTCGGCGGTGGCGTCCGCATGCAGGCCCCACAAATGGGCGAGGTTTTCGCAAATGTGCCGTTTCTCTTGCGGGCTGAAGCCGCCGAACGCGCGGCGCAGAAAAACGAGAGCCCGTTTGAACTGGTCCTCGTCGAGCGACTGAATATACGCGGCCAGCTCTTCCCAGAGCGGTTGCCGGGCGAGCAGCGAATAACGGTTCCGTTTGGCAAGCCCCTCGAACCAGCCGGCGCCGAGATCGGCCGGAACCCCCGGGGAAAGCCGGCGCGAGACTTCGCGAGCCAGGTCCTCATTGGCAACCAGGCCGCGCTCCAGGAGTGTCGCGCAAGCGTAACCGGAGAGCAACGGATTGCGATCGTCCGCGTCCGCCAGACGCTGCAGCCGTTCAATCCAGAGTTTTTCCTCGACGCGCTCATGATGCTCGAGGCTGACGCGATTGAGCTCGTCAAGCGAAAGAATCAGCTCCCGGGCCGCGTCATTGTCGCAGTTGGCGGCTGCATGCAGAGCGAGCGCCCCCGAGACGAACAACTCCTCCATCAGCGGCAGCAGCGGGCTGGGCTCGAATTTGCGCACATCGCCATAACGGACGACCTGGCTGAGCTGAAACGTGGCATGGGCGATGACCTTCAGTTCCGAGCTGGTCGCCGCCAGCTCCTGGAGCCGGCGCCGGGCCAGGTCCATCGAGGTCATCAGTCCGCAATGGCAGGCATCATGGACCAGGTCCGCGGCCTGGGCAATGCTCGTGCAACGCTCGTCTACCCGGTGGCGCGCTACAGTCCTGAATTTCAGGCGCTGACCTGGGCCGGCGAACACGATGTCGAGCATGCGCAGCCGGTGGAAGAAGCAGGAGCGATGCAAGTCGAGGAAGGCCGCTTCCTCGGACTGCACCCGTCGATTCTCGCGCAGGTCCAGCGCCAGGTCCTGCTTGATGGTGGTCCGATATTTTTCGAGCTTGAGGCGGCTCAGCTCGCGCTCGAAGTCGGACTGGATCGACGTCTGGCTGATCCCCTTGGGGAGTTCGCCGATGGCGGTGCCGATGTCCACCTGCGAGAGAGCCTGGCTGATGACAGCCAGTTCCCCATGTCCGATTAGCGTGACAGCGGCATCGCGCAGGTCGTGTAGCGTGGGCGCCAGGCCGTCGTGCATGGCCGAAAGGGTTCGGGCGAGACGAACTCCCTCGATGACCTCGGCGGTAGAGCGAGGCGTGCCGTGCTCGCGCAGATGGCGCGTGACTTGCGAGAGATACTGCAGCGGCAGCTCGTGCAGGTCGCCCCCCTGAAGGCTGTCCCAGAGAAGTTCGAAGTAAGCCGGGGCGTGGTTGCCGGCCCCGTAGCCGGACTGCGTCGAGAGCTTGAAATAGGAATACGGCATGAGCGTGAGCTTGCTCGACCGGCGGTGCAGCGAGGCCAGCTCCGCGTCCGTCATCGCGGGGAAGTCGCCGGTGAGGACGGGCGCATGGAAGGCGCCGACGACCGCGACGATCTGGTCGGGTTTCACCCCTTCCGCGATCACCTCCTCGATCCGGCGGCGCATGTAGGCTTCCCGGACGAGATTCTCGGCGCGCCAGAGCGGTGGGTCCTCTTCCTCGCGCAGGGCCTTGCCCAGCTCATGGGCTGCCAGGCGGTAGCTGTCCTCCCCCAGGTTATGCTCGAAACGCCTCTCCCAGTAGGTATCATAGTCAGGCTCCCCACAGCGCTCGGCGATCTGCTCGTAGATCGAGCGACTGCGTTCCGGGCGCCAGAGGTTTTGCGGCGCTGGAGCGGATAGCTCCTCATCCTCGCCTTCGCTGGAAGCGGCAGGTTCTTTGGCCTCGGGCTCAGCGTCTTCCGCTTCTTCGCTCGCATGCTCGGCGCCTTCCGCGGCTTTTTTGCGGAGTCGCTCGAGCCGTTCCGCCTCCAGGTCCTGCAGGCCGAGGAAGATGTCTGAGGGCAGATCGATGAACAGAGCCCGGACATCGTGTTCGCCGGCCCAGGTCAGCGCCTGAAATTCAGGACTGTAGCGCGCCACCGGGTAGACGAGCGTGCGCACCGGGACGGAATCCGTATAGGCAAGGATCGCGATCGGCGGCCTGGTTCCCTTCCGCGTGATGTGTCCGATCAGACTGTCGGCGTCGGCGAGCCCTTCGATGAGGACGACCTGGGGACGGATCCTGTCCAGGAAACGCCGCAGGTGCCAGGCCCCGGTTGGGGACAGGTGTCTGACCCCGAAGACGTGGATTTTCCAGGTGGTCACGTATCCTCCCCACGCCGCTTGCGGCTTCGCGCTCGTAGCGCACCACGCCAACGCAAACCCGCAACCATCACCCGTTGTGCTCCGAGCAAGCGGTGAACAGCGGACGCCATTCAGCGCCACGTTTCTTCATGACATTGGACAAATATTCCTGCCAGACGACTTTGTCCTTCTCCTCATCCTTGACAACAGCGCCCTGCAGCCCAGCAGCGAGGTCCAGCGCGCTCACTTCCCCATTCCCGAAGTTGCCCGCCAGCGCCATGCCGCTGGCAAGCACAGAGATCGCCTCAGCGGTCGAGAGCACCCCCGACGGCACCTTGAGCTTGTTCTTGCCGTCGAGCGTTTGACCCGTGCGCAGTTCGCGAAAGACGGTGACGACCTGCTCGACGGCGTCATCGGTGGGAACCTTGGCCCTGAGCTCCAGATTGACGGCCAGCTCGCCGACCCGTTTGCGGACGATCTGGATTTCTGCCTCCAGGGTTGCAGGCGTGGGCAAAACGATCATGTTGAAGCGGCGCTTGAGAGCGGCGGACATGTCGTTGACGCCCCGGTCACGCGTGTTGGCGGTGGCGATGAGCGAAAAACCCTTAACCGCGGGCACCTCGGTCAGGAGCTCCGGCACCGACAGGCGTTTCTCCGAGAGCAGCGAGATGAGCGCGTCCTGCACCTCGGCGGCGCAGCGGGTGATTTCCTCGAACCGCGCCAGCGAGCCGGACTCCATGGCCCGGAAAATGGGACTCTTGATCAGCGCGTCGTGGCTGGGGCCGCGCGCGATGAGCATGGCGTAGTTCCAGCTATAGCGGATCTGCTCCTCGGTGGTGCCGGCGGTCCCCTGGACAACTTTGGTCGAGTCGCCGTTGATGGCGGCGGCCAGATGCTCGGAAAGCCAGGATTTGGCCGTCCCCGGCTCGCCGATCAGCAACAGGGCCCGGTCCGTGACCAGCGTGGAGATGGCAATCTCCACAAGGCGCGGGTAGCCGATGTATTTGGGCGTGATCTCCTTCGACGCGGCCTTGCCGCCGCAGACGTAGGTAAGCACGGCACGGGGCGACATGCGCCAACCCGGCGGCCGCTCGTACTTGTCCTCCTTGATGAGGAGTTCGATTTCGTCGGCGTAGAGGACCTCCGCCGGCGCCCGCAGCATCTGGCTGACGGCTCCGTTGAGGGGAGTTGTGACAGCGATCTCGTCGGCTTTCTTTTTCGTCATTTCTTTTCTCGCAATTGCTGCATATAGCCAAGTAAGCTGTCCGCGACTTTATCGTTCAGAGTTGGTATCAGAGCCTCCAGCCGGGGGAGGGCGGATTTGGGCAGATCGACAATCAGGTTGCCGAACCAGTAGGCAAAGTAATCGGTCCGGACGCCGAACTTCTCCAGGACGGCCAGATACGCGTCGGTGGCTTCGGGATGGTCCGCGTGGATCATGGCGGCTACCACTTCATAACAGTCATGAGGCTGTTTGGCTTTCTTGAGGATTTCGTTGAACGTCTTATGCAGAAAAGCATTGGCCAACAGGTGGCCCGGGCGAATCAGGTGCCCTACCAGGCCGAGATGCTCCATGCGGACGGCGAGATCGAGCCAGCGCGGATCGAGCACGGGCGCCTCGTCTTCTTGATTCGACCCATAATCGTCGGCATGGCGCCGGCCCAGGGCATCGACAATCGCCGCGCGCTTCGCCCACGCGGGGTCCCGTTGTTTTTTCTTGTCGTCCACCTTGGCGGTCGCGTAGGGCGAAAAGATCTCATACACGCGCGCTGCGGGCAGGGTACGTCGAGCCGCTTGAAAGCACGACGCTAGATCGTCCGGCGGCAGCGAAGCATGCTCCTCCACAAGGGTATTCCGCAGCTTCTTGGTTCCGCGCTCCATGACCTGCACTACCGCGGAGTTGAGGTCTGGACCAGAGGCTGAATCGCCCTTGATTTTCGCCAGTTCCACGCGCTGCGTGAAGACCTCCAGGAGCAAGGCCTCCGCTTCCTGGTCGTCGCGGTCCGCCAGGCAATTGGTCAGCGTCATGATGCGATCGATCCTCTGCCCGACCTCTTTTTTCTCCTTGATCTTGCGGAGAGCCGCAAGCTCTGTCTTGGCGGCGGCGAGCAGATAACTGAGCAGCCTGGCGTTACGCGCCTTGCGCAACGGTTCGGCGGCGAGATCGAGGTCCTTGCCATTCATCGCCTTTTCCAGCACCGCGACGGCTGCATCGTCATCGATGGTAGCCAGGGCCGCGTAGGCCGCCTGCCGGACTTCCTGGGCCTTCGCGGATGCCTGCTCGACAAGGTAGGACAGGTCGTCCCGCGCGGCGCCCAGGCAAGCGATAGCAACAATTTTTACCTCTTTGGAACCGGAGTCCAGTGCTTGCTTGAGCAAGTCGCGCGTGCCGACCGCGTCGAGCCTGTGCATCAGCCGCAAGCGGCGTGAGTGCCCTGCGCGGCCCTTCAGGTCGAATTTTGCTCGCAGCTCCGGCAGGATCGCCTTGCCGTAGAGCGGCAGCACGTGTTCCGCGATGAAGTCGCCGATCTCTGTGTAGGCGTCGTCGAGCGCCTCGAGAGCGGGCTTGACGAGTCGCAGATCGCGAAAGGCTTGCCGTTCGTGGGCAGCGCGGATCACTTCCAGGCGCCCAGAACCTGTCGTCGTCAGCGCCTCCAGCAACGGCTTGAGCACGCGGGCGCTGGCCTGCACGGCGGGGGCGTCGAGATTGCTCGTTTCGATCGGTTCGAGCGTTCCGGCGGCTCCCGTCGCGCCTTGTGTATAAAGGATGGCGTTGACGAGCGTGGTTAGCTCCAGGAGCGCGGGCGCGGAGGTTTGTTCCTTGCCCTCGACGACTGCTTTTACCGCCTCGGCGACCTTGGTGAACACGGGCGCCTTGGCGCCGGCCTGTTCGAGTTGAGGAATAAGTCTCTTGAGGCGGAAATCGCCACCCGCGACCACGCTCCCCGCGATGGCGAGACGGCGCATTTCGTCGTAAACCTGAGTTAATATCGCGATACTCATATAACCCACCGCTTGCGGCTTCGCGCTCGCGCACCCCAATCACGGATACCGCCCCGCCTCGCGCAGCCGCCGCGCGTACGGTGAATCCGGACTATGCCCCGGATGCAACGGCCACCCGTCATAAACCTTGACAAACGACCAACCCTGCACCGGCAATCCGATCTTGATCGGATTCTGTTGCACATACTGGATCGTGCGCCGCACTTCATCGGGATGATCGAGAAACACCTTCCATCCATGACCGGCCAACCAGGTGGGATGCGTAACCGCGCGCCGACCCGCTTCGATCAACCGGTTCCGGCTCGCTTCCTTCAACTTATCCACCATCTCTTCGGCCGTATCCTTGTGCTTGCGAACAAGCGCATGAGTATGGTCCGGCATAATGGCGCAAGCGTAACAGGTATAGCGTTCCCGTTCCATCACCGCACTGAAGGCTTCGGCAATCAGTCGGCGCTCTGCATCGTCAAATGTCAACAGGGGATGTTTCAACAGGTCCGCCGCCTGCTCATAGAATTGGCGAACGACCCGACCCGCGGGTTGCACCCTTTTCCGCCCGAAATGCAACTCGCCGAGTTCAGTAAGGATTTCGTTGCGGATAGTTCGCGAACCGCTGCCCCGCGGATCGTTGGGGAGCCACCAACCATACGCGGTCCAGATCAGGTGGTACGCAATCACTAAAGGTTGACCCATGTTCGATCCCTCCGCCGCTTGCGGCTTCGCGCTCGCTTCCTGAACCAAGCGAGCGCGAAGCCGCAAGCGGCAACTCATAGCGTTAATCGTACGATCGCTGTAGAGGTCACAATACTCAGCGGTTTGATCTGCAACGTCCGCGTGTCCAGATCATGGCGAAACCGCGCGATCAACGTATTCGTCTCGAAACTCTCCTTCGGCAGCAGAGACAGCAGATGACAGCTCGGCGGTTCCTCCGCCATGCCCGCATCCGTCATCACGAGCCGCTCCCCCTTCTCGTCCTCGGCGACCAATTTTTCCCCCACCCGGCCGAGCCGTTTGAAGTTGAGCGCATAAATCGGCTGCTTGTCAGCCAGCGGCCCCTTCAGATGCGTCCTCACTTCCTTCACCACCGCAGCGAAATCCCCCTGCCCGTGACTGCGAATTTTTTCCAGATCCCTCGGTTCCAGCGGACGCGACAGCATGGCGTCCCAGCGAATCCGCGGATTGACATCGCCGGGATAAACAAACATCTCCTTGACCTGGGCGATCTGGAAGAAACTATCGTCACTCTTGATGAACTTGGCGGCCTTGTAGGGACGATAGTTTTGCGTCAGCCGGATACGGCCGTTTCCCAGCGTCATCCAGACGCCCGTGTCGGTGTACTCCTGGCGAGCGACGTCATCGTGCGTATTGAACGCGAGCTGAACGAGCTCGGCATCCATCTCGACCAGGCCGGCGTCCTTGAGCTCGCGGAGTTGCCAGGCATGTCCCAACCAGGCGGCGATGGCGGACGCGGTTTCGGGTTTCAGTTCGGCGTCCTCGAGCCGGCGCTGCAGATAGGCGCGCCCCTGCTTCACCAGCGCATGCAGCCGGCCGAGTTGATCGAGCGCCTCGCTGTAAATGCGTTCGCGCTGCGTGCCGGGCTGGTCGGCGAACTTGCCGTCGTCGCCCGCGAATAGCCGGGTGTAATTGTGCAGAGCCGCCTGGGCGCCGGGGAGGTAAGCGTTGCCAAGCTGCTTGGCCTGTTCCTCCATCTCCCGGGCGACCTTGGCGTTCATGTTGCCGATGCCCAGATGCACCAGGTCGTTGGTCAGTCGTTCCAGGACATCGATGCCGTCGAGCTGGGCCTTGATTTTCTTGGCTAGCGCGCCGAGGTTGACTTGCCTGGGTTTGTCCGCTTCGATTTGTTTTTTCTCGACGCGCGCCTGCACCTTCTCGCGCTTGGCCTGTAAATCCTCGGGGACTTCGGCGGTGGTGAACTTCTTTTTTTGCACGTAGGCGTACATGAGCCCCAGACAGTGCTTGCACGGAAACTGCCGGCTGGGGCAACTGCAGCGGTGGGTTGGCTTGTCCGGACGCACGAAATCGCAGGAACAGCGATACGGCTCCTTGCCGCTCCCCTGGCATTCGCCGAAGAGGATCGTCTCGTCCGCGGAGATGTTCAAAACGGTGAATTTGTTTTTCAGAACGAGACCGCGGCCATTCTTGATCGCATCGGAGTTGGGCGCCGCCGCGTCCACGGCCCCCTCATCAATGGCTATCATGCGGCTCCTCCGCAAGCACATCGGGATGGACCGGTAAAACCGGGATTATACTGCACAGCAGTCGTTATGCAATCTCGCCGATGAGAAGCCAAGGTGGGCTGGCAGAAGCACATCTGCTAAGGTATCTAGCAGCGTCCAGGCACTGGCCGTGTCGTTAGCGTGAGCAGGGGTGAGGCGAACATTTTCTCGTGCTGCGCTCTCTGTGCCAGCGTGATATGAGATTCTCTGGTGCCCCAGGAGTTGATGATGCACGAAGAGAGGAGCGCCGCGGCGGGAGAGCGAGCGGCCTTGCCGCCCTTGACGGCGGCGGAGTGGGTGTTGCTGGTGGTGCTGGCGACGCTGCAGTTCACGCATAATCTCGATTACATGATCATGATGCCGCTCATGCCGTACTTCGAGCACGAGATGCGCATTTCCCCGCAGCAATTCGGTTTCCTGGTCGCGTCGTATGCCTTCAGCGCCGGTGTGTCCGGTTTTCTGGCGGCCCTCTTCATCGATCGCTTCGATCGCAAACGCGCGCTGCTGGTCCTCTACGCGGGATTTACGCTCGGCACGCTGCTGTGCGCGGTGGCGCCGGGATATGTATGGTTGTTGCTGGCGCGCACGGTGGCCGGGGCCTTTGGCGGCGTGGTGGCGGCCGTGGTGCTGGCGATCATCGGCGACGTGTTCTCCGACCGGCAGCGCGGCCGGGCCATGGGCATCATCATGACGGCGTTCTCCGTGGCCCTCATCGCCGGCCTGCCGATTGGACTGACGCTCGCCGACAACTACGGCTGGCGGATGGCCTTTGGCGTGCTGGCCGGCGCCAGTGCGGTGGCCCTGGTCTTGGCCGCGCGCATTCTGCCGCCGCTGCGCGGCCATCTGGCGCGCGGCCGAATCCTTGGCGCGGACCTATGGGCGGCGTTTACTCACCCCCTGCATGTGCGTGCCTATGTTCTCATGATCGCACTGGTGTTCAGCACGTTGATGATTGTGCCGTATCTCGCCGACTATTTTGTCAAGAACGTGGGCCGGCCAGCGACCGATCTGCGCTGGGTGTATCTGTGCGGCGGGCTAAGCACCCTGGTGGCCTTGCCGATCGTCGGCCGCCTCTCCGACCGCTTCCCGAAGCTAATCGTCTTTCGGGTACTTGCCCTGCTCGCCATTATTCCTGCTTTGGCAGTGACGCACTTGCCGCCGGTGGCGCTGGCGATTGCCACGCTCGCGAGCGCGGCATTCATGGTGCTGACGGCGGGGCGCATGGTGCCGGGCATGGCCATGCTCACGGCGTGCGCGCTGCCCCGCTATCGCGGCAGTTTCATGACCATCAACACATCCGTGCAGCAGCTGGCAGCCGGCTTGGCGGCCATCGCCGGCGGACTGATCCTGGGCGACACTAGGGCGGACGCCCCGTTGACAGGATTCCACTTTGTCGGCTATCTGGCGGCGGCAGCCATGGTCCTCAGTGTGATTTTGGCCGGCCGGCTGCGCCCGGCGGGCGCGGAAGCATTGGCGGCCGTCGATGTGCTGCCGAGCAGTCCCACCTTGCCGGTTGAAGAGACCGGAATCTCGGCAAAGAGTGCCGCGGCCGTCTGCGCGGAGTAGTGAAACCGTAACGGCCTGGCCCGGTGGATAAATAGCCAGAATAATCCACATTGCGCCGCGTTCCGGGACGGCAAGACCGTGAAAAAACTGTACAATAGCAGCGTGAGTTGTCCGGTATCGGCCAGTCAAAAAGGAGCAGTGCATGGCGGAGAGCGAGACCCTTGCGGACTTTTCCGAGCAACGCCGGAAGGAAGTCTTTCAGGCGCTGGTCGAGCTGCAGGATGACGGCATGGCTGTGGCCGAATCGCGCGCCACCATCAGCGAGCGCTTCGGCTTGACGGACGCCCAGATCCGCCGGATTGAAGAAGAGGGCATGGACAACGAATGGCCGCCCCTGTAACTGGGTCGCGCTTGTTTCTCGTGAACGATACCTTGACAACTCAATCTCCGTCCGCCTTGGCTAAGCTGGCGAAAACGGGCAAAACAGCACTCCACCAAATCTACACTGAAACTAGCTCCAATCTAAACATCTCCTGATTATCCTTAATGGCGGTTGACAGGATGTCTCCCATCATTCAAGAGGGCTTCCGCCGTGTTCGATGCGCTCATTCTTTCCGATATTCACCTGGGCAGCAGCACCTGTCAGGCAAGAAGCCTGCGGATGTTCCTGGAACAGATAGCCCATGGAGAAATCGCCACCCGGCGGCTTATTTTGAACGGCGACGTCTTCGATTCGATTGATTTTCGGCGCCTGGGCAAGCACCATTGGAAAGTGCTCTCCCTGATCCGCAAGTTGTCGGACCAGATCGAGATCATCTGGCTGTGCGGCAATCACGACGGCTCGGCCGACATTGTCTCACATCTCCTGGGCGTCACGGTAAAAGACGAATTCATTCTGCGCAGCGGCGGCGACAGAATTCTCGTCTTGCACGGACATGTCTTCGATGATTTCATCGACGCCCACCCGGTGCTCACCTGGCTGGCCGACTGCGCCTACCTGGTGCTGCAGCATCTCGATCGCACGCACACGGTGGCGCGCCTGGCAAAAAAAGGCAGCAAGACCTTCATCCGCTGTGCCCGCAAGATTCGGGAAGGCGCCGTCGAACACGCCCGCCGCAAGAAGTGCAGCGCCGTTTGTTGCGGCCACACCCATCAGCCGCTCTGTCGCGAGGAGCACGGCATCGCCTACTTCAATAGCGGTTGCTGGACCGAATCCCCGAGCACGTATCTGACCGTTGTGGATGGCATCATCGAATTGCGCACCTTTGAACCCTACGTGGTTGAAGAGCAGGTAGACGAACCAGTCGTCATGTCGATGGCGCGGTAGTTGGCATTCAGCGCCGGCACGGCGCAGCAGGAGGGTTGGCGATGTTAAAGAAAGCTCTCGGCGAGGCCTTGCTTTACTGCACGGCGATCTCTTTATCGCTCATTGTCTGGCTACTGGGCACCGCCCTGCTAGTTAAGGAAAGATTGAAGGGCGGTTGTCCTGCGGACGGGTGCTTGTAACGGGCTGCGAGGCCGAATTAGTTTGCCAGCCGTTGGCAGTCGACTTTTTCGACGCATTTTACGCAAATCTTTTCGGAAAAACAGTTTGCGTCAATATGGCCGGCTAAGGGCTTGGCAGGGCGCCCTTCCTCCTTTGGCAGTTTGGCAGTCGACTCTTATCCGTGCCGTAAGCGATTACAGCAAAAGATACTTACGGATCAAGAGTCGACTGCCAAACCACTCTAAAATCTTGGCAGTCTTGGCAGCCAACAAAAATGGGGACTGGCCTCGGCAGGACGCCGTGCCTGTCCCCATTTTTGTTTTAGCTCTTAATACTCACGCTTCTTCTTCCGGCCGGGTTCCGGCACGGGATATTTGCCGTCCGGGCCAGCGCGAACAGGAGCCGGCGAATCCATCTCGAACTTGTCCACGTCGGGCGCTAGCTCATGCTCGCAGTTGAGCATCTGATCGTGGCTGATGGTCTGGCCGGTGTGCGCCGCCATGCGGCCCATGGCGGTGACCAGGCTGGCCTCGGCGCCGCGGCGAACTTCGTTGTACGGCTTGTCGTTGCGGATGGCGTCCATCAGGTCGTTCCATTCCACGCGATACGGGTTCGGCTCGTCCTTGGGACCGTGCCAAACAAGGTCGTCCTTGACATGCTTCTGCCCCTTGTACGTGCGGCACTTGGCCGGGCTATGCCCAGAGGCTGAGATGACCGCCGACCCCTTGGTGCCGTGCGCGTAACTGGCGAATTCTTGCCAGCAGTCGGGAATGTTCCGGCCCTCCAGCATGAACTTGGCGCCGTCGGCAAAGGTGTATTCGACAGAGTAGTGATCGAAGTTCTGGTCGACGTAGTTGCCGCGGTACTGACGGCCACCGATGGCCTTTGCCTGGACGGGCCAGGCGTCTTTCATCCAGCAGCATTCGTCGATGTTGTGGATCAGGAAATCGCTGTAGCAGCCGCCGCTGGCCCAGAGGAAGGAGTGGAAGCGGTCGATCTGGTAGAGCAACTCGCTCATGCCCTCCGGCTTGGCGCGCGAGAACTCCTTGGCCTCCTGGCCGCGCACGCGATAGGCCCGCAGCAGCGTAATGTCGCCGATCTCGCCCGACTTGATGCGGTCGAACAGCTCCTTGCGCACGACGCAGTGCCGGCACATGAGACCGACGCCGACTTTGATATTGGCCCGCTTCTCGGATTCGTCGGCGAGGGCGAGCATCTTGCGGGTGCTGGGCCCGTCCACGGTGACCGGCTTCTCCATGAATACATGGAGGCCCTTCTGCAGGGCGTAGGTAAAGTGGACCCAGCGGAAGGCCGGCGGCGTGGCCAGAATCACCACATCGCCCGGCTTGAGGCTATCCATGGCGTGCTTGTACGCCTGGAAATCGACAAACTGGCGATCCTTGGGCACGTCAATTTGCTTGGCGAATTCCTTGTGCAAGTTTTTCAGGGTGTCGCCCGGCTTGTTCGGAAAGACGTCGGCCACGGCGACAAGCTTGGTCGGACCGAGCGTGGTGCTCAGGGCGTCGCCGGCGGCGCCGGTGCCGCGGCCGCCGCAGCCGACCAGGGCAATGTTGATGGTGTTGCTCTCGCCCGCATGAACCTGGGGTAGAGCGAGTCCTGCCAATGCCGAGGCCACCGCGACTTTGCCGCTGGTCTTCATTAACTCGCGACGCGACATTCCGTCTGGGTTAGCGTTTTTCACGGTAGATTTGGTCCTGTAAGAAGGAAGGTGGGAGGGTTAGGGCTGGTCTTGACTAGTTTCTCGCTTTTGGGCGTGCGCGTCAACCTCTGTGTGCGAATTCTTATGGCTTGACGACGGCGTCAACGCCCGCCATGATCAGGGTTGTCTGCATTTTGACCCGAAGCGCCAGCGAGGGCCCCTCGCTGGCGCTTCGGGTTAAGATGCTGCGGCATCGCGCAGCGCCATAATCGATTTTGCTTGCTATTCGATAAAGGAGTACACCATGTGTTGCTTCTCGCGGCCGGTCAAGCTGGTGGCGGATACGAATATTTTCGCGCGCGGATCGAAGGAAGGGCGCCAGTTCCTCGTCTACAGCATGCAGCTCAGCGCCAACGAAGATCTGGCGATGATCTTGCCCATTCCAGTTGCCAAGGACTCGAAGGAGAACGCCGTCCGCTTTATTAATCTTGAAGAGTACCCGGCCTTCTTTACGGAACTACGAGCCGGTTTCCCCGTACTTGAGTCCAGGAGCCGGGATGCGGGCTCCAAGTCCGACACGCTCTCGCTCAAGCTGGCGGTCGTTGAAGTCGGCAGTTTTGAGGCGAGCTTCGTGCCGGCAATCAAGGATTTTGCCCGGCTGGATGAGCGTTTCCGCCTGCCGACGAACGTCTGGGAGAAGCTTCCTCAATATAAGGATTACGGCTTCATGGTCTTCAAGCTGAAGAAGGGCGCGAGCAAGGTGCACCCCATGGCCTTCGAGTTCCCGCGCGCCAATCCGGAGCAGCTCTTTTTCCCCACCGTGCACATTCACGACGGCAAGATCCACGCCAGGGCCAAGTTCGACCACGCCCTGTACTGCCAGCGTGCCGGCAACGATAAGCTGGAGCTTACCGACTGGCAAGAATCGACCACGCCGGCCGGTCTGTTCATGAAAGTGAAGAAGGCCCAGGGACTGCTCGAGCCGGATGAGCATTGCTATCTGAAGGAACTGCGCGGACAGCATAAGAATGAGGACGTTGTCCTGTAACAGGTTCTCCTCACGGCATTCACACCCTTGAATGACAAACAGCAAGGACAGCAAGCCGCTCCTCCACAGCGGCGTGCCTGGCCGCGATGGGAAGCGCTCGCTCCTCTGCGAGGCGAATGGCCGCTGCTGGTGAACCTCGCGACCACGGCGGTGTTCTTTGTTTTTGGTGCAGGCTGGTTTGCCGACCTCTCCAACCCCGTTTGGTTCGCTTTCCTCTTCCTCTGGCTCTTCGCCGTTATTCTCTTGTCGGCCATGGCGGTGGTGCATCATGCGGAAGGACTCGCGGCCAAGCTGGGCGAGCCCCTGGGAACATTGGTGCTGACATTGTCGGTCACCGGCATTGAAGTGATGATGATTGCCGCGCTCATGTACGCCGGGCACGGCAATGAGACGCTGGCGCGGGACGCCATGCTGGCCGTGGTCATGATCGTTCTGAACGGCATGGTCGGCATGTCGCTGCTGCTGGGCGGCCTGCGCCACCACGAGCAAACCTATAACCTGCAAGGCGCCAACGCCTTCCTGGCCGTGATCGTGCCCCTGGCTGTGCTCGGCCTGGTTCTGCCGACCTTCACGGTTTCCAGTCCCGGCCCGACCTTCTCTCCCTTGCAAGCCATCTTTCTCACCATCATGTCGATCGGCCTGTATGGCGTGTTTCTCGCCATTCAAAACGTGCGGCACCGGGAGTACTTCATCGCGCCGCCCGCCGCTGCCTCAGCACAGGGCGAACCGGCCGAACATCATGCGGATCATGAAGTGCGTTCGGTGGCGTATCATACACCACTACTGCTGGCTTACCTGCTGCCCATGGTTCTGCTCTCCAAGCAGATTGCGGTTCCCATCAACTACGGCATTCATGTCCTGCATGCGCCGGCGGCACTGGGCGGGTTTCTGGTTTCGGTGCTTGTCCTCTCGCCGGAATCGCTGAGTGCGGCCCGCGCGGCTTTGGCCAATCAACTGCAGCGTTCCGTGAATCTGCTGTTGGGCTCGGTGTTGGCTAGCATCAGCCTGACGATTCCGGCCGTGTTGATCATTGGCTTCGTGACGCACCAAACCATCGTCCTCGGACTTGGTCCTGTGGACATGACGATGCTCTTGCTAACGCTGGCGGTGAGCATCTTGACGTTTGCCAGCGCCCGGACGAATGTGCTGCTGGGGGCGGTGCATTTGTTGTTGTTTCTCGCTTATCTGATGCTTATTTTTGAGCAGTAAATGCCGAGTACCCCTGCCATGCAGGCAAAGCAAACTAACTGAATAGCCGCATTTTGTCGGTGCTACGGGGCGAGACACTTTCACGGCGTCCGCCGGCATGATAGACTCACCCGCAGCGAGCGCAGCCCAGACGAAGCGCGGAGGGAAGGCACATGGCAAGCGGAGCCGAGCGGGTTATTCCCGAAATCAAACTCATCGACGACGATGGTGAGCCCTTGGAAACTCCCTGGCATCTGGTGTCCATCGCCATTCTGCTCGACTGCGTCACCTATTACCTGCAGCCGCGCACGGATTACTTCGTGGGCGGCAATATGTTCCTCTATTACAGCCTCACGCAGGCACGCAAGCGGGACCTGCGCGGGCCGGACTTTTTCTTTGTCGATCATTTCGATGGCACTCGTCCCCGCCGCTGGTGGGCGGTTTGGGAGGAAGACGGTCGTTATCCGGACGTGATCCTGGAATTGCTGTCCGAATCGACGGCAAAGATTGATCTGACAGTGAAGAAGGACCTGTACGAGCAAACCTTTCACACGCATGAATACTTTTGCTGTGATCCGGACACACTGCAATTGAAGGGCTGGCGCCTGGGGAAGCAAGGGCGTTACCAGGCGATTCATCCTGATGAGAACGGCCGCTTGGCGTGCGAAAAGCTTGGGCTCTGGATTGGCATGTCGACCGGTTCGTTCCTGCACGCGCACGGCACCTTCCCACGCTTTTATGATGCGCATGGCCGCCTGGTTCCCACGCATGCCGAAGCCGAAAAACAACGCGCCGACCATTTCGAAGCTGAAGTTGCTCGTTTAAAGTCCCGATCGTCGAGCAAACGGCGCACGAACGGGCGCGGGGGGCAAAGCGGGCAAGTAAAATGGAGCACGAACAGGCACACTACCGCCGGACGGAGTAGGTAGGGGTGTTCTGAAGCTAAGAATAAGAACCTCTTCACGCCACGCGAGATTGTAATTGGCTCTCACTCCATAACAGCTGACGTACGCTTGCCTCCAGGATTTCTAGCGAGCTGTTCGCCGAACATGACTCTTTAGGACTTCGGCCATTTTTCCTGCAAGCTCGGAAAGATCCGGCATTTCTTTTCCGTGAGCTTTTCTAGCAATGAGCCGCACCGCATCGGCAGGAAAATCGGCAGAATCAAGCGGCCGAGTGGTTAGTTTGCTTCGACTTCGTTGACAAAAGAACTTAACTGCACTCTCCGGGACTAAGCCGATACCCAGACCAGACGCAACGAATTCCAGAATCGTCTGCCAACCGCCGACTTCGACCTGAACATCCAGCGTCCTGGCCGTCGCCCGATAGCACCAGTCGTCGAATTGTTGTCGCCGGGATGCGTCAGGCTCGGGCAGAATAAGGGGCAAATCGAGCAGTTCCAAAGCTGCGACCGGCTTATTCACGGGAAGGTCGCGCCAGCGCCGGGCCCAGGTCGCCTTGCCGGACGGATTGGCCACGAGGACGAAATGGTCCTCGAGGAGATCTTCGATGTACATCTCTCGACGCGCGATCTTGCGAATGGTCGCGGGCGTGTCCGTAACCAGGGCAAAATCGAGCTGTCCTGCCGCCACTCCCTCGATGCGCACTTGGCCCCTGGCAGTTGACAGGCGTACGCGGCACTTGGGGTTTTCGTGCAGGAATTGTTCAACCGCGCCTCGAACGAAGCCGCTTGCGGCCTGCTGGCCGCAAGCAAAGGCGACAATAGGTCTTCCTTCCGCCCCGCTGACGACGAAGCGGTCCATTTGCTCGTAGCGGCGGACCATGTCTGTGACAATGACGCGCACGCGCTGGCCTTCCGCCGTGAGCTGCCAGCGTTTGCCTTTCCGCACAAGCCAGGGCTGCCCCGTGCGCTCACTGGTGAAGCGGCGCAGGGCAGCGAGGCGTTTGGAAACACTGGGCTGATTGACACCGAGTTGCACGGCGGCGCGCGTTGCGTCACCTTCTTGTTCGGCCAGCGTTACAAATGTCTCCAGTAGTTCCAGCGACAATCGTGACGGCCTTGGCATGGAAATCACCCCCTTAGCTTTTTTTGTGGCAAGCCTCTTGGCGCTACCGAGCGATTAATGTAGTCTATTCCCATTGGGACATTTTCTCAATATACCGATATAAAAGGAAATGTGCGCGTCCTGTCTCTGAACTAGAGGCAGGATGGGGGAAACGCGGGTCCCAACCGCTTTGCAAACGGCAATAGTGCTCTTGTTGCCCGATAGCTAGCCACAGGCCTTGCGGTGCCCAATTTTTTGGGAGATTCTTCTGGCAAGCGTCGCGCGACTGCAATATAAAGGAGGAGCTTCTGACTCGCACTTTGTCGGCGCGTCTTTCTCTTCGCTTGCCGGCGCATTTTTTTCGTGGCGTGAACAGCCATACGAGCTCGTTTCGACGGCCGTTTGCAAGGCCACTCTTGCCGGCACTTTGCGTAAGACGCGACTGTTAACGGAGGCTCGCAGTCGTGGCGAGAGTTTTCATCAGCTACTCCATGAAGGATCACGCGTTCGTGAAACAGGAGATTGTCGATTTCCTGGAGAGCCAGGGAATCGATACCTGGTTCGACAAGGACGAAATCCAGGGGGCCCAGCGGTGGGAACAGAGCATTCGCCGTGGCCTCGAAGCGTGCGATTGGTTCCTGGTCGTGCTGTCGCCGCGCTCCGCGGAGTCGAACTGGGTGAAAGCAGAGGTGAACTGGGCGATCGACAAGCGTGAGGGGCGGCTCATTCCGGTATTGATGCAGGAGTGCGAGCGTCTGGATTTTCACCTGCAAATGCCGATGCTGCAGCACATTGACTTTCGTCGCGAACTGCCGGAGGCACGGCGCCAGCTGCTGGTAGCGCTCGGAGTCAGTACCCCGGCGGCCACGCATCGGAGGAAGGACGTTGCGGAGCGCGCCACCGCAGCCGAGCGCTTACCCACGTTCGAAACGATTTGCCCGAATGCACGCTGTGGCCAAAAGGTCTCTCTACCATTGGGGTTTGCGAATAGCCGTGTGAAGTGTCCTTACTGTTACCAGATGTTCTCCGTTTCCGGTGACCCCGGAAAGACGGAGTCGGCTCCGCGAATCGTGCGACGTGAAACTCGGGAGGGGAAAGGAACTCATCCGGAAGCGTGCCCCGCCGCTGGCACAGCGCCCGCTCCGCCTCATCCATCCAGTGGTTCTCCGGATCCCAAAAGGGAAGCGAGTAATCCTATCCCCGAAACCGTCAGCGCGCTGCGGCGATCCGACCGCAAGCCGCAAAGCACGGATGCCTCTGGACAGAAGAAGAGTTTCCGGCATTCAGGGCGGTGGGTCGCGGTAATCGGAGCTGGCATCTTGCTCGTAGCGCTTGCCCTTGGACTCAAGAGCTTGCTGGGAAAGGACCCCCGCGCCGATGGACACGACGCAGTGCCCGCCGCGGCCGAAGCCGTCGCTGACAAGGAAAGCGCTGCAATCGCCGCGGCCGACGCTTCGTTCCTGAAGGGCGAAAGCCATTTTCAAAAGAAGGAATGGGATCGAGCGATTGCCGAATACACGGAGACTATCAAGCGGAATCGGAAACATGCGGAAGCGTACTACAAACGCAGCCTCGCATACGACCAGCTAGGCGACCGGCTCCACGCCGAAGATGATTATCAGACGGCCGTCACGCTCAAACCATCGTTGAAGCGATGATATGCAAAAATGGGAGGATTTGCCGTGCAAGACATTGCCTTTGCTTGCCCAGTTTGTGGGAAGAAATTGCGGATCTCCAGTAAACTGGCCGGCCGTGCCTGCCGGTGCGTCCATTGCAAGCAACCGTTCAAGGCGCCGGCAATGGTGGCCGACGCTGAAGAATACGTTGTTGCAGGGCGTCCACCCGGGGGAGTGGGGCACGGGACTGCCCAAGCAAAGATCGCTTCTGGAAGCCTGCCTGTTTCGGTGTTTTCAAAGTCCGCCCTGCGCTCCCCCCTGGTGCTGGGGGGCGCAGTTGCTGTGCTGCTCTTTCTGATCGGCAGCGTTGTGGGCGGCTGGTTTTGGTTGAAGCACCGCCAGGACGCCACCGATACGCTGCTGGATGCTGCCAGCGGCGCAAAACCCAACGCGCCCGGCCAGGACTCCTCCATCGCAAGCGTCGGCTATCGACCGCTGACGCCCGAGCAGATCAACCGCCGCTTGCTGAAGTCGGCCGCCTGGGTGATTGTGCCCAGCGCCAATAAATGGGGCAGCGGCGTGCTGGTTCACAAACATCAAAGACTCGTGTTGACCTGTTATCACGTCGTCGGTAATGATCGTCGCGCGGTCGTCTTCTTCCCCGATTACCGCAACAACGAACCGATCACTTCTCCTCAGCACTATATCGATGATCTGAACAACGACGGCAAGCTCGGTTTCAAGGCCAGCGTCGTGTGGACCGAGGCCGGCAAGGACCTGGCGCTGCTCAAGCTGGACGATAGCCTGCCTGACCGAATTCAGGAAGTGCGCGTTAGCCGTAAGTCACCGAGTGCGGGACAGGGCGCATTCTCGATCGGCGCTTCCGGTGTGCGCATCCATGACAAGACCGCGGAGGGCATGTTGTGGCGCTACACGCGCGGGGACGTGCGGGGCGCCTACCGTGATCGCCTCGAGTACAAGAGTGGCCAACAGGTAAACGCTTCCCTTGTGGAAGCTTCTTCGGAAGTCAACCCAGGAGACAGCGGTGGCGGGATAGTCAATGATCGAGTCGAACTCATCGGCGTTGTGGCTGCCCGACCCAAGGAAGAGCATGGGGTAACTAAGCATATTGACGCCGTCGAAGTGGACGCAATGATGCGGATTTACTTCCAAAAAGAAGTCGGCCAGGAATGGGAACCGGGCCCCATAGACCCAGGAACCCGCTTGGCTGACGAGCTGACGGCGCTCGTGCGCAAGCTGCAGAGCCCCGATATCACGACCCGGCTGCAAGCCATCAACAGACTGGCCGAGATGGAAGCCGAGGCCCAGGCGGCGATTCCTCGGTTGTTGCCGCTGCTCAAGGATAAGGACCCGGATGTGGCGCGCGCCGCGATGGTAGCACTCGATCGCATCGGCACGCCCGCGCTTGTCGATCTCCCGCTACTGCACAAGGCTCTTGAGGACGAACATACCCCCACGCGAATCTATGCGGCCCGAATGATGACGCACGACAAAATGATGACGCGCGACGGTTTGGAAGCGGTGCTTGTCTTCGCGCTATCTGATAAGGACGCTACGGTCCGGGAAAACGCAGTCGTTGCGCTTGGAAATTTTCCGGACGGCTGGCGCAAGATCCTGCCGAAATTCGTAACAATGGCCGGCGACGAAAAAGAAGATCGCACCGTCAAAATGAAGGTACTGGGAGCGACGTATAACCTCGTCATTCAGCTGAAACCCTTTGATCGCTCAGAGTTCGTAAAGTTTTTCAAGGGATACCTTGGCGACCTGAAGCACGCCGAGGTCCGCAAGATGGCGACGACCGTGCTGGCCCGGTTCGTGAGCGAGGAGTTCCGCGATCTCCTGAAGGCATTGCTGCCTATGCTCAAAGATGAAGATGAGGACGTGCGCCGCGACACGCTGAAGGCCTTGATAGACCCCGGCGTGCTCGCGAAGGTACCCAAAGACAACGTGGAGTCGGTGCTGGAAGCAATGAAGAGCGATCACGCGGAAACAAAGCGATTTGGGTATTCCGCAATTCTGAAGTTCCTGCCCGACGAGGTGCGCAAGGAGGATGTGTTGCCGCTCTTAATAAAAGGGGCGACGCACGAAGATCCAGAGGTCCGCGTAAGCTCTGTGCAAGGGCTGCGTAGTTTTGACGCTGACGCCCGCGCTGCTATGCCCGCTTTGATCACGGCCTTGAAAATGCCGGACAGCAGCACTCGGCTCCGGCGCCTTGCCGTCGAGATCATGGGATTGATTGGCTGGCATCCTGATCTGGTGCGCGCCTTGTGGCTTGCCATGGAGGACAGGGATGACGATGTTCGCCGGGGGGCGGAGGATGCCATGATGAAACTTGAGGTTACCAAGGAAGATGTTCCGGCTCTGGTGAAGGGCCTCGAGAATTCGAATACGGTTCTGGTGCGCGCCAACGCGGCAGCGGCACTTGAGAAACTCGGTGCCGAGGCGGGCACGGCCGTCCCGGCGTTGACGGCAGCGCTTAAAGATAAGGAGATAGCCGTACGCATTCGGGCAGCGCGTGCCTTGGGGAAGATCGGCCCCCAAGCTGGAGCGGCCGTTCCCTTCCTTGCCGCAATCCTGGTGGAAAAGCTGCCGGACGGCCCCGGAAGAACGAGTCTGCGAACCGGCACGATAGCCGGCCTGAGTCCGGAAGCCATCTACCAACGCACCCTTAAGTCGAGTGCCTGGATCCTGGTCCGAACACCCGGCGGCCTGGCCACGGGCAGCGGTTCCCTAATTCATCTGCCCCACCGTCTCGTGTTGACAAACTATCATGTGGTCGGCTCGGCCGATGCCGTACGAGTGTTTTTCCCTCACTATGACAATAGCGAGTTAATCACGAAGCCTTCCTATTACGTTGATAAGGAATCGAAACTGGGTCTTACCGGAACCGTCAAGGCACGCGACGCCACACGAGACCTCGCGTTGCTGGCGCTCGATCGGTTGCCTCCAGGCGTGCTGGCATTACCGCTCGCCGCCAAGAGCCCTTTGCCCAATCAGAACCTCTTTTCCGTCGGTGCCTCCGGAGCATTCGACGGCGTGCTTTGGCGCTCGACGACTGGGCAGGTGCGCCAGGTCTATTACAACGACAAGATCGTGTACAACAGCGGCCAGCAAGTACGTGCACGCGTTGTCGAGACCCAATCGCCGATCAACGCCGGCGACAGCGGCGGTCCGATTGTCAACGAACGCGGCGAGCAAGTCGCCGTGGTCAACGCGAACCGAAGAGGAGAACAGCTTCTAAGCTACGGCATTGACATAACTGAGGTGCGCGCCTTCCTGAAGGAGGCAAGTCAGACCCATGGCCTCAATCTTGATAACGCCACCAACTCTGCACGTGAATCGCTGGGCGGGACCGCTAGTGAGTTGCGCGAATGCGCGGTGACCGCCTTGGGTCTAATCGGCGCCGATGCGGAGGCAGCCATCCCCGTTTTGCGCGAGGCGCTCAGGAGCAAGGACGGCCCCGTCCGGACTAGCGCTATCGTCGCCTTGGGCGACATTGGTCCCAAGGCAAAGAGTGCGCTCGTCGATCTTGCCGTCGAACTATCCAATCCCGACAGCCGAGACCAGGTCGTAGAGGCGCTGGCTAAGATCGGCAAGACTCCCGATGGCGTGGATGTGCTGATCAATCAACTTTACAAGAGAGATAAGGAAATTCGCATCGGCGTGTCCCAGGCACTCGGAAGGATCGGCCCGCCCGCACACAAGGCAGTGATCCGGCTCAATGAAGTCGTGAAGTCGGACAAAGATCCCCGAGTGCGTCAGGCTGCCCGGGAAGCCCAGCATCGAGTGCAGGCCAAACCCTAAAATGTCCAGCCCCTAGTTGACGCGAAACTCGAGTAAATGCTCAAGGGATCTCTGCATGGCCCTGAGTATTGTCTTCTCCATGACTGCTCGCCGCAAACTCCGGCAGCGGCTGGCCCGGCTGCTTGCGGCCGACTTGTCGAGTCTGGAAGCCAGGGTGCACGACATCGAAGACAAGGTAATGCAAATCTTCCGGACGGGGCGTGCGGTCATCGTGCAAGATCTCTACACTGGCTTTCGCGAACGTCCCGAAGAAATGGTCATCCTGGTCGAGTTGGTCAACAGCGGGGACGAAGACGGCGTGTACGTCGTCAAGCTTGGTCCTGAGGAAAAGCTGGCCAAGGAACTTGAAGGTTGGCGTGACTGCCGGCCGGCGGGGCTTCGGCATGACCTGGTGTTGATGACCGTGCAAGAACGGCGCCTGAGCCCCGACGGCCCCATCGCCGGCTTGGTGTACACAGATGCGCAACAGCTAATCGGCGTTGACGAAACTCTGTCCCTCGAGACGGCCCTGCTCGACGCCGCCTTGCTCGGCGTGCCAACGCCGGCTTCAGCCGCCGACGCACTCTTTCAACTTTATGAACGCTTAGGGCTTTTGATGTATCGAGCGTCCTATGTCGAAGACCCCACCGCACCCGGCTATCGATTCTGCCTTGACCGGCAGGACAAACGACTAACAGAAAACCTGCGGCTCTGGGACGCGAAATCCGGCCCGGCTTTTGAGTGCCGGGCGGCAGCATCCACTTTCACCGACGTGGCGCCGTTTGACCAGCAGTTCCGCGACCCCGTCAGCTTTCTCCGCTACGTCGAGTGCGCCGGCAGCACGAATCCGGCCGTGGCGGCTCAGCTCCTTCCACGCATTCTCCGCGGGCATAGTCACGGGGACTTGCATGGCCGCAATGTTCTCGTCGGCCGAGTCGGCGAGCGCGTTCTTTGGCCAGCCGTCTTTGATTATGGCGACATGGGCCGTGACAACGTTATCGGCTGGGACTTTGTCAAGATGGAAACGGAGTTCAAGATCCGAGCGTATCCTAACGTCTTCGCAAGTACCCCGAGCGTACCGGCGTTTGTGCCGGAGGTGCTTGCCTTCGAGCGCGAGCTGTTCGAGAAGACCGAAACATGCCGAAACTCCTGTTGCTGGCCGGGAGTCCCTGAAAGTGCAACTCCGCGGGAGCGTCTTGCCTGGCTGCTGCTCAAGCTAAGGCAACTGGCCGACACCCACCTGGGCGTTAACCGCAATCGCAGCCGTGACTGGTTGACTGAATACTACTTCTTGCTAGTCGTGTATGGACTGAACTCCGTGCGCTTTCACAACTTGACGTCAGTCGAGTTTCTCGGCGCCTACCTGTCGGCAGGCGCCGCCTGCGCGCGTTTCCTCTATGACCGCCGGGGAGAAACCGAACCATGATTCGCCTCAGCCATCACGCAGAATTGGATGCGCTCCGCCACTTGTGGCGCAAGAACAACCAGGCGGAACACCTCGAACAGGCAAAAGAACGGCTACGCGGCCTTCAGCAAGAGTTTCCCTATGTCCTGTCGGTGGGACACGAACTGGTGCTGGTTCTTGAGAAGCTAGGCGATGTGGAAGGCGCCATCCATGTGCTCGGACAACTCGAACGGCAATTTAAGCATCTTGACGAGGAAACGCTGTGCCGCTGGGGCATGATCTTCAAGAAGAAGGGCGACCACGCCCTGTTGCCGCTGGCGGACTTGACCCAGGCGGTCCAGGATTTCGAGCAGGCCGGGAAATACTATGCGCGGGCTTTCGAGGTCCGTCGCGGTTTTTACCCACGCATCAACGAGTTGACACTGCAGTTCGTGCAAGCCGCTCTGTGCAAAGACCTGGGAAAGTATGAGGCTGCCCAGCAGCTGCTCAACGACGTTCGCCGACAGGCGCAACAAATGCTTGGCGACGCGAGTCTCTGGCGTGCCCGCAAGGAGGACGACCATATCTGGCTGCCGGCCACAAAGGGCGAAGCCCATGTACTGACCGGCGATTGGCAGCAGGCAAGCCAGCGCTACACGGACGCAATGTTTGCCGCCCGAGGCCAGCAGTTTTATTTCGATTGCATGCGGGACCAGATCCAGATGCTGCTCGACGCGTGTCGCCGGCTGGGCATCGTGGTAGAGGGGCCGCTGGCGAAACCCGACGAGTTCTTCGAGATCCGCTGAGAGACCTGAACAGGAGACAGGAGAGTCAAAGGAAACCTACGCAAATCGCCCGTTTCCTCTATTGCCGATTGTTCGAAACCGGGACCGCGCAGATCATGGAATACAACCCGAAGCCCATTGATACGTCAAAGATTTCCTTGCCGGAACCCTTGATCCCGTTACTGGAAATGTTGGCCGAAAGTAACCATGATGTGTGGGGCACCGCGCGACTGGCGCAAGGATGGACATATGGACCCGAACGCGACGACGTTCATAAGCGTCATCCCTGCCTCGTAGCCTATCGCGACTTGCCGGAGACAGAAAAGGAGTACGATAGGCGGACGGCCGTGGAAACGCTAAAAGCGATTCTGGCCCTTGGGTATCAGATTTTGTCACCATCGGTCGAAGGGAAGGGCCGTTAAATGCGCGAAAAGAGAGTCGTTGTGGCCATCGTGCAAGACAACCAGGGCCGGTTTCTCGTTTCCTATAACGCCCGATGGGGAGGCTATGCCTTCCCGATGAAGGATTTGGCAGAATCGGCTGATGTTCTCGGCTCAGTGGCTATCCGGGCAGTGGAAGACGATCTTGGCCTCAAGCTGCCCAACGCTCACGCCAAGGAGTTGGAATACCTCAGCCGTTTTGGGCGCTCCGGACCAAGCGGCGCGGATACGAAGTACGAGTACTGGCTCTACGATGTCAATGCCGGGCAAACCCTTGAACTGCCGGCGGCGCCGACCTGGAACAACAACCCGCCGATGTTCCTTTCCTTCGCAGAGTTAAGCCGCCGGACAGACCTTACCTGGTCCACGGCGAGCATCGCCCGAGAGTTTGTTGAAAATCAAGACGTCGTGCTGGCGGTTGTCAGTCGGGCCGGTGAGAAGGAGACTGAGTTTTTGCTTGTCTGGAACGACAACTATGGCGGCTACTTCTTCCCTGCGCAGCGCGTTAAGACCGAGAGCAAGCCTGAGAACGTAGCCGTGGCGACAATTCGATCCGACCTGGGCTATCGTGGTCCGGCCAGGGCAGCCAGGCGCGCCGAGGTCCCGGATGTACATTTCAGCAATCGCTTTCAGCGCGAGCGCCGCTATCGCTTTCACATCTGCGATATCCAGTTTGCCGACTTGGATATGCATCAGCCCTGCGGTCCCCTGGAGCAGGCGTTGGGTCGCCGAGGGAAGAAGTACCTCTGGCTGCCCGGAAGCCGGCTTGCCGATGCGACACTAGCGTTCTCGGGCACAATGCCGGCCGTGCGCGAAATGATCATTCATTCGATTCCTGCGCAA
>Ga0207041_1019_pt2 | contig 32685 bp, 33 predicted proteins | sample Alteio_BWMinCont_73_FD_153311 | JGI IMG/M metagenome (GOLD analysis project Ga0207041, IMG submission 153311) | Enriched cells from forest soil in Barre Woods Harvard Forest LTER site, Petersham, Massachusetts, United States -... | ecosystem: Environmental > Terrestrial > Soil > Temperate forest >... | reverse complement strand
ATTATTCAGAGCATAAGCAGAACCTTCGTTACTCCATTGCCTTTATTGCTTTTACGGGCGAGGAAATGGGTTTGTTCGGTTCGAAGTACTATGCAGGGCATCCTTTGTTCCCATTAAGCAATATTAGGTTCGAAATTAACATGGATATTATGGGTACAGGCGATGAAGGCATTACGGTTGTGAATGCTACTACCTATACTGAAGCCTTTCATGATTTGAATCGCATAAACGACAGCCTGCATTTGCTAAAACTAATTAAGCCTCGCGGTGCAACATCAAACAGTGACCACTATTTTTTTTACGCCAATCATGTACCCGATTTTTTTATTTACACCATGGGTGGCATAAAGGCCTATCACGATATATATGACAGGAGGGAAACATTACCATTGACTAATTTTGATGATGTGTTTCATCTATTGATAAATTTTGCAGACGATATTAATAACAGACGTTTTAACTGATTTATGGCTAAGTTATATTTAGTACCCACACCCATCGGTAACCTTGAAGATATTACCCTTAGGGCGATACGCATATTGAAGGAAGTCCGCTTGATATTGGCAGAGGATAGCCGGAAGACATCGGTGTTGCTTAATAAGTATGATATAAAGGTACCTGCCATACCATACCACCAGCACAACGAACACCATTTAACTCCGCAAATAGTTGACCGTATTGCTAACGGTGAAGATATTGCCATTGTTACCGATGCAGGTACTCCCGGCATATCCGATCCTGGATTTCTTTTGGCCCGCGCATGTATAGCTGCCGGAGTAGAAATAGAATGCCTGCCAGGTGCTACAGCATTTGTGCCGGCTTTGGTTAACTCGGGCATACCATGTAATAGTTTTTGTTTTGAAGGGTTTTTGCCAGTTAAAAAGGGCAGACTTACTAAGTTAGAGCAGCTAAAGAGCGAGACTCGTACCATGATCTTTTATGAATCGCCTTTCCGTATGTGGAAAACGCTGGAGAAATTCTCTGAGGTGTTTGGTCCTGATAGGAAAGTATCAGTATCAAGGGAGCTTAGTAAGATACATGAAGAAACAGTAAGGGGAACCCTGGCCGAAGTACTGGAGCATTATATACATAAGACCATTAAGGGGGAAATTGTGATAGTAGTGGCAGGTAAAGAGGATTAACAATTTTTAACCAACAGCACTATAGTACTATCTTAAACTTTCGCATATTTGCACACGTTTCAACAAAATTTATTGCCATGAAAAAAAGAACAACATTTATTTTAACCGGTTTAATTGCAGTATCATTATTTTCTGTGCAAGCTAATGCGCAGAGTGATACCAACAAGCTTGATGCACAAGGCAGAAAGCAAGGCATGTGGGTAGAAAACCTTGGCCCGACACGTTGGGTAGGTAATTATATGGATGGCCAGAAACAAGGTGTTTGGATCAGCCACCACTACAATGGCATTATGGATGAGCTTACCGTTTACAAGGATAACAAGAGGAACGGCATGGATGTAATGGTAGATGTGAATGGTTATTTTAAGAGCGAAAAGTCATATAAGAACGATACCATTGATGGTCTTGCAACTGAATATGCACCAGGGGGGAAGGTTTCTTCGGAGATCATGTATAAAATGGGCACTTATAATGGTGTACGTAAAGTATACTACAATGGCGGTGGAATTGAAGAAGATGGAAACTACAAGAATGGTGTAAGAGACGGTGAAACCAAATGGTACTACCAGGATAGCAAGATTGCAACCCAATACCTGTATGTAAATGGTGTGCTTACCGGTCCGTTTGAAAGCTATTTCGAAAATGGAAATATATTGAGCAAAGGTAGCTTTAAGGTTAGTAATTACGATGGCGAATACATGGAGTTTTATGATAACGGAAATGCTAAAGCAACCGGTACTTATAAAGATGGTAAAAAGGTAGGTGAATGGAAAGAATATAACGAAGATGGATCTGAATTAACTATTACCAAATATGGTAAAGACGGAAAACAAGAAGGCGAGCCTAAGAAACAAAAAATAAAGGTTGCTGAAAAGCCTAAGGATACTAACGGTACACCAATGGGTACCGAAACCAAGACAGAAGACAAGAAATAAGAAAAGTATTGGATAGGGAAAAGTCTCGTAGCAATACGAGACTTTTTTATTTTAGGAAACCACCTTGTTGGTTTTGCCTTCTTTTAAAATGTTGTGCGATACCAGATACTCGGCTATTTGAACCGCATTGGTAGCAGCACCTTTCCGCAAATTGTCGGCAACGACCCACATGTTTAAGGTGTTTGGTTGTGATTCATCGCGGCGTATGCGGCCTACAAAAACTTCATCCTTCCCTTCTACATCCTTTGGCATAGGGTATTCGTTGTTCTTAGGATTGTCAACGAGTACTATCCCTTTCTCAGTTGACATTATCTTATTCACTTCTTCAAGTGTAAAGTCTTTTTCAAATTCAATGTTCACTGCTTCCGAATGGCCACCGGTAACGGGTACGCGCACAGTAGTTGCAGTAACGCGTATAGATTCGTCGCCCATTATCTTCTTGGTTTCATTCACCATTTTCATTTCCTCTTTGGTGTAACCATTATCCAAGAATACATCTATATGCGGTAAAACGTTCATATCGATAGAGTGGGGGTAGGCTTTGTCGTATTGCTTGCCATGGCGTTCGCCCATTAATTGCGCCACACCTTTTTGCCCTGTACCCGAAACAGATTGATAAGTTGAAACTACAATACGTTTAATATGATACTTTTTATGTAATGGGTTAAGTGCTACAACCATTTGTATGGTTGAGCAATTAGGGTTAGCAATTATCTTATCGTTTGCAGTAAGCACATGTGCATTTACTTCAGGCACTACCAATTTCTTGGTCTTGTCCATCCTCCATGCCGATGAGTTATCTATAACAGTTGTACCTACTTCAGCAAACTTTGGCGCCCATTCTAATGAAGTTGAACCACCAGCCGAGAACAATGCTACGTCTGGTTTCATGGCAATTGCTTCAGTCATGGTCACCACCTTATAAGGCTTACCGCAAAAAGTAACTTCCATACCCTTTGACTTATCCGAAGCAACGGGAATAAATTCATCTACGTTGAAATTGCGTTCTTCCAGCACTTTCATTATCGTGCGGCCTACTAAACCTGTGGCTCCAACAACTGCTACTTTCATTTGTTTATGTTTAACTATGCAAAAGTATTACTTAGTTGGCATTTAAGGGTGTCTAATTGGGCTTATTTGGAGTGAAAAGCATCTAAATACATATATTGTATTGTGGTGGTTATCAAGCTTATTTTCGATGAATGGCTAATAACCCAGAACATTTAAGTGAAAGCCACGTATAAAAACTCTCAACCCATAGCAATTTTAGTATGAGTACAAAAGAACTTATCGAAGGTTGCCTCCATAACGACAGCGATTCCCAACGGAGTTTTTACGAACAGTATTCATCGCGCATAATGGGTATATGTATGCGCTATGCTTCAGGAGTAAAGGATACTGAAATTATGGCTGCTTATGTATTTAAAAGAATATTTGAAGAGTTGCTGAAATATTCACTTGACGCAGATATGGATAAATGGGTTGATGAACGAGCCATTTGGAATGCAGTTGCTTATTTGCATCAGGATAAGCACCGTTACTTCATAGCCAAAACCACGCGTTATATGGAAAACAAAAATGCAACGGGACAACCTGTTGATGAAGCTGTGCTAAGCGCTGAAGATTCGAGAAAGATATACCTGGCTGCTTTGCATGCCTTAACCCCAAGCTATCGTATACTTTACAATCTTACGTATGTAGATGATGTTACTCCGGAAAAAATAATTGAGAATCTTGAGATTGCCCGTGAGACATATAAAGTAGAATTAGAACAAGCGCGTTTTCAGTTTAAACAATACCTAAACACCTACCTTTATGAAAATGGATTACGCAAGCAGTAGTTGTGAAGGCAAAGCGCACGAGTTACTTGCTCCACTAACAGGAGCTTGTCCTGATTCGGTATGGGAAAGTATTAGTAGCGAGTTGGAGGAAAGAAGATTGAAAGCCAAAAATAATTGGCTGAATAAATTGAACAGTTCAAGAACTCCACTTATCGTTATTGGAGCAATAGTTGTAATCACTATATCTTCATGGTCATTCTTCAATTATAAGAAGATACAAAAGACTGAAGCTGCAAATACAAATATTCCTTTAAAGCAGGTGGCTAAACAACCTGTCACTAATTCTGTTACTCCTATAGTTAAGCAAGTTGCGGTAGTAGGGAGTAATTCTGATATAGTAAACCAAAATACACCAAGTCAAAGCCAATCTGATAATTCGATTGTGGTTGCCAGGAATGAAAAGCACAAAAAATTAGCTGATACAGTCAAAAGTAACTCTGTTGCTGGGAAGAACGAAAGCATAAAAGAAGACAATTCACCATTGGTGATACATACCAATAATGATGGTGAAGAGCCTTTAACTTCAAGTAATGTGGCTGGTGGAAAAAGCGTTGAGGTGAAACTTGACAGGCCCGATGAATCAGGGTCGAATGCTATAATTAATCAACCCTCGGCTGAAATTACCAGCGTAGCCGATAGCGCCCAATAAATTATAAACCGAAATCGAAACCGGCCTCCATTACAGGATTAGAAAAGTATGGAGATAACAGGCTATTATTAAAGTTGTAAGAGAACAATATATAATAATATGACCTGTCACCAAGCGGCCGTTTTAAACCAATGCCTGCTAAAGGGAACCCTATAGTAGCACGCGTAATATTGGTAAATACACTATAATTATCAGGTACATTCAAAAGGTCATACTCGCCATGAAGAAACAAATCAGACAATCTTCCGGGAAAGAAAATAGATGCAGTTATTCTTCCTCCATATGTTGTAGAGGTATACTTGTCTCCAAACTGATCGTAAATACTAAAGTATTGATAAATGGGGCCAATACCAATTTCAACATCATCTAATAAATGATAGTTAAATAAGGGTGAAAGACCAATTAAGGTTGGATCGCCAAACTGTAGCCCAAAGCCCCCACCTATAGACACGTGGCTCCAGAAAATGCTTTTCACAGTATCATTTGCCGGTTTTGGTGCACCGGTTGTAGCAGGAGGTATAGGCGCATCCTCTCTGGTATATTGTGCTTTTACGTTAAGCGTTAAACACAATAAACATATAACAAATACACTATTTTTCATGGCTACATGTGCCTGTTGCGATACAGTATCAACGTATCATCCCCTATTTTTATTTCACCCTTCGATGGGAAAGGGAAACTTGGGGCAGGTACGCCATCACCCAATGTTTTGGATGAGTAGATGACCTTGGCTTCGTCCCACAGGTCCTTTTCAATAAATGACTTTAAAAGTTTTTCGCCACCTTCAACTATAACAGATTGTATGTGCCTGTTATATAGCTCTGTTAACATGCTGTTCAAAAGCTTAGCATCGAAAGCTACATTCATATACTCAACACCATTATTGGCTGGTGCAGGCTGTTGTTCAGTAAATATAAGGGTAGGAACAGTATTATCAAAAATATGCGCATCCTTTGGTATTTTAAGGCTTCTGTCTAATATCACGCGCATAGGTGATTTACCGCCAGACTTTCGGGCTGTTAATTGCGGGTTATCCATAATAACGGTATGCGTACCAACCATTATGGCTTGTTCCTGGCTCCTCCAAAAGTGAACCATTATCTGTATCTCGTCTTGGGTGATTTTAGCAGGGGCTTCTTCCTTGGTGCGTTTCTTATCTATAAAACCATCACTGGTTTGTGCCCATTTCAAAATTATAAAAGGCCTTTTCCTTTCATGATACGTAAAGAAGCGTTTATTAACCTCTAAGCAGTCTTTTTCTAACGGGCCAACTTCAATAATGCAGCCGGCTTCTTTAAGTTTTTCAATGCCCTTACCACTTACTAAAGGATTTGGGTCCACACATCCAATCACTATGTGTTTAATTCCGCTGGCTATAATGGCATCAGTGCAAGGCGGTGTTTTGCCATGATGAGCACAAGGTTCTAAGTTCACGTATAAGGTGGCATTCTTTAAGGAAGCCTTGTTGTCAACCGAATTAATAGCATTTACTTCAGCATGTGCTCCTCCAAAAACATCATGATACCCTTCTCCTATTATTCCACTATCGCCTACAATAACGCATCCCACCATTGGGTTAGGCGCTACTTTTCCGAGGCCCCTAACCGCAAGTTCTAAACAGCGGTGCATGTATTTGTCATGCTGATTCATCATGATTGTTTATTTTCGTTAGATAAAAAGCCGTAATTTATTTTTAAGGATGACCTATAAAGAACTTCAACTTGTTTTTGAAAAAGAACTAAAAGGCGTTTATCCATCCCCTGAAATAAAAAACTTGTACTATTTTTCTCTTAACGGTATTTTACAAGTATCAAAAATAACAATCCTGACACATTCTGACAACCAAATAGATGAAAATAATTCACAACGCATTCTTAATATCTTAAAAGGGCTTAAAAAGAAGATTCCCCTTCAGTATTTACTGGGTAAGGTTGAGTTTTATGGGTTGGAACTTGAAGTTAACCCCTCTGTTCTTATACCCAGGCCCGAAACCGAAGAGCTGGTAGAATGGGTTGTTAATGAAAATAAAGGTAAAAAGGTTAAAATACTTGATGCTTGTACCGGTAGCGGATGTATTGCACTGGCTATTAAGAAGCATTTGCCTAAATGTGAGATAACAGCAATTGATATATCAGAAGGGGCATTAGAAACTGCAGCCCATAACGCAGCAAGACTTGGCCTTGAGGTTGAGATTATGGAACAAGATGCCCTAAACTTAGAAGATGGGTTAGATGCCAATGATTTTGACATAATAGTGAGTAACCCGCCGTATATTAAGAATGCCGAGAAGAAACAGGTACAGGACAATGTGTTGGAGTATGAACCGCATCTGGCCCTTTTTGTACCTGATAAAGACCCGCTGAAGTTTTATGAATCCATTGCAAGGTTCGCAAAAACAGGTAAGGCAGTTACTCTGTATTTTGAAATACATGAGGACAGAGGAGATGATTTAAGAGAGCTTTTAAAAGGAATGGGCTTTAAGAATATTGAGGTGCGTAAGGATATGAATGGCAAGGACAGGATGCTGAAATGTACTTATATTTGTTAGGCATACTTTGTTATGGATAAGAAAGAAGCCGAACACGAAATAGAAAAGCTATCGAAAGAGATAGACGAGCATAATTACAAGTATTATGCTTTATCACACCCTAGCATTAGCGATTTTGAATTTGATAAGTTACTGGAGAAGCTAATTGCGATAGAAAAGCAGTTCCCTGATCTGGTAAAAGCAGATTCTCCTTCGCAACGTGTGGGTGGTTCTATTACCAAGGAGTTTAATCAGGTAAAGCACAGGTATCCGATGATATCGCTTGCCAACACATACTCAGAAGAGGAGTTAGTTGATTTTGACACCCGCGTGAGGAAAGCTGTGGGCGACGATGTGGAATATGTATGTGAGCTGAAGTATGATGGTGTTTCTATTAGCCTTATTTATAAAAACGGGAAACTTCATCAGGGTATTACCCGTGGTGATGGAGTGCAAGGCGATGATATTACTACCAATGTAAGAACAATAAGGAGCATACCATTGAATTTAAAAGGGCATGATTATCCGGCAGAGTTTGAAGTGAGGGGCGAAATATTTATGCCCCATAAGATATTTGAAAAGATAAATAAGGAACGAGAGGATATTGGAGAAGAACCATTTGCTAACCCGCGTAATTCTACTTCGGGCACCCTAAAGATGCAAGACTCGGCAGAGGTTGCAAAACGCAGACTGGATAGCACTGCATATTATGTTTTAGGAGAAGATCTGCCATTCAGTGAGCATTCCCAAAGTATTGAAACCATTAAGAAGTGGGGCTTTAAGGTGTCAGAATTTATAGAGGTGGTAAATAGTATGGAAGGTGTACATAAGTTTATTAAGAAATGGGAAGGGAAGCGCCATGATCTGCCCTTTGATATTGATGGAATTGTAATAAAAGTTAATTCGTTAAAGCATCAAAAAGCACTTGGCTTTACAGCCAAGTCACCACGTTGGGCGGTAGCATTTAAATATCAGGCTGAGCATGCGGTTACGAAACTGAACAGTATATCATACCAGGTTGGGCGCACAGGAGTTATTACTCCCGTGGCTAATTTGCAACCTGTGCTATTAGCCGGTACAGTTGTTAAGCGGGCATCGTTGCATAATGCAGACATTATTCAAAAGCTTGATGTACGTGTTGGCGATATGGTTTTTGTAGAAAAAGGCGGAGAGATAATTCCTAAAATTACTGCAGTAGATATTTCAAAACGCGCGCACGATGCGCATCCTGTTCATTTTATAACACATTGTCCTGAATGCGGTGCGAAACTAGAAAGAGAAGAAGGCGAAGCACAACATGTTTGCCCGAATTCGAAGAATTGCCCGCCACAAATAAAAGGAAAGATCGAACATTTTGTTGGTAGGCGTGCCATGAATATTGAAAGTATAGGTGCTGAAACAATTGAATTGTTTTACAAAGCTGGCTTAGTGCATAACATAGCCGATATATATAGTCTGAAGAAAGAACAGATAGTTCCGCTGGAAAGGATGGCAGAAAAATCGGCAGCAAATATTGTCGAAGGTATCGAGGAATCTAAGAAAGTTCCGTTTGAGCGTGTTTTATTTGCCTTAGGAATAAAGCATGTGGGTGAAACTACAGCTAAAAAATTGGCGTTCAGCTTTAAGTCGATAGAGGCTTTGCGTGAAGCTAAAATTGACAGCCTGCTTGAGGTGTCAGATGTAGGAGGAGTATTGGCACAAAGCATTATAGACTATTTTGCTGATGCTGATAACCAGCATATAATAAAGACGCTTCAGGAGAAAGGTCTGCAATTTGAACTGGGAGCTGAGCAGATTGCTGCATTCAGTGATAAGTTAGCTGGTAAGACATTTGTAGTTTCAGGTGTGTTTACCAAACATTCCAGAGACGAGATTGTGAACCTGATAGAAAAGAATGGAGGAAAGAATACAGGCTCGGTATCGGCAAAAACCTCGTATATTGTTGCGGGCGAAAATATGGGCCCGGCCAAATTAGAGAAAGCTAAGAAGCTTAATGTGGCTATAATTAGTGAGGATGATTTTTTGAAAATGTTAGATCAATGATTTGTTTAAATCTGCACCACTCGTAACGTAAATGAAGAACGCTAAATTTCTTTTATATCCTTTTTCGCTTTTTTATTATCTGGTTGTTTCATTCCGGAACTTTATGTTCGATGCAGGTATTCTGCGTTCACAAAAATTCCCTATCTGGACTATCTCAGTAGGTAATCTGTCGGTAGGCGGAACAGGAAAATCTCCGCATATAGAATACCTGATACGTTTATTGGGTAGCCTTGGAACATATAAAAACTTGCACATAAAAGCAGAGAATACTGCAATTTTAAGCCGTGGGTATGGCCGCAGCACAACAGGCTTTATACTGGCCAATGAAAATTCTACAGCACAGGAGATTGGCGATGAGCCTATGCAAATGCTTATGAAGTTTAAAGATGTACATGTGGCGGTGGATGAAAAGCGTGCGCATGGTATTAAGAAATTAATAGATATGCATAAGGACATCAACCTCGTGTTGCTTGATGATTCATACCAACATCGTTATGTAAAGCCATCTTTATCTATTTTGCTTACCAATTTTTATAAACCGTTTTACGAAGATGCTATGATGCCTCGTGGTACCTTGCGTGAGCCGGTGGGCGGCTATAGACGAGCTGATATTATTATTGTTACGCGCACCCCGCACGATATACTGGATGTAGAAAGAAAGATGATCATGAAGAAGATTGCTCCTTTCCCACATCAAAAGGTATTCTTCTCGAGCGTTGTTTATCAGGATATGACACCGGTATATGACATTGACTTATTGGATAGGAAAGTGACAAAAGAAACTTCTATTGTTCTGTTAACAGGTATTGCCAACGCAACAGATTTCCGGAAACACCTACAGAAGAATGCAAAAGAGGTAGTGCATATCAGCTATCCAGATCATCACTGGTATTCGATGGTTGAGATCATGAAGATGGTAGATATATATAATAACATCAGCAATCCGGACAAGATAATAGTTACCACCGAAAAAGATGCAGCGCGTTTACATCAGGCATCAATACGCGAACAGTTAGAGAAGCTGCCCGTATTTTACACACCTATACAAGTAAAGGTAAAAGATGAAGCTGCATTTGAAGCAGATATTGTACGACAATTAGGTTCGTACCAGTTGTACAATCCTATACAGAAAATAAAACAGAACTAATTTATTAGAGCTGCCTTCTCTTATACCCGTTAAGGGTATTCATCAGTAAAGAAGCAATGGTCATTGGTCCCACACCACCGGGTACAGGGGTAATAAAGCTGCATTTTGGAGCTACCTCACTGAACTTTACATCACCTGCCAATCGGAATCCACTTTTTTTAGTGGAATCAGCTACGCGGGTAATACCAACATCAACAACTACGGCACCTTCTTTTACCATGTCGGCGGTTACGCTTTCGGCTTGGCCTGTTGCGACAATTAAGATATCGGCTTGCAGGGTATATTTTTTTGTATCCACCGTTTTGCTATGGCAAATGGTAACGGTACAATTACCCGGTTGGGTATTACGCAACATCAAAAGGCTCATGGGTAAGCCAACAATATGGCTACGGCCTAATACTACGCAATGTTTACCGGCGGTAGGTATTTTGTATCTGTCTAATAATTGTATAACGCCATAAGGTGTTGCAGGTAAGTAAGCCGGCATGTTCAATGCCATTCTTCCAACATTCTCCGGATGGAAACCATCTACGTCTTTATCAGGTGAAATAGCGTTAATCACATTGCTATCTGATATATGCTTAGGCAAAGGTGACTGAACAATAAAACCATCTAAAGTTTCATCATCATTCAGTTTTTTTATCTCGTTTAGTAAGGTCGCTTCATCAATAGTATCAGGCAACTTTACGAAAGTGGATTTGTAACCAACGCGTTCGCATGCTTTTATCTTACTGCCAACATACGTTTCGCTTGCCGGGTTGTTGCCTACCAATACTACTGCCAAGTGCGGTGCTCTTTTACCTTGCGCAATAATTTTATCTACCTCAACTTTTATTTCGTCAAGTATCTCCTCTGAAACTTTTTTACCCTCTAGTAATGTCATTTTATAGTTATGGATTATGAGTTATAAGTTATGAGTATTATGATGGTATTGAATTCATAATTCATCATTCATAACTCATAATTAGTTTTCTATCTTCCACCACCCGGCATTTTGCCCATCATCTTCATCATTCCAGCCATGGCGCTCTTGTTATTCATAAGCTTCATCATCTTATGCATATCTTCAAATTGCTTAATAAGGCGGTTCACTTCTTGTATGTTAGTGCCGCTGCCTGTTGCAATTCTTTTCTTGCGATTGCCATTTAGCACTTCAGGATGTGATCTTTCTTGCGGAGTCATAGATTGAATGATAGCCTCAATATGCTTGAAAGACTTCTCATCAATTTCAGCATCTTTAACTGCGCTTCCCATACCTGGCAACATGGCTGCAATATCTTTTATATTGCCCATCTTCTTTATCTGCTGAAGTTGGTTTAAAAAATCATTGTAGTCGAACTGGTTTTTGGCAAGCTTACGTTGAAGTTTTTTTGTTTCTACTTCATCAAATTGTTCTTGTGCTTTTTCAACTAACGAAACAATATCACCCATACCAAGTATTCTATCGGCCATACGGGTGGGGTAGAACACGTCCATGGCATCAGCCTTTTCGCCTGTGCCTACAAACTTTATGGGCTTATTTACAACAGAGCGAATGGATAATGCAGCACCACCGCGTGTATCACCATCCATTTTGGTAAGTATAACGCCATCAAAATCGAGTTTTTCATTAAAGGCTTTTGCTGTATTTACCGCATCTTGCCCTGTCATGGCATCCACAACAAACAATATCTCCTGCGGATTTAATGCTTTCTTCAGTTCAGCAATTTCATTCATCATCTGCTCATCCACAGCAAGGCGGCCGGCAGTATCCACAATCACAACCGTATTTTCGTTCATCTGAGCCTGCTTAATAGCAGCCTTAGCAATGTTTACCGGTTTCTTTTCGTTCTCGTCAGAATATACTTCAACACCTAATTGTTCTCCAAGAGTCCGTAACTGTTGTATAGCTGCAGGGCGGTAAACGTCACACGCAACAAGCAAAGGCTTTTTACCTTTTTTGTTTTTAAAGTAATTAGCAAGCTTAGCCGAGAAAGTTGTTTTACCCGAACCTTGTAAGCCGGCCATTAATATAACGGTCGGGTTACTTGTAAGCGGTATCACACTTTCGCCACCACCCATAAGGGCGGTAAGCTCTTCGTGAGTAATTTTTACCATTAACTGCCCCGGGGATACTGCTGTAAGTACACTTCTGCCCAGCGCTTTTTCCTTTACAGTATCGGTAAATTCCTTCGCTATTTTATAGTTAACGTCAGCGTCAATTAAGGCTTTACGTATTTCTTTAAGGGTTTCAGAAACGTTTACCTCTGTAATCGTTCCCTGACCTTTGAGCAATTTAAATGCTCTATCTAATTTCTCAGAAAGACTCTCAAACATGGATCAAAAAATAAGATAGCAAAGGTAGAAAATCAATTGATAATTCGAACCTCTCTTACTCCTGTTTTGCAGCTAGCAGGTAAAGGACTGCCATGCGTATTGCTACACCGTTTTCAACCTGGTCGAGGATGATGGATTGCGAAGAATCAGCTACATCGCTGGTGATTTCCACACCGCGGTTAATTGGGCCGGGGTGCATTACCGTTATTTGTTTATCAAGCGAGTCGAGGCGTTCTTTGGTAAGGCCATACTGCATGCTGTATTCACGTAGCGATGGGAAGTATTTAATATCCTGACGTTCCATTTGTATGCGAAGCATATTGGCTACATCGCACCATTGAAGGGCTTTCATAAGATCATATTCCACTTTTACACCAAGGGAACCTATATGCTTAGGTATTAGGGTGGGAGGTCCACACACTACAACTTCGGCACCGAGTTTTTGCAGGCAGAAGATATTAGATAGTGCCACACGGGAATGCAGTATATCACCTATAATGGCCACCTTTTTGCCTTTTACTTCTCCGTACTTTTCGCGGATGGAGTAGGCATCGAGCAGGGCTTGTGTAGGGTGTTCGTGAGTACCATCTCCGGCATTTACTATAATAGAGTCTACATGCTTGGCTAAAAAGCTACATGCACCGGGGCTAGGGTGGCGCATCACAATCATATCCACCTTCATGGCCAATATATTGTTGATGGTATCAATCAGTGTTTCTCCTTTTTTTACCGAAGAAGAAGAAGCTGAGAAGTTAAGTGTATCAGCCGATAATCGGCGTTCTGCTAATTCGAATGATATGCGTGTGCGGGTAGAGTTTTCGAAGAATACGTTGGCTATGGTTACATCGCGCAGCGAAGGAACCTTTTTAATAGGACGGTTAATGATCTGCTTGAAATTGTCGGCGGTAGAAAAAATGAGTTCAATGTCGTTGGCTGTTATATCTTTTATTCCAATTAAGTGTTTTACGCTTAGCGACTGATTCATATTTATATTTTTCTAATCGTTCATAATAAGCCAAACTCTGTCGTTGCCTTCAGTTTCTTTCCATTCCGCTCTTACATTCTGCGATACGCGGGTATCTATCCTCTTTCCTACATAGTCAGGTTGTATAGGCAGGTCACGGCTAAAGCGGCGGTCAATAAGTACCAGCAGTTCTACCTTGCGGGGTCTTCCAAAATCGAGCAGGGCATCTAAGCCAGCACGTATGGTACGGCCTGTGTGCAGCACATCGTCTATTAGTATTACCTTCTTATCTTCAATAATAAAGTTCATGTTCATGGTCTTGGGCAGTACCGTTGCGCGCTTACGGAAGTCATCGCGGTAAAAGGTGGCATCAAGCTCTCCGAAAGGAATATGCTTGTTTTTGGTAAGAGCAGATATTTTTTTGTGTAACCTGCGGGCCAGGTAAATGCCACGTGGTTGAAGGCCTATAATAACGGTATCCTTAAAATCGTTGTGGTTCTCTAAAAGCTGGTGGCAGAGGCGGTCAAGAGTAATTTCCAAATCTTGACTTGAAAAGAGTTCTTTTTTCTTCATCAAGGGTTCAAAGATAAGGGAAATTAGGTATGAGTTATAAATTATGAGTTATAAATTATTTAGAAGACTGCAAAGGGGGCAGTTTTGCGTTAGGGATAGCAGCGGAAAGCCCACCGCGTAGCAATGATCCCGCAGGATTGCGGGACCCGACCCGAGGAATGAGGGGAACACCCAAGGAAAAAATGAAGGTCTTCGACGAGCTCAGACCGACATAAATAAAAAAGGCCCCGCAGTACTGCGGGGCCCTTTTACTATAAGAATGAAAGGTTACTTGTTTTCGCCTTTTTCTTTCTCTTCAGATTTCTCCATATCTGATTTCAGATTAGCTAATCCGCCTAAGTCGCCTAAGGTTGTCTTTTCTATAGAGCTCCTTATTTTCTTAACCGAGTTACGTGCATCTTCTGCATCAGCTTTCCTACCTGCATTCTTCTGAACTTTTTCTTCAGTGCTGGTATCTTCTTTTATACGAGAATGAGAAACGATGATCTTCTTAGATTCTTTATTGAATTCAATTACTTTGAAATCCAATACCTCTTCTAGCTTAGCTGGTACGCCGGTTTCCTTAATAAGGTGCTTTGCAGGTGCAAAACCCTCAACACCATAAGGTAACATAACGGTAGCACCCTTGTCAGTCATACTGGTAATGGTTCCTTTGTGAATAGAATCCAATGTAAAGATGGTTTCAAAAGTATCCCATGGATTTTCTTCCAATTGTTTGTGACCGAGGCTCAGCCTGCGGCTTTCAAGGTTTACTTCTAAAACGGTAACATTGATCTTATCACCAATCTTGGTGAACTCAGATGGATGCTTGATCTTCTTGGTCCAAGAAAGGTCGCTGATATGGATAAGGCCATCAATGCCTTCAGCCAATTCAACAAATACACCAAAGTTGGTGAAGTTGCGAACGGTACCTTCATGGTTTGAACCCTTAGGGAACCTATCTAAGATGTTAGCCCAAGGATCCGGAGCAGCTTGCTTGATACCTAAGGTCATCTTCCTTTCTTCCCTGTTAAGGGTAAGTATAACAGCTTCAGCTTCGTCGCCTACTTTAAAGAAATCGTGTGCGGTACGTAAGTGCTGGCTCCACGACATTTCTGATACGTGAATAAGTCCTTCTACACCAGGAGCGATCTCAATAAATGCGCCGTAATCAGCTACAACAACGATCTTGCCTTTCACCTTGTCACCAACTTTAAGGTCGGCGCTAAGTGAATCCCAAGGGTGTGCGCTAAGCTGTTTCAAGCCAAGTTGAATACGTTTCTTTTCGTTATCGAAATCAAGAATAACCACGTGTATCTTGTCTCCTAATTTAACCACTTCTTCTGGGTGGGTAATACGGAACCAAGAAAGGTCGGTGATATGTATTAAACCATCTACACCGCCAAGGTCAATAAACACACCATAACTGGTAATGTTCTTAACGGTACCTTCAAGTACCTGACCTTTTTCAAGCTTAGAGATGATCTCTTGTTTTTGTTGTTCAATTTCAGCTTCAATAAGCGCCTTGTGCGATACAACCACGTTCTTAAATTCAGGGTTGATCTTAACAACCTTAAATTCCATGGTCTTGTTTACGTAAGCATCGTAGTCGCGTACCGGTTTCACATCAATTTGTGAGCCAGGTAAGAAAGCCTCCATGCCAAATACGTCAACAATAAGTCCGCCTTTGGTACGGCATTTAACAAAGCCTTTAATAATTTCGTTGGTAGCAAGGGCTTCGTTAACACGTTCCCAAGCACGCACAAAACGGGCTTTTTTATGCGATAGAACTAATTGTCCGTTCTTATCTTCTTGTTTTTCTACATATACTTCTACTGTATCGCCAATTTTAAGATCAGGGTTGTACCTGAACTCAGCAATAGCAATAGCGCCTTCTGACTTGTAGTTAATGTTAACTACAATGTCTTTGTTGGTTTTGTCAACCACAACACCTTCTAATACCTGGTGTTCGCTAATAGACGTTAATGTTTTTTCGTAAGCAGATGATAATCTTTCACGTTCAGCGTGAGAGTAGTTATCTTGCTTTTTTCCGATGGTGTCCCAGTTAATTTCCTGAATTTCAGGAGCAGGGGCAATAAGAGCTTCAGTTTCTGTACTCATTTTATTTAATCGAGAAGTGTACGGTGTACTACTTCATCGGTTGTTCCTGACTTGCGGCGCATCAGGAGGGTTAGTAATGAACTACAGCCGTGTAGCTTCCCTTTTTTTAATTAGGGGTGCAAAGGTAGTAAATAAATCGACACATAATACATATAATGAAGCATTTTGCCATTGACGTAAATGCTGTCATAAAGGGATGTAAAGTACCCTTAAAATACCCCCAGTACTCAATAAGATATGTTAACTACTCATTAGGGCTATGGTTTTACACCCGTATTTTAGTTATTTGTGTCTGATTTTCAGTAAATAAGGAGTCTTCGGAGCACAGACTCATATAACATTATCCCGCCACGTCAGATGAGCCCCAACCTGCAAAACGCAAGTTGGGGTTTTTGTTTTAGCCAGCTATAAGATTAATACCATGATCCTCGAATCTATGATTAAGCGTAAGTTATCTTTGAGGGGTAGAATTAAAGCAATAATGATGGAGACAAAAGACAGCAACGGAGCGATACTTGCCGAAGGTGATTCAGTTACACTAATAAAAGATCTTAAACTGAAAGGTTCATCTCAGGTTTTAAAAAGAGGTACCGTGGCTAAAAGAATTAAACTGACCGATAGCGTCGAGGAAATTGATTGCCAGATTAATGGCAGCGAAATTGTTCTAAGGACAGAGTTTGTTAAGAAGTCATAGTACTACTATAACGTAACCTCTACTTATTCTTTGGTGCTTATGTTGCTTTGTGTTTTTTCAGCTTCCTGTGCAAGTACATCGTATTTATTTTGTTGGGGGTTGCCTGCCTTACAGTAGAGATAAACCAGCCAGATGATACCAACTACGGGTATGATGTTATAGATATAATTATTAGAGTTGTTAGGCTCGGAATACTGGTATTGAATCCATTTGAACCCTGCTGTGATGATTAGCACAGCCAAAAAAATAAACCCGCTTTTCCCAATGTCGTGTAACCTACGCACCTGAATTGAAATAGCAGGGATCAACATAAAAAGAGAATACAAAATATAAATATAACCATACTTGTATTCTTCTGTTATTTCAAATGAGTCGACCATAGAGGTGCTTTTTATTCTCGTTCCGAAAACAATATCTAGTGCAAAAGCAGCCATTGCCAGCACTATATTAATCAGAATAAATATCCAGTAGTTAGCAGAATTATCGGGTATCAATTTATGAATAATAATGATAATCAACAAGTTAATGGGTAACAGTTTTATAAAAGTGGGTACCCACTTTTTAAGTAAAATGCGACACTAATTTTAATCTGTGTGCAAAAGTGTCGCATTTCTTGCAAGAAAGATTGAATGGTGTTCGTCAACTCAACACAAAAATAAACGCTACCTGATTTAGCGTCTTTGCGGTAAAAAATACCAGTGAAAGCTGCACAAAATCAGAGTTATATAAGTTAAATAGTTGTTGAAAGATTGTTTGCCATAAAAACATCTAAAATTTATACCTTTGCGCCTTACTAATTATATACCAAAGCATGAAAGATCTTTTTGACAAATTAAGAGAACGCCGTGGGCCATTAGGACAATATTCTAAACAAACACATGGCTATTTTATGTTCCCGAAACTGGAAGGAGAAATTGGAAGCCATATGAACTTTAGGGGTAAAAGAGTACTAACCTGGAGCTTAAATAACTACTTAGGTCTTGCTAACCATCCTGAAGTAAGGAAGGCGGATGCTGATGCAGCTGCTAAATTTGGGTTGGCATTGCCTATGGGTGCGCGCATGATGTCAGGCGATTCGAACTATCACCAACAATTAGAAAGCGAATTAGCTGCATTTGTTAAGAAAGAAGATGCTGTATTGGTAAACTTTGGTTACCAGGGTATGGTTTCAGCAATCGATTGTTTGGTTGACCGTCACGATGTAATAGTATATGATGCTGAATCGCATGCTTGTATTGTTGATGGCGTAAGATTGCACATGGGCAAGCGTTTTGCATACAACCATAACGATATGGAAAGCCTCGAAAAGCAATTACAACGTGCCGAGGTTTTGGTGAAAGATACTGAAGGCTCTGTACTTGTTATTACCGAAGGTGTATTTGGTATGTCGGGCAAAATGGGCAAACTGAAAGAAATAGTGGACTTAAAGAAGAAATATACATTCCGCTTATTTGTTGATGATGCACATGGTATTGGTACTATGGGTAAAACAGGTGCAGGAACAGGCGAAGAACAGGGCTGCCAGGATGGTATTGATATTTACTTCGGAACCTTTGCAAAATCATTCGCACTTGTAGGCGGCTTTTTAGCAGGCAACGAAAACATGGTTGAATACCTGCGTTACAATATGCGTTCGCAAATATTTGCCAAGTCATTACCTATGCCTATAGTAGTAGGTGCCTTGAAACGTTTAGAATTAATGCGCAAATCGACCGAACAAAAGGACAAATTATGGACCATTGTTAGGGCATTAGGCAAAGGCCTTGCTGAAGCTGGTATTAATACCGGTGGCACACAAAGTCCGGTTACACCTGTTTACCTTAACGGTACAGTGCCTGAAGCAACGAACATTACTTTCGACTTACGCGAGAACTATGGTATCTTCTGTTCAATAGTAGTTTACCCTGTAGTACCTAAGGGTATAATTTTACTAAGACTTATACCTACTGCCGAGCATACTATAGAAGATGTTAACTATACAGTAAAGGCTTTTGCTGAGGTTAACAAGAAACTAAAAGCGGGACAATATTCTGCCGAGAAAATGGCAGTTATCAATTAAAGAAAAGGCCCCGCAGTAATGTGGGGCCCCTTTTCTTTTAATCCATCAAACCACTCAATAGATTAGAAAGAAAATTTACCTCCAGTAGCCGCCAATCCAAATGCGCTGACCCCACCTATTCCATCCCCAATAACCGGGTGTCCAATAGTGGACATAATAATAAGGATTGTAGGCAACGCAAGATCTTGGAGCGCAGTAATTAGCATGAGGTGCGTAATAACCACCTCTATAGCCATAACCACTGCGGTAGCCATAGATACCATGATAGCCATAACCACCGCGACCATAATAACCACGGGCTTCTGAATTTCCTGCAAAGGCAAAAAGGAAACCGATAACGAGTATTACAATGTACTTCTTCATGACAGTTTGTTTTTGGTTCTAACAGTAAGACAATAGCAAAGCATGTCAGGTTTAAACCCAGATACTCTCTTCTACGTTAAAATATGTTAATAGATACGAGCCCTAGCGGCCAAGGTTCCTTAAGCCCTTCCAGATTATTTTAAGGTCGGTAAATACATGATAGTCTCTCGCATAAATAGAATTGATGGTGTGCAAAGCTTCAGCGTCAGTAACAGGCGCATCCAATGTATCAGCAGGCGAAAGTACACCGGCCCTGATCTTGGGCAAGCGGTGCGATACATTCTCTGGTGCATAACCAACCCAAGATCTCCAACCAATAACAACATGAATTATGTTCTTGAAATATCCTGCAGGGCTCTTTTGTAACCATATTAAAAGCGGACTCAATACCAAAAATAAAAGGCTACCGATCAAATCAAGTATACGTTTATCACGGATATTGGGGGTAGTGTTAATGGCGTGCACATCTATAACATATAATTCTCCTGTAGTATGTATAGAGTTACTGCCAATAATGGCCCAGCTTTCTGGCGGGGCGATCTTAAATTCGAGTTCTGTCTTAGGGATAGATGACATGGCATCCATTATCAATTGGGTAGACATGTCTTTGGCGCAGAAAATAACTTCGTTGATATCGTATATAGTAATCAGCTCACTCCATTTATTGAAACGGGTTCCGTTACCATTCGCCGGCATTACCTGCTCCGGATTGGCATACCGTATCTCTTCAAACTTAACACCTGTTTGTTTGAGTAAATTATGTACACGGGCACATTCATCGTCGGTGCCAATAATAAGAGGCCTGCGAGTGTTCTTACCAAAGCCCGGAACTTTAAATACTCTCAGTAATTGCCTGATGCCACTTAGTGCAACTATTACCCAAGCACTACCAATAAATATAAGCGCCCTTGAAAAGCGATACCGCTCAGGCAACAACGCATAGAGTATAAGAATCAAACCTGTACCCCATAATATGCCTCTAATTGTCTTCCAATGTTTCATCGGTTTATCGTACCCGCCACTAAAGAGAATACACAATACCCAGGTAATAATATAGAACGGAAGTATAACTAAAAGAAAATTGCGGGAATAGTAATCGGGCGAAGAGAACTTAATTTGACCATAGAACAATGAAATAAAATAATAGCCTATGTAGATAAAAACAAAGTCAGCCAGTGGCAACGCTATTTTATTTATAAAGCGCCTGATGATTGATATAGAAGCTCGGAAAAATATAGCAGCATTAATAAGAGTAGAGAACAGCTTTGCATTTTGTTTTGAAAAATGTTTGATGGCAAAGATTCGCATAGCATTGTAGAACATAATAACATAGTTCACGCTGCCTTTACGCGTACTCTCACCTTTATAATGAATGATTCGGGTTTCAGGGTAATAGTAATTCTTATAGCCCGCCTTAACAATACGGTACGACATGTCAATATCTTCACCGTACATAAAGAAGGTTTCATCAAGCAAACCGGCCTTATCAAGAGTGGCTTTACGCATCAACATAAAAGCACCTGAAAGTACATCAACCTCATTTATCTCATCATTCGAAAGATATGTTAAGTGGTACTTACCAAACCTTTTTGAACCCGGAAACAGATTAGCCAGACCGAATATTTTATAAAAGGCAACTTCAGGGGTAGGTAAGGCCCTCTTCGATTCCGGTAGAAAATGGCCTGACCCGTCTATCATTTTTACACCCAGCGCACCGGCGTCTGGATGCAAATCCATAAAGGAAATGGACTTGGTAAAGGTCTCTTCTTCTACAACCGTATCAGGGTTGAGAAGCAATACATATTCACCGGTAGATTGTCGTATGGCCTGATTATTGGCAGCCGAAAAACCAACGTTCTTTTTATTTTCAATAAGCTTTACCTCAGGGAATTTTTCTTTCAGCATCTCTATGGAACCATCCACTGAGTTATTGTCAACTATCCAGACTTCGGCTGTAATATTTCGGGTGGCGTTCCTTACCGAATAAAGACACTGTTCGAGAAAATGCTTAACGTTATAATTAACAATAACTATTGATAGCTTCATGCGGGGTTCAATAGTTATTTGCGGGAAAGAGAGGATTCGTATGAAACACGCAATATGATAGATTGGCCCAGCGTAACCTCGTCGGTATATTCCAGGTCATCGCCTACAGAAACACCACGAGACAGTGTGCTAAGAGTTACAGGTAAGTTGCCAAGCCTTTTATAAAGGTAGAAATTGGTTGTATCGCCTTCCATGGTAGATGGCAGCGCCATAATGACTTCCTTAACCCCATCGGTTTCAACACGTTTTATAAATGGGTCAATGTGTAAATCCATTGGTCCGATACCGTTCATGGGTGAAATAATACCCCCTAAAACGTGATAAGTGCCATGATATTGCCCTGTATTTTCAATTGCAATCAAGTCACGTATATCTTCCACCACACAAATGGTTGAATGATCGCGGACAGGGTTTGAACATATCTCACACTTTTGCTGCTCTGTAATGGCAAAACATACCTCGCAATACTTAATTTCATTCGAAAGCCTGTCAATGATTGACGACCACTGTTTTAACTCAGCAGGTTCCTGCCTTAGGAGATGCAAAACATACCTAAGGGCAGTCTTCTTACCTACACCGGGTAATTTAGCAAATTCAGCTACGGCCTTATCTAAAAGTTGGGAGGGCAAATTCATTCTTCAAAAATAGGAATTATACTTATAGACCCCATTGTAATTTCATACCTTTGCCCCTCATTATTATTAGTTAAAGCCAATGGATACTCCCAAGATATTTTCGATATACGCTGAAATGACCCCCAACCCAATGGCCATGAAGTTTGTGGCGGATAGGATGTTGCTACCTGATGGAGCGCAACTCGAATTCTTAAAAAAAGAAGATGCCGCTTCATCACCAGTTGCATTAAAGTTGTTCGATCTGCCATTTGTTAAAGGTGTATATATAACTACCAACTTCATTACGGTTCTTAAGAATGATAAGGCTAAGTGGGATGATGTAGTATTTGATGTTCGGGACTATATAAAAGAGTTTATGCAAAATGGTGGCAAGGTTTGGGTTAAGCCTGCTATTGATGCCAGTCTTCCTAAAGGCACTCCAGCTCCTACACCGGTTGCAGTGGTTTCGCATTCCGAGCCTACTAACGATGTTGAGAATAAGATCATTGAAGTACTCGATCAATATGTTAAGCCTGCTGTTGAGAATGATGGTGGTATGATATTGTTCCAATCGTTTAAGGATGGTATTGTAACATTACAGTTAAAAGGTTCTTGCAGTGGTTGTCCTTCATCTTCATTAACGTTAAAATCAGCAGTTGAGCAAATGCTTAAACGTATGGTGCCTGAAGTTAAAGAAGTGCAGCAGGAACTGGCTTAGTGCTTTACGTAAATTGAGTGCGGCATAAAGTACTTCGACATCAGAAATGATAACGAAGATACTATCATAAGCGGCACAAGCAAATTATACCCTCCCGTTACTTCAGCAATTAAGAATATCGCCGTTAAAGGTGTATGCATTACACCACTCATCAATCCTGCCATTGCCACTGCTATAAAGTTGGGTTCGTTTAGTTTTTCAATACCCATTATTCGGCAAAGCCCAAATTGGTTTACACTATACACAAAAAAGAAACCGATCATTGAGCCCATAAAAAGTGATGGTGCAAAAAAACCACCATTACCTCCAGAGCTTACCGTTAGCTGTGTCGCCACTACCTTCACTAATAATATGCCGAGCGTGAACAACAATAACGCTATCCCATGCGGATCATTTGTTTGATAGCTTGAAAATATACTACCATTAAACAAATTGCTATAATCGGTGTTCAAGAGTAATTGCACGGTATGATAACCTTCACCATACATTGGCGGAAAGAGGAATACAAGCACTCCAAGCAATAATCCACCGATAGCTGCTTTTTTGTAAGGGTTAATATCAGGCTTCAGTATCTTTTCAGAAAAGGCAATTCCTTTCATTACATAAAATGAATAGAACCCTGTAATTATGCTTAACGCAACATAGAATGGTAAAGCTCGTAGATCCCATTTAACAGGCGGAATGTAAAATACTTGTCCACTGCTATATAGCAATTGCGATATTACTGAAGCCACAGCCGAGGACATTAATAATGGCACAAAGTTCACAGTAGAAAACTCACCTAACAATACCTCTATTGCAAAAAGAACTCCGGCAATAGGTGCACCAAATATGGCTGATATACCTGCTGCTGCACCACATGCAAGCAACAAAGTACGCTCTTTATATTCGAGGTTGAACATGGCCGCAATATTTGAACCCAAGGCCGAGCCTGTTACTACAATTGGGGCCTCTAACCCCATTGAGCCGCCAAAGCCAACCGTTACTGAAGATGTGATCATGTGCGAATACATCTTGTCCTTTTCCATATAGCTCGACTTGTGGTATATGTTATGAATCACATTACTGATACCTCTGCCCAACTTACCCTTTTGCACGATCCAGGTGTAGGCTGTAGCTAACATTATCCCGATAACCGGAAATATAAGCAGCCAATAGTTAACCCCTTTTTTGTGTACCTCAAGCAATGCTTCAAGGCCATGTGTTGCTTGCTTAAGTGCTACGGCAGCCAAACCAGCAACTGTACCAACCACTATACTGAGCAACAGGAAAAAATTCCTGTGACTCATATGGAATCGGGTGCTTATTATTTTCTGGACTATCGAAGGCAGTTTCATAGGGCAAAGCTAATCTTATCTTTTTTATAGTTAAAGCAATATAATTTCATCGGCTTTTTGATTAAATGTAAATGCGACACTTTTGCACACAGATCAAAAAAATGTGTCGCATTTCAAAATTTATCCGACTCTTAATTTTTAATTCGTAATTCTTAATTGCATAAAAGTGGGTACCCACTTTTATAAAACTGTTACCGGTTAACTTGTTGATTATCATTATTATTTTTGAATTGATTCCCGATAATTTTGCTACCCACCCTCCTGACTTTTCACTTTGATAAAGGGGGTTTACACTTTTAATACCCTGTAAGCACTTAAATAAGTGATTTTCAAATGTAATATTTGAAATATTTTTTCTGTTTTGTAAACCCCTTGTCATTTTTTGTGTTTTGAAATGAGTGAATAGTCTATTCCGTTTTAGGTAATCTATAGGATAAAGTATAGCACATTTTACTTCAACACAAAGTTACTAAGGCTTTAAATAAACTCCTCAAAAACCGCCGATGTTTTTTCAACAACTCAAACCCGTGTTTCCACTAGTTAAGTCAACGAACATCGCCAAATAATTAGACACTTAGCTTAGATAACCTCCTGAAGCGACCCTAACCTTCTTGCTAAATTTTTTAGAAGGCTTAAATGAAGGTATATAGTGTGAAGCCACCTTCATAGGTACATTCTTCGGTATGTTCCGGCCCATTTTTGCAGCCCGTTTCTTAATTCCAAACCGCCCAAAACCACTTAGTGCAACATGATCGCCGTTGATGACTTTTTCTCTGACAGTTGCCATAAAACTTTCTATTACTGTTTCAACGGTTGCACGTTCAATAGTAGTTTGTTTTGCTATTTCTTTTATTACTTCTGATTTTTTCATGATGTTATTTTTTAACTGTTATTATTTTAAGAAACCACAAAGGCGCAGAGAAACCTTAAAGTTCCGTTCACCATTGCTTATTCCTCTGTCGCCGATGTGTTTCAACCAACTTATTTTACTTCTATTACAAGGTACTTTGACTTATTCCAGAAAGAAACAGGGTCATTTATGTATACAGTATCTAAATGTCCCTGCCCACTTATCTTATAGGAATCGGTAGGATGGTTAGTTACTATCTTCCTAAACTTATGACGAAGCGGTATAAACTTCAAGCCGTTCATATCACTTTTGGCAAATGACGAAACATTAACATTGGCAGTAAGTTTATCGGCGCCGCCTATACCAATTATACTGCCTTCTTTGGTAATAATGCCATGCTTCTTAAGATCCTCGAAAGTACCCAACGTATAATATACCGTATTAACTAAAGACCGCATGGCGTTTATCTCCTCGCGCTGTTTATGTATTACAGCTATACTGTCATTAAACTGAGATGTAATATTCTTAAGGGAAGTATTGCTTTCAGCTAACTTAGTTTGCAGGTCAGCAATCTGAACGTCCTTTTCAGCAAGTTCTTTAGTAAGGTGTTTAATAACCTTTTCAAGATCCGCATCCTTTTTATCTTCTTTCTTAAGTTTCTTCTCAAGTTGATATATCCTCCGGTTCTCCATCACAATGCGCGAATCCAGTAGCTTAATATCATTTATAATGGTATGAGGGGGTTCATTACCTGAAGCTGTTATTATCCTCTCCTTTGCTTTGATACTATCTATATTGTTCTGTATCTCGTCAAGAGTTTTAACATACGACACTATTTCGGAATCCTTTTGCTGAGTTCGTCCCGCCATAATAGAGTCTTGCTTCATAACTGTCTGAAGCTGCTGCAATTGCTGCTTCGAATCATCATTACAGGCTACCAAAACAATAGCTGTAATTAGTGCAAAAAACACTTTATTCATAATCGAGTTTGTTTAGGTTCATTATCAAAATCTTTCGGGTAAACCGAAATACGATACAAGGGCCGATGGCCGTGTATTAATAAGGAAGCCCTATCAGGCAACCTTTAAGAACTTAACAAACGGGTGGAGCGTGGTACGAAAAGGAGGATAGGAATTCGGGAGGTATGGTAAGGTAGTGCGAAAAAGTAAGCACATACTTAACTAGCCCGGTATTAACCTTAAACTTATCTGTTAGAATAACACTGATACATATTGAATTGTTGCAAACAAACTGAGAAAGTACAAATCCTTTTTCATCAAGGCCATTGCGAAATAATAACAGGTTATGGTTTTGATTTGGCACATTCCCTTTCATGCTAGATATGGAGCATGCGTGAGAAAGATGAGGTTTGTTAACGAGTAATTGCGAACTAACATTGTTCCCAATAGCAGCGCATTTAGCTGTTGAGCTTAGCCCCAGCAGTGTTATTAAGAAGAAAATTATTTTAAAATATCTCACCATTACTATGTTAATGTCAATGCTTTTCAACACCAAATGTATTACAAATAGTAATTATTAATTCCGTAATGTTTCATTTTAACTTTTTTTAAGAATTGTATACCGAAGAGTTTTACTCATGGAATTTATTGATTCAATAAGGTACAGAAACGTTGTTAGTGCTTGTAATAGAGAAGGTTTTGTTTTTATTGCTGCTTCCCAAAAGTGCCAAAATACCCTCCTACCCGTTTTTTTATAAATTCGCAGCTCCAAAAGAAGATAAGAATGAACTTTTTAGATTTTGAAAAACCGGTCGAGGAACTTATAGAGCAGCTTGAGGCGTTAAAACAGGTTAAGGAAAAGAGCAAGATAGATACATCGGCTACTGCTAAAGAGATAGAGGACAAGATAAAAGTTACCCGTAAACAAATTGCTGAAAAGCTTACCCCATGGCAGCGGGTTCAATTATCCCGCCATCCTGACAGGCCCTATACGCTCGACTATATACAATACATAACCGGAGGTAATTTTTTCGAACTGCATGGAGATCGTGGTGTGAACGACGATAAGGCTATGGTAGGCGGAATTGGTAAGATTGAAGACCGCAGCATTATGTTTGTGGGTCAGCAAAAAGGCAATACTACCAAGCTTCGTCAGTTTAGGAATTTTGGTATGCCAAACCCTGAAGGGTACCGCAAAGCATTACGTTTATTTAAGCTGGCCGAAAAGTTTAATATGCCAATTGTTTGCCTTATCGATACTCCCGGTGCATACCCTGGCCTGGAAGCAGAGGAACGTGGACAAGCAGAAGCTATTGCACGCAATATATTTGAAATGATGCGCCTTCGCGTGCCTGTTATATGTATTATAATTGGTGAAGGTGCTTCGGGCGGTGCATTAGGTATTGGTATTGGCGATAAAGTATTGATGTTAGAAAATACATGGTACTCTGTTATATCTCCCGAATCTTGCTCATCTATATTATGGCGCAGCTGGGACTTTAAAGAAAAGGCTGCCGAGGCCTTAAAGCTTACTGCTGAAGATATGTTGGCCAACAAACTTATTGATGGTATTATTAAAGAACCATTAGGCGGTGCCCACGTTGACCCTAAGGAGGCTTTTCAATATGTAAAGGATGAGATCATAAAACAGATTGAAAAACTCAGCAAGCTTGAGCCCGGTAAATTGGTGCAAAAGCGCCTTGACAAATTCTGTGCTATGGGCGTGTTTGAGGGTAAGGAGCAGTAGAGACCAATAGAACACAGATAATGCGGATTGAGCAGGTCTCCACGGATTTTATCAGTTAAAAGAAGCCACAGATTCACAGATTAAATCTGTGGTGATTTTAAGAGAATTGAATTATTTTTATAATCTGTGAATCTGTGGCTATTTATTCCCAACTTTGTGGTTAAATGTATTCATCTGCATGATGAGAACTCTGGTTTTATTTCTTCTTCTCTTTTCTTTTAAGCTTGGCTCTGCCCAAATGCTCGACTCTCTGTCGCTCGATACTATGAAGGGCTATACTTCTATTGATGAGGCTAAGCTGAACCCGGACAAAGTAGTTAAGCTGGTATTGATCAAGAAAAAACTTACCGAGGTACCTGAAGAAATAAGGCAGTTCAAAAATCTGCAATGCCTCGACCTGAGTAAAAATAAACTCAAAAAACTTCCGGCATGGATTGGTGAATTAACTAACCTCCAGATGCTGATTTTGTCGCATAACAGTATCGATACCTTACCTCCTCAAATTGGCTTACTGACTAACCTGCAATGGTTTATAATGAGTCGTGATGATTTGGATGCTATACCCGACGCCATTGGCGGCCTTACTAAATTAAAGTACCTCGATATGTGGGGTGATAATATTGGCTATTATCCGGCTTCATTAAGTAAATTGGTCAATCTTCGGTTCTTCGATTTGCGCGATATGCTCATTAATCAGGAAACACAGAATACTATAAAATCGTACCTGCCTCACTGCGATATTGAAATGTCGCCTGCATGCCCGTGCAAGAATTAAGGCAGTAAATTAAGGCTTACTTCTTTGTCCTTATCTAATTGTTTCTTTAATGCCTCCATACCGGTAAATTTTTCCTCGTTCCGTATTTTTTTGTAAAACGATACTTCAAGGTCTTTACCGTATATGTTTTGGTTAAAGTCAAAAATGTTTACTTCCATACTATGTCCTTTCCCTTCCACGGTAGGGTTCATGCCAATGCTCATCATGCCCTTATATCGTTTCCCTTCATAATTAGTATAAACAGCGTAAATGCCATCTCCGGGAATTATTTTGTTCTTGTCATCTATATCAAGGTTGGCGGTGGGATAACCGAGTTCTGTACTACCCAGTTTTAAACCATGTACCACCTTCGACTGTATAGAGTAAGTATACCCCAGAAAACTATTTGCCGTGTCCATATCTCCTGCTGCAATAGCACGGCGTATTTTGCTCGAACTTATAGTTACATCCCCTATTTTAAAAGGCACTATTTCTTCCACATCAAACCCCAATACAGGGCTCCATTCTTTTAATTCTTTAATAGATCCTTCGCGGTTACGGCCAAAGCGGTGGTCGTGGCCTATTACCATGCCATTTATATGCAGTTTGCCTATCAAAATATCGCGCACATAGTTATAGGCCGATACCTTGGCAAGCTCCATTGTAAATGGGTGTATAATAAGGTGTTGTACCCCCGCTTCCCTAAGCCTGGCTTCCTTTTCGGCAAAAGTCGAAAGAAAGTGCATGGGCTCTCCATCGGGAAAAAGTACCGTCCGAGGGTGTGGGCTGAAGGTAAGCAACACACTTTCGGCTTGCTGTTTTATCGTTAATTCCTTGAGCCTTTTTAGTATGCTTTGATGCCCCAGGTGCACCCCGTCGAAAGTGCCCGTGGTTACTATGGTCTTCTTAATTCCCGAAGCAGCAAATTCGTCTATTGAATTGTATAGTTTCATCGTATATTTTCACCCACCGGAATTTACTAACGGGCTGTGCAAAATTAAAAATTTGATAAAGCTATTGTAAGCATAAAAAATATTATATCTTCGCACCACTTTTTAAAAATAACATTTACTATGACAACTGCTAGCAAAAAAGGCAAAATCGTTCAGATAATAGGACCTGTTATCGACGTAAGGTTTGAAGGCACTACCCTTCCTAATATTCTTGATGCTCTCGAAGTATTCAGGGCCGATGGTCAGAAAATTATACTTGAGTGCGAACAGCATATTGGCGAAGATACAGTACGTACCATAGCTATGGACTCAACCGATGGTTTGAGAAGAGGCGTGGAAGTAACTGCATTGGGTGGCCCAATAACTATGCCTACAGGCGATAAAATTAAAGGCAGGTTGTTTAACGTGGTTGGTGAAGCTATCGACGGTATCAACACCATGAGCAACGAAGGCGGATATTCTATCCACCGCGATCCTCCTAAGTTTAAAGATCTTTCTACTTCAACTGAAGTATTATATACAGGTATTAAAGTTATCGACCTTTTAGAACCATACGCAAAGGGTGGTAAAATTGGTCTGTTTGGTGGTGCCGGTGTAGGCAAAACCGTACTTATTATGGAATTGGTTAACAACATTGCAAAGGCATACTCTGGTTTATCAGTATTTGCCGGTGTTGGAGAACGTACACGTGAAGGAAACGACTTATTGCGTGAGTTCATCGAATCTGACGTTATAAAATATGGTGATGAGTTTAAGCATTCGATGGAAAAAGGCGGATGGGATCTATCTAAGGTAGATACCAAAGCTTTGGCAGAATCGAAAGCTACTCTGGTGTTCGGACAGATGAACGAGCCTCCGGGAGCCCGTGCCCGTGTAGCACTTTCTGGTTTAACAATGGCTGAATATTTCCGTGATGGTGAAGGTGACGAAAGCGCACAAGGCCGCGATATTCTTTTCTTCGTAGATAATATCTTCCGTTTTACACAAGCGGGTGCTGAAGTATCTGCACTGCTTGGCCGTATGCCATCAGCTGTGGGTTACCAACCAACGCTAGCAAGCGAAATGGGATTGATGCAAGAGCGTATTACTTCAACCAAACGCGGTTCTATTACATCGGTACAAGCGGTGTATGTACCTGCGGATGACTTGACCGATCCTGCTCCTGCAACTACATTTGCCCACTTAGATGCTACAACAGTATTGAACCGTAAGATTGCTGAGTTGGGTATTTACCCTGCGGTAGATCCTCTCGATTCTACGTCACGTATTTTGTCGCCAACTGTATTGGGCGATGCTCACTACAACACTGCACAACGTGTTAAAATGACATTACAACGTTATAAGGAATTGCAAGATATCATTGCCATTCTTGGTATGGATGAGCTTTCTGAAGAAGATAAATTGGTAGTATCGCGCGCTCGTCGTGTACAACGTTTCTTATCACAACCTTTCTTTGTGGCTGAACAGTTTACCGGCTTAAAGGGCGAATTCGTTAGTATTGAAGATACTATCAAGGGCTTTAACATGATCATGGATGGTAAGGTTGACGAATATCCTGAAGCAGCATTTAACCTGGTAGGTAACATTGAACAGGCTATTGAAAAGGGTAAGAAGATTTTAGCTGAAGCAAAATAATTCTGTAATTCTATGAACGTAGAAATATTAACACCCGATAAAAAGCTATTCAGCGGCGACGCTGAATACCTTGATGTACCGGGCGAAGCAGGCAGGACTGGAGTTTTGAGAAATCACGCTCCTATGATAAGTGCTTTGAAAGCCGGACAAGTTAAGGTACGTGATACCGCAAAAAAAGAATTCTTCTTTGAAATTAAAGGCGGTATTATGGAAGTGCGTAACGATAAAGTTATTGTACTTGCAGAGTAGTAGCCTAATAGTGAATATTGAAAAGTCCTCCCGAACACTCGGGGGGACTTTTTTTTACCTGTAAGGTTTTAGATTTTGCCTGATTAACAATCACTTCTAACTAAAAGAATATATTTGCCCAAAACCGTTTAACTCCTAAAAACATGAAAAACAAGTACCTGTTAATTGCCCTTTTATTCTGTAGTATAGTGTTTACTGCATGCCCTTACAATTCAGATGTAACTATTGACATGCCTAACGCTGTTAAGATTGATGCAAGGCTTATTGGTAAATGGCAACAACGTAATTCGGATGATGTTACCTACATCGTAAAACAAAAGGATGATAATACTTATTCAATCCTTGAAAAGCATAAGAAGACAGAAAGCTCTTCTGCTGATGAAGATAAAACCTACAACGGCTTTTTATCGGATGTTGATGGTGTTAAGTTCTTAAACCTTTTTGAGCCAAGCCAGGATACGAAATCATACTATTTCTACAAAATAGAATTCAGTGATGAAGTAGAAGGTTTTACTCTTTTCCCGGTAAGCGATTACATTACCGAAAAATTTACCGCTTCAGCTGATTTGAAGAAATTCATTCAACAATACAAAGGCCTGAGTTTCTTTTACGGAACTAAGGATGAGTATATTAAAGTGGGTAAGTAATTATAGTATTAAGTATTGAAAAATCCCTCCGAAAACCCGGAGGGATTTTTTGTTTATAGCAATTAGGCATTGATTGTTAGTAACGTTCCACGAAACCAATTCCTAAGGTGCTGTATGATTCCTAAATTTGTTTGAATGAAATTCGGCAACATTACTCCTGCAATTATTGATGCGCTAAAGAAAATAGCAGGCAACGATTATGTATTTACCGATAAGGAAACGCTGAAGCATTATGGTCACGATGAAACCGAAGATCTTAGTTTTTTGCCTGCTGTAGTCGTTAAGCCCCGCACGGCCGAAGAGATTTCAGGCATACTTAAAATTTGCAATAAAGAAAATATACCGCTTACACCCCGTGGTGCAGGCACCGGCCTTAGTGGCGGTGCATTGCCGGTTTACGGTGGCATTTTGCTCTCTATGGAGCGCTTTAACCGAATACTACAGATTGATGAACGCAACCTACAGGCGACTGTTGAGCCAGGTGTTATAAATCAGGTCTTTCAAGAAGCGGTTATGGAAAAGGGCTTGTATTATCCACCTGACCCTGCAAGTAAAGGGAGTTGCTTTTTAGGTGGCAATGTAGCCGAACGTGCCGGTGGCCCAAAGGCTGTAAAGTATGGTGTTACCAAGGATTATGTGCTTAACCTGGAGGTGGTATTACCAACAGGCGAAATAATCTGGACGGGTGCGAATGTGTTGAAGAACTCGACGGGGTATAATATTACCCAACTAATGACGGGTAGCGAAGGTACCTTAGGGATTATCACTAAGATTGTTTTCAGGTTAATCCCTTTGCCGAAGCATAATCTACTCATGCTTGTCC
>Ga0207041_1018_pt1 | contig 32935 bp, 25 predicted proteins | sample Alteio_BWMinCont_73_FD_153311 | JGI IMG/M metagenome (GOLD analysis project Ga0207041, IMG submission 153311) | Enriched cells from forest soil in Barre Woods Harvard Forest LTER site, Petersham, Massachusetts, United States -... | ecosystem: Environmental > Terrestrial > Soil > Temperate forest >... | reverse complement strand
GGCCGCAAGATCGACTGCCCCAAGTGCAAATACCGCTTTGTGGTGGGAGACCCGGGCACGAGCGCCGACGAAGATGAAGATGTTAAGCCAGGCAAACGGGATAACGGCAAGGGCGCCAAGAGCAAGGCAGGGGCGCGCCGGCGTGATGAGGATGACGAGGATGACGATGACGTTGCTGCCAAGAAATCAGGCGGTAATAACAAGCTTGTGCTGGGGATTGGGCTGAGCGTCGTGGCGGTGGGCCTCCTGGGCGTGGTCGGCTATCTGCTTTTCGCCAGCGGCGATAGTTCCAGCAAATCGTCGTCAACCTCCTCGCCGGCGCCGGTAGCCAGCAAGCCGCAGGAGAACGAAGCGCCCAAGGACACGGAGAAGAAAGAAGAGGCCGCGGCCGGATCCGCGGTCTCGGCCGAGTTCCTCACCAATCTCTTGCCTCCCGATACCGAAGGCGTCTGCCTGGTGCACATGCAAGACCTGATGCGGACGACGCTGGGCCGGGCCATGTTCGAGTCGCCCGGCTCCTTCCGCAGCGACGCGCTGCAGCGCCGGCTCGGCTTTTCGATCGATGACGTCGATGTCATCGTGCAGGGTTGGAATTTCAGCCAGAACTGGTCGCTCAACGTCGTGCACACCACGAAGCCCCTCGATCTGGAGAAGGTCCAGGCGGCGCTGCGAGCCAAGCCGGTCGAGGAGAAGGACCGGATCGAAGGGCAGGAGTACTTCATCCTGGACAACAATCCCTGGCTGGATATGCTCGGTCAGGCAAGCTTCGCGATGCTCCTGCAAGCCAATCCCGCGCAGATACCGCCGCGCTCTGGAGCGCGCGCCATGCGCGTCTACGATACGCAAACGCTGGTCTTCGCCGATGCCAGGCCGATGCAGACTTTCCTGAGCAAGAAAGGCGTCTTCGACAAGAAGTCGCCGGATGCGCCTGCGCCGTCGGGAGACGCCAAGCCGAAGGACGGCGGGGACGAGGCGGCCAGCGGACCGCAGGGTATGCGCATGCGCATGGGTATGGGCGGCCCGCAAGGCATGGGCGGCAATCCCATGATGCAGCAGCAACAGGGCACCCAGCCGAAACCTGAGGAAGCAGCGCCTTCCGGCGCCTATCTGACCATTGAGCCTGCCCTGAAGACCATGTTGGACCGCGTCGAGGCGAAGCATCCGGTGATCAGCCTGGCCCTGGACACCCTGGCCGCGCAGCGCAGCCGCATCTCGCTGCAGGAGCTCAAGCTCCTCAACATCGCCACCATATTCCAGGAAGCGAGCATTATCGGCGCCGCTCTCAGTTTTAAGGACGGTCTCACCATCACGCTGGGCGCTAGCTACCGCAATGAGGATGACGCGGCCAAACATCTGAAAACGACGCAGAAGCAGGACGGCCCCGACCTGGCAACCCTGCTCAGCAAGGCCATGGACATCAAGGTCGAGTTTACCGAAGAAGACCCCGAGCAAGCCGCCATGCAAGCCGGCGAAGGCATGCCGGGTATGGGCGGCAGGGGTATGGGAATGGGCATGCCCGGCATGGGCATGCCCGGCATGGGCATTTCGGGCGGCAGCCCCATGAAGCCCAGCATGGGCTCGGGTGGCGGCCGCGCCCCGGCCATGCCACCACGCGGCGGGGCCCCCATGCCGGGCAACAAGCCCGGCGATCCGGGCGAGGCGATCATGGGCGGCTCGGGACGACCAGGCATGGGGATGGGCATGGGTATGATGGGCCAACAGGGCACTGAGACGAAGAAAGACGAAAAGCCTAGCTCCACCGTGCTCCTCAAGACGCCCGACAAGAGCCTCATGCTGCTTGTCATCCACCTGATCGAAGCCGGCCCCAACAGCAAACTGATCAATGGCCGTCTCCGGCAAATGGTCATGCAGCAGAAGGGCAACCTGGACATGGCCGACGGCCAGCTTCGCCTGCACGAACTCGGCGTCGCGGTCCGCAGCTATCCCGAGTCACATGATGGTATGTTCCCGCGCGGCACGCTGGTTCGGAAAATTCCCGACACGCGTGACGGCCGGCCCTATCCTCCCAACCAGCGCATCAGCTGGATGGTTGAACTACTGCCTTATCTCGGTCCCGAGCAAAATGCGCTCTATTCCTACATCACCAAAGAAAACAGGGAGAAATCATGGTACCACGAGGATAATTTGCCGATCGCTTCGGTGCTGGTGCCGCAATTTCTCGATCCGTCATATCCGCAAAGCTCCTGGTGGGCCAAGGCGCCGAACGGCGAAGCGGTGGCCGGCACGCATTTTGTCGGTATCGCTGGTATCGGCCTCGACGCCGCGGATTACTCCGACGGCGATCCAACTGTGGCCAACAAGCTCGGTATCTTCGGCTACGATCGCCAGATGCGTTTGTCAGACGTCACCGACAAGACCTCCAACACGATCTTGCTGGCCCAGGTGCCGCCTTCTTACAAGCGCCCCTGGATGGCGGGCGGCGGCAGCAACGTGGTTGGCGTGCCGGAAACCGGCAGCATTCGCCCCTTCGTGAGCACCTCGCGCGACGGCAAACGCGGCACCAACGTCCTCATGGCGGACGGCTCGGTGCGGTTCATTTCCGAAAACGTTTCCGATGATGTGTTCAAGGCCCTGTGCACGGCCAAGGGCGGCGAGCCCGTCTTCTTGAACCGCGATGCGCCACTGGTATCGGCGCCCGAGGGACAGCCGGAATTGAAGGTGATCCAGCCGCAGATTTTGGCGGCGCCGCCCAAGAGACCGGTGCAAACCGATGTAGCCGGAGCAGGAGAATTCGTGTCTAAAGAAGGCGGATTTGCCGTGAGGTTTCCCGGTCAACCCAAGGAAGTGACTACAGAAGTTCAGAGTCTGGCCGGCGTTATTAAGAGCCACATGTTCGTTTACGAACTTTCCAACAAAAGGACCTTCATGGCTGGCTACGCAGAAATCCCGCTCCCGCCCGGAGCATCCTTTGATGCTGAAGCAGGGCTTAATGGCGGTCGGGACCGAATGTTGCAAGGGGCGCCCGGGTCGAAACTAGTCAGCGAGAAGAGAATTACACTCAGCGGTTTTCCAGGTAGGGAAATTGTTATCGAAGAACCGGGTGGTCGCGTACGGACGCGTATGTATGTCACCGCCGGACACATGTACATTGTTGGCGCGGAGGGGGAAGCGAAAGAGGTCAACGACTTCTTGGATTCTTTCAGATTGCTCTCGAAAGATGAGCAGAGATCTACAAACACCATTCGCCAGGAAAAGAGGGAGGAGCCCTCTAGCGACAAGGTGGTTGCAATTCTCACCAAGAACTGCGCTCAATGCCACACCGGCCGCATGGCCAAGGGCCGGCCGCCTTATCAGATGTTCACAAGTCCGGGCACTCTAAATCCGAACGCGGAGAAAGATAGACTTGTTGAAGCCCTGGAAAGCGGCAAAATGCCGCCGCGAGGCAAGCCGCGGCTCCAGGCAGAGGAAATTGCCGCACTGACCAAATGGGCGGGCGGAAAGAATTAAACTGCTTGCCTAGCCTCTTGATTCTGAAAACAGGGTGTAGATCAATCGCCGCTTGTCGAGTACGCTCACCATGCGGCTTTGGTCTTCATCCTGTTTTCGTTGTTGACCGGACTTCGAGCGGCGCATGGCACGTCGTCTGTTTCTCGGCCTGGACGTCGGCACGCAGAGCCTGCGGGCTGCACTGGTGGATCCTGCCGGCGAGTACTTGAGCTGGGCTACGCATGAAATAGATACCGTGCACCCGCGGCCGGGCTGGGCGGAACAAGATGCCCGGCAGTGGTGGCAAGCCGCTCGCGCGGCCGTCGGCAAGGCCCTGGCCAAGGCTGCCGGAGCTGCCGAGCAAATCGCCGCCATCGGGCTCGACTGCACAGCCTGTACGGTCCTGGCCTGCGATACGGCCGGCGTACCGCTTCGGCCTGCTCTCCTGTGGATGGATCAGCGTGCCTATCGCGAGGCAGAGGAGATCAGCGCCAGCGGCGATCCCAGTCTCCGCTATGTCTCGGGCGTCGTCTCTCCCGAATGGATGCTGCCCAAGGCGCTCTGGCTCAAACGGCATGAGCCGCAGGTCTACGAGCGCGCCGAACGCCTGATCGAGTGCACCGACTGGTTCATGTACCGGCTTACCGGCGACTGGACGCTGTCGCTCAATCACGTGACGGTCAAGTGGAACTACGCCCGGCCCGATGGCGGCTGGAGCAGAGACTTGCTCCGCCAGGCAGGCCTGGAAGACCTTCAGCAGAAGTGGCCCGCGCGGATCGTGCGGCTCGGCAAAGGCGAAGCCCGGCTGTCGGCAAAGGCTGCCGCAGAGCTGGGACTGCGGCCCGGCATTCCGGTCGCCCAGGGCGGCATCGACGCTTACCTGGGCATGCTCGGCATGGGCGCGGTCGGCGCGGGCGACCTGGCCATGATCATGGGCTCGAGCACCTGCCACCTGGCCATGTCGGAGAGGGGCGTGTTCGGCAGCGGCATGCTTGGCTGCTATCCCGACGCCGTCGTCGAAGGACTCTACACCCTGGAAGGCGGTCAGACTTCGACCGGCTCCATCATCAACTGGTATCGTCAGCACTTTGCCGGCAACGAGGCCACCGAGGCCGAGCGCAGCGGCCGGAATATCTACGAGATTCTGGACGCCAAGGCCGCTGCCGTGCCGGCCGGCTCGAACGGTCTGGTTTGCCTCGATTACTGGCAAGGCAACCGCTGCCCGCTCAAGGACCCGCTGGCGCGCGGCACGCTGTGGGGCTTGACCCTGTCGCACGGCCCAGGGCACGTCTTCCGCAGCATCTACGAAGCCACGGCCTTCGGAACCCGGCACATTCTGGAAGATCTGCACAGCCACGGCTTCACAGTCCAGCGCCTGTTCGCGGGCGGCGGCGGCGCTCGGAGCCGGCTCTGGCTGCAGATCCATGCCGATGTGCTCGATCAGCCGATTCATGTGCCGCGGGACAGCGAGGCGTGCGTGCTGGGCTCGGCGCTGGTAGCCGCGGTCCACTGCGGCCACTATGCCGACTTCAACGAAGCAGCCCGGCACATGGTGCACAGCGCCGGAGTCATTGAGCCGCAGAGCAGCAACCGGGCAGCCTATGATTACTTCTACAAGAAGTATCTGGCGACTTATCCGGCTTTGCGCGCCCTAATGCACGACCTGTCTGAGGGGAAGTAGTCTGTTAAGCTTCCTCAGCATTTATAGCCGATACCAGAAAGCCTCTTAGAACTGCGGAATCATCACGCGCTCGCCGCCCTTCATGGCCGACTGATGCGCGCAGATGCCGACCATGGTCCAGTTCGCCGAGGTGGCGGCGTCCGGCATGGCAGGCCGTTCGCCCAGCACCGCCAGCAGCCAGTTGTGGGCCAGGTGCGGATGGGAGCCGCCGTGGCCGGCGCCCTGAAGGAACGACAGGTGGTCGGCGTCCTGGATGGTGCCGGTGAATTTGCGGATCGGCTGAGGCAAGAGCTGGGCGTAATCCGGCACCTTGACGCGCTGGGGAATCTTCGGCTCGGGGAGCCCCTTGGTGTGGATGATGGGCTGCTCGTTCTCCACCTGCTGCCACTCGAAGCTCTTCTTGCTGCCGGTGACGTCAAAACTTTCGCGATATTGCCGGGCCGTATCGAACAGGCTGCGCGTCACTTCGGCGACCACGTCGGAATCCTTGATCTTGAAGGTGGCCGTCTCCAGGGCAAACGGACTGCCGTAGCGGCCGATCAGCTCCTCGCGGATGCGGCCGGAGCCGTGGCAGACCACGCTCTCCGCATGCTTGCCCAGGAGCGCCAGGCAAGGGCTCACACAGTGGGTCGCGTAGTGCATGGGCGGCAGCCCCGGCCAGTAATCCGGCCAGCCGTCCATGTCCTGCTGATGCGAGCCACGCAGGAACTGCACGCGGCCGAGCTCGCCCTTGTCGTACAGCTCCTTGACGAAGAGGTACTCCCGGCTGTAGACGACCGTTTCCATCATCATGTAGACCTTACCCGATTTCCGCTGCGCTTCGACGAGCGCCTTGCATTCCTCCACGGTCGTAGCCATGGGTACGGTACAGGCGACATGCTTGCCGGCCTTGAGGGCCGCCAGGCTTTGGGACGCATGATCGGGAATCGGCGAATTGATGTGCACGGCGTCCACATTCGGATCCTGCAGGAGCTTGTTGAAATCGGTGTAGCGCACCTTGACGCCGAACTTGTCGCCGCATTCGTTGAGCCCCTTTTCATTGCGCCGGCAGAGGGCGTACATCTCGGCATTCGGATGATTCTGGTAAATGGGAATGAATTCGGCCCCAAAGCCGAGGCCAACGATCGCAACGCGGATTTTCTTGCTGGATGGCATGGTGACGTTCCTCAGGTGTTCGAAGAGCAAACTGCGAAAGTGGCTGCAAGATAATGCGGCGTTACGCCAAAGGCAAGAGGCAAGCAGAAAAATGACAGAAGCAGCTTACGACTCTCATTTCCACCGTTACTCTCACGAGGCTGAGAGGAGCAACTCGGCAAGCGAGCCGAAAGATACCCCCCATGCGCTGGCCGACTTGGCTCGCTGTCTGTCCGCCCGCCAATCAGAGACTGCTGAAAAAGGCTCGGACTTCGAACTCCTTTTTTGCGTCGTGCGCGCGCCGGCCAAGATGGTCATTGAGTTTGCCACTTTGCCACTGAGTTTGCCAGGGTTGGCAAACTCGATTGGCGCCGTAACGGCACACGTCAGCGGAAGAAAAAAATTGAGTTTGCCACGCAAGGGGCTGCCGCCCCTTGAAATCCTCGCCTAGGGAACGGGAATACCGATTTTTTTTGTCCATATGAGGCATTTTGCCCGGATGAGGAATTTCTCATTAATCCGTCCGCCAAATCACTTGGCGGTCTATGGCGGTCTTGGAGAATTTCCGAAAAAACCCGGCTGAGCCGGCAGATTGCTCTTGAACGAAGCAGCCCCGGTTGGCGGACCGACGGCCGACCCATGGGGAGAGAGGGCTGGCCACCTTGGCCGCCTTGGGAGTTTTCTCCGGGTTTTCGTGTTTTTCCGATGGCCGTGCTTGGCCGCGTCCGTCCGCCCGCCAATCACATTGGCCGACCGACGCCGGGGAAGAGAGGCCGGCCATCTTGGCATTACCGTTGGCTATCTTCTACCGTTGTGGCAATTAGCCTTACAAACGATTGCTTACCCACCTTTGTCTTGGCAAGAGACCCATGCCAATGAGCCCCAGGCAGGTAAACCACGTCCAAACAAGAATGGTTGCCAGCGTGTTATTGAACCCGTAGGCGTGCAGGCCGACGCCGAGCTGGTTCGTGCCGATGAACGACCAGCCCGTGACCATGATGCCGACGATGGACAGCACGGCTACACCGCGCTGCTTGACGAGGCCGGCCCAACGGGCATGCAGAATAAGCGCATTCCACAGAACGATGATCAGGGCGCCATTTTCCTTCGGGTCCCAACCCCAGAACCGGCCCCATGAATAATCCGCCCACAGCCCGCCCAGCACCGTGCCGGTGAAGCTGAGGAAAGTGGCAAAACAAAGGACGCCGTAGATCATCTGCGAAAGCACCTTGTTCATGTCGCGGTCCAGCGCCGGCGTGACCACGCCAAGGATGACGTAAATCAGACCGATTATGCCGGCCACGACCGTGGCCACATAGCCGAAGGTCACGATGGTGACGTGCGTGGCCAGCCAGAAGTTGGTGTCGAGCACGGCCTCCATCATCTGCAAGGTGTCGCCGCTCCCGGCCAGATGATGGGCCAGCAGCATCGACAGGAAACCGGAGACGGCGGCCACGACCGTGCCGATGCCGTTCCGATACAGATGCTCCAGAATGAGGCCGAGCAGCACACAACCCCAGGCGATCCACACGGCCGCCGAATAAAGGTTGGTGACCGGCGGCCGGCCCTGCAGGTACATGCGCGTGATGAGGGCCCAGCTATTCAGGAGCAGCGTCAAGAGCGCCAGCCAGAACGCGGTTCTGCACAGGATCTGCCCAGCAATATCCGTAAACGCGGTGAGCAAGAGCCCAACGAAGGCCAGGGCAAAGACGATGACGTAGAGAACGATGCATTGATAGAAGGGCGCGAGGTCGTCGAAGAATGCTTCCGTGCGCACACGCTTCATATCGCAACTGCTGGAGCCATCGGCGTGGCCCAGGTAGCCGTCCACTGCTTCATTGAAGCGCTCGGGGTCATTGTCCCCGTACGCCGTTAGCATGGCCAGCATCGCCTTGGCCTCGGGCGGCCCTTCCTCACGGGCTTTCTTCAACTCTGGTTCAAACAAGGCCACGAGGTCTTTCATGGCCAGATTCTTGAGCTTATTTCTGTCCAGGCCCTGCCTGGCGGCGGCCTGTTCCAGACGCATCAGGGCGGTTTCCCGAATATCCTGCTCGGCCTGGACCAAGGATTGCCATTTGCCGTCCGCGCTGTCGGCAGGCACGAGCCCTGGCGCCTGCAAGTGGGCGAAGCCGTAGTACAAATCCAGATGGCGGCGCAGCTCGAGCAGCTTTGTGTCAAACAGGTCGAGTTTCTTCTCGTCCAGCTTGACAGCCCGCTTGGCTTCCCTTTCCAGAGCGTCGAAATTGTCCTGCTGCGCCAGTTCTGTAATTGAATAACGCCACGAGCCAGGACGGTGAGGCAGGTGCAAGAAATCGACCAGCTGAACGTTCTCAATGCGAAAAACCTTGTACCTGGAGGCGGGATTCTCCTTGCTCAAAGGATCGCCGCCAGCCATCACATCCAGCAGCCACTCCAGGGCGGAATGTTCGTTCTTCATGTCGTCTACGAAGGTGCTGCGGTTGCTAATGACCATGAGGCTGGTGCGGGCAAGAGTATCGAGCGGTTTGATGCGGCCGCTATCCTGACAGGGGATCTTGCCGGCTTCGGCGAAGTGCATCTTGCTTTTCGGACCTACGGGAACAATTACGTTACAGAGATAAATCACGAAGAAGAGCAGCGCTGCGATCGGCACCAGCCACGACCAACCACTCCTGTCGAGCTTCGTCGGGTTTGTCGGCTTCCAAGTGAAAAGCGCGATCAGCACCGTCAGGCGGCCGCGCATCGTGAGCATATCGAGGGGACCGAGCGATCCAATATCAAGGGATTTTCTCGAACGGAGAAACCCTACCAAGTGCAAGCCGAAATGGACCAGCATGCCGAGCGCCACCATGCCGCAGGCCCAGTAGGGCATCTGTGAGCCGGGATTATGCACCACCTGCAGGACCGTGCCTCCGTCGTTCTGGAAATATCCTGACTGATAGAATGTTTCCCCGTTGTAGACGAGCGGATTGTTCATGGAGATTTTGATGCCGCCACGATCTTCCTTGGTCTCGGGGTTCACAATGTGGACGGTACTCACAAAGTCCTTGGGAATCTCTGTACCGGGATACTTGCCATGTTGGAAATCGGTCAATTGCAGCGTGAATGGTTTGTAATCCCGTTTCGGTCGAAAGCTGAGCGCGTACTTCTTGCCGTCCACCTGCAGATACTGTGGCGGAAATTCAAGCTGGCGAAGCGTAAAGTTCGGATAGAGCCAGAGAGACAGCAGGTACGTGCCCAGCGAGTCGTGGTTCTTCTTGTCCTTGAAGGTCACGCGCACGGCAGGAACATCCTCGCGTCCGCCAGGGTCAACGCCGTTTTCCTGGGAGCGCGGCACAATGGCAAAGGCCGCGCCATCCACATTTATGACCACGCCATTATTCTGCGGTCCGCGCTCAACCAGGCTCGTGTTGGGCAGGTAATCCACGACTTCCACGTCCGCCGGCAATTGCGGATCGCTTATCGTATTGCCCGGTTTGAGTTTCGACGCGGGGATAACGACCACATGGTCCTTGCCCGGCTCCGAGGAATCGATGAGCGCCAGTTCCCGTGCGCTGCCGCCGAACATGGGCGGACTGTTGACGTCCGTAAAACCCACTGTTTCGTTGAGAGCTATCGTCATGCGCGATTCGACGGCAAAGAGTCCGGTCACCAGTTCGCCAAGCATCATGACGACCACGCCGGCGTGAAGCACGAGAATGCCCGAGCGCTTCCAGCTCACCTTGAAGCGCACGGTATGCGCGGCCAGCAAGTTGGCCAGCAGCAGGCCGCCCAGGAGCCAGCCCCCCGGAAACGGAAATGAGCCGCTGACTTGGGTGTCTTGACTGACATGAAAGAAGACCTGACCGAAGCGCACGAAAACTTGCCACGGAATCCAGGCCAGCCAGGTGCGGAAATAGGCGTGCAGGACGGCGCCGATGCCCTGGTCGACCTGGGCCAGCGTGCCGAAGAAGACCAGCAGGATCGACAGGGCCATCAAGACCACGGTAATGCGCAAGGAGGCCGACGCCTTGAGGCAACGAATGGGAAACGGATCTGCCTTGGCTTGCGGACGCTTGGCCTGGCCGTTAGCGAAATCGCCAGCGATCTTGACCCGGGTTCTTTCCGCCGTCTTGCTCATGAATTGGCTCCTTTGCCGCCGGCAAACTTCACCGATTTGAGGAAGGCCTCGAAGGCTTCCTTGTGCTTGCCGACCAGGTCGGCGGGCCCGGTCATTTTGAAGAACCAGGTTTCGCCGGCATGGGGGACGCCCACGCCGAGCATGCGCACGCGCGGTGCGCCGGCTTGCGATTCAGGGCCGGTGAGGTCCACATAGTAGGCTTTGTCGCCGCCGACTTCCAGTTCCTGAATGTCCTTGCCGAGTTGCTCACTGCTGATCTCTCCGAGGCCGACCTGGCCACGCCAGCGGACCACATTGGCCTCCCGGCCGCCGACATCGCCTGCGAATTTCGTGACCACGACCTCAAGCGCGGTGCTCTTCGCCGCGTCGCCCTGGTGGGCAAAGGGCGCCATACCACCCGCGAAGGGCGGCATCTTCTTGCCGCTGCTGGTTCCCGTGAAATCCACCGTCGTCGCATCGACGCCATCGACCTTTACCAGCTTCGTGACATTCGGCAGGAATTCCTCCGGAACCTTGGGCAACGATAGCTGCCCGCGCCAGCGGTTGACGTTGTCGATAACAGGGGAAGGCGGCAGGCGGGTGACGGTCATCTCCAGGTTGTCGCCGGCTTCGAGCCGCAGGGTCGCATAACGCATCTCATTGCCGGGCTCCTGTTTCCAACCGCTGGGGGTTGTCCAGGCGACAGGCTCGGCCGCATTTTTGGTGAAGTGGAATGAGTGAAGCACGCTTTCAAAATCGTTTTTTCGGGCCGATACCGCGGCTTCGGGGCCCTGGAGTTTCAGGAACCACACCTGTTCGCCGCCGGGAATCAGTGCGGCCAGCATGCGTTCCTTGATCTTGATCTCGTCCCCAATCCGGAAGGCGGCGAAACGCGGCGGCTGCGGCGCCGGACTTTCCTTCCAGCCGGCCGGGACAACATAGGTAAGCGGCTTGACACTGGTCGCGACGTCGTACGAACGAATTTCATCCTGCTGGCAGCCCAGCGCAACCGCCAGCGCCAGCATGGGCAGGAGTAGCAGGAAGAGGCGTTTCACTCGCATACGGCTTCAACCTTCAACAGGGAATCTTGCAGACTCGCTTCCTTCTCTTACGCTCTTGACTTGCCTGCGGTCCGCGCGGCGATCAAGCGGGAGCGCCGCGTACGAGCGACTCAAAGTAAGCCGAGGGGACAGCCAGCAGTTATCGTGGCACGGTCAGTGGCGGCAGTCAAGTCACATCGGCCTACGGCGCAAGGTGCAGAAGACTCGGCGGGTGGGGGCGGGCCAGGCTCTCGCAACGTCAAAAAGAGGGCAGCACTCCCTCCTCTCTAGTTTCCCCAAAAGCCGATGCCCTGGCAATAGGATTCGCCCGGTAGTGTCACGCCTTTGCCGTATGGTCGCCTTTCGCTCCGCGAAAGGACAAGCTTTCGCGGAGCGAAAGCCGACACTACCCCTACGTAGGTCAGGATTCTGATCCTGACCGTGCCCTCATTCATCCGACTTTGGGTCCGTAAGATCAAAACTCCGATCGGCACGAGGTTCCGGCGCGTCCGGGGCACGCCGCGGCGCTTGCCGGCGCTGTTCTGCCCGGCTCTGCTCGCTCAGCCGTCGGCTGGCGGCGCGAATACGGTACCAGCGGACCAGATTGTAAAGCACGAGGGCAAAGACCGGCCAACCCAACGAGACGCGCGTCCCCTGGATGTTGAGGGCCGCGCTCTCAGGGTGGGTGCGCTGCCAAAAAATAATGGCAAACCCGGCAATCAGCCAAAACAGAGCCATGGCCAGGTTGAACATGCCTGCTCCTTCTCCTTGCCGGACGAGATCGAGAACCTCCTTCATTCTTTGGCATAAGTGTCCTGCTGACAATCCCAACGCGATGTATAGGATGGTGTGCAACGGGAGAATTACGCACTGCTTCGCGAGGTGTCCCATGGGCTATCCAGCCGTTCCCGCAGCCGATCTGAAGTTAATGGGCAAGTACGACACGCCGACCGTGTGCAACGTCATCGAACTCTTCGGCTGCCGCTCCCATGTCACGGGCTACATGGATCAGCGGATCAAGCCCTGCTTCCCGAAGCTGCCGCCGATGGTCGGATACGCCTGCACGGCCACGTATCGCGCCGCCGCGCCGCCGCGCGCAGGCAATGTCTATTCCAGCCTCGGCGACCAGGTAGCGTTTTTCGCGGAGCTGCCTGGACCTGCCGTGGTGGTCTTTCAGGACCTGGACGATCCGGTCGCCGCCGCCACGTTTGGAGAAGTGATGTGCACGACCTACAAGGCGTTCGGGGCTGCCGGCCTCATCACCAGCGGCGCAGCGCGCGATCTCGACCAGGTGGAAGCCTTGAATTTTCCCTGCTTCAGCAATGGCGTCATCTGCTCCCACGGCTGCTGCCACATTGTGCAGATCAATGTCCCCGTTCACATCGGCGGTACGACTGTGCACACGGGGGACCTGATCCACGGCGACCGCAACGGCGTCACGACCATCCCGATCGAGATCGCCTCGGCGGTCGCTCAGGCGTGCCCGGAGTTCATGGCAGCGGAATCGGTGATCCTGGATTATTGCAAGTCCGGCAAGGTCGATGCGAAGGGATTCGCGGCGGCACAAAAAGAATGCCGCGATCGCATCGACAAGCTGGGCCGCAAGCTCAAAGGCCGTTAGGTGGCGACAAGTTTTCAACCTGCCGTCGGTCCCACGGCAAAGTTAGAAACTTGCCGCCACAGTCGCCCGCAGGCTTACATTGACACTCCATTTACCGCCCGCTACTATCGACACGTTCTGGTGTTCCGGCCCCTTAGCCAAGCGGTAAGGCAGCGGATTGCAAATCCGCCATCCCCGGTTCGAATCCGGGAGGGGCCTCTTCTCTCTCATCCTCCTTCATCTGGTCGCAATCGCTCTTAACCCCCTGCAATTTGGGAGGTTCCAAATCGTCGTCTGTTGCCCGCCCCGCTTCAGGCGGAGAAGACTTGCTACCCGCTGATGCCAGCTGAGGTCGCATGATTTGTACGAACCGGGTACGAACCGGATCGGTGCCGGTGGCTTGCAATTCGGCCTTTTCTTCCCTTGGCTGTCTGCCGTTGGCACCCGGCAGACTCGGCAGCTTGTCGAGGGCAGCCGTCTGGTCGACGAGACCGAGGTGCGTGTAGCGATCCATGGTCAGGCTGATGGTCGAATGCCGTGCCAACGTCTGCGCCACTTTGGGATGCACGCCGGCCGCAGCCAAGTTGCTGATAAACTGATGACGCAGCGCGTGAAAGTCAAAGACACGGCCGGCCTCGTCCCGGTACGCCAAGGTGTCGCTTTGCTTTCGTCGTTGCCGCTCGGCCGAGTCTTCGCCTGCTTCCTCGATCCACGCAGCCCGGGCGCTTTCAAGGTCAGCCTGGACCATTCGCGCTGCATATTTCCACCAGTTACCAGGCCAGAGCAGCTTTCCCGCCGGCTTTTGCTTGAGCCACGTCCTTACCGCCAGGGCAAGATCCGGGCGCATGGGCTGTGCGTCTTTGCGGCGCCGCTTGCTGTACGCGGCCTGGACGGTGACTGTCGGCGGGTCGCCGCCCAGGTCGAAAGACTCAGGAACAAGACTCGCCATTTCCTGAGCCCGGAAACCAACAAAGGCGGCCAGGGTGTAAAGCATGGCACGATCGGCACCGGCCGGAACACGGATCGTTTTCGGTACCAGTTTATTCCTGCACTTGGTCTGCCAGGTCAGGCTGCCCTTTGCCTTCTTCGCAGCGGCCACCAATGCGGAAAACTCATCGTCAGGCAAGGTTCGGCGTTCAAGGCGAACGTCTGTGTTTGCGTTCATACCTGAGAGATAGGCCAGGGGGTTTCGATCCGCTCGGCCATCCTTCACGAGCCAGCGGCAAAAGGACTTCACGTCTCGCAGGTAGTAATTGCTCGTCTGAACACCGAGCCGGCCGCCTTCGCGCTCTGCAGCAAGCCATTCGACAACAGCAGATGCCGATAGCTCCGCAATGAACCGAAACCGGCAACCGTCCAGGATCGTCTGCACGCGGCTATTGGTCTGACGCGCATGCTTCTCGGTATTCCCCTTTCCTTCCAGGAAGCGCCGGAAGTCGGCCAGATGCTCGCTGAGCATACGGCTGGAATGCTGTTCGAAGGGGTTACCCAAGCCTAAGCGTCCCATCTTCGAATCTGTGACTAGTTTGGCCAACATCTGCCCCGCAGACGCCTTGTTGGCGCATAGAGCAGTTGTGTGCCGGCGGCCGTCAAGGCCCTTGTAGCGTCCGTACCAAACCTTCGCTGGAATGCGGACCTTGACGGCTCCTGGCGCGTCCTTGCTGCACTTGCGGCCGTCGGGAGTGCGGTAAGCAATCGTAACGGGCCTAAAGAGTGAAGCCATAAGTAACTTGGTCCTTTCCAGAGAAGAGTCTGTACGGTCGCTTCTCGATACGCGGCACAGCGTCTTTTGCCAAGGTTCAGCTGGGAAGAAGATACCCCACTGTTCAAGAGCGTGTCAAATCGGTCAGGACTCTCCATAGCCAGGCACGGACGGGACGCCTCCTTTCATTGAACGACGAGCCGCCAAACGTTTGCTCTGTGGTTGGTGCCGTCCAGTTCAATCCGCAAGTGCATTTCCTGATCGGACAGCGTTACGTTGAACGTGCGGTCCCTCATGTCCTTTAGCAGTTTTCCGAGCCGGATCTTCTGGCTTTGTTCTCCTTTGTCGCCGAGATCCAGGCCGGAATCAGTCGCAATCGGCCAGAGCGCTGACGTTGTGACCGCCGCCCCGCCTTGGGCGGTCCACCACGACGCCACAAATCCGCGCACCGCTGACCCCTCGGCGTCCGATTTTTCATAAAAGTCGGAGAGATTTCCGAGAAAGCCCGGAATATCCCCGACGTATAGGATGCCCCCCATGGTTCTGGACCACTGCTCAAACATGCCGAGCGTGCGGCCGCCTTCCGGCCGTTCGGCAGCAATCCAGGCTTGGATCAAAGTGAGCGCGGCCCAGACCAGTCGGCTGCGGTTGGAAGTCGCCCAGTCGCGAATGTCGCCGTGTCGAAAACCTTTGCGAAGCCAGGGCCGGTCGATCCGGGCGTCGAGGCGGATTCGGACTGTCCGCCTGGTCATTTCGGAACTAAGGGCGGGATTGTTGCCGGTTGAAATCCATACGCACCGGACCGGAACGCGGGCGATTTCCGATACTCCGAGAATGCGATCTTCCCATAGCGGATAGCTCGTGATCGCGGAAGCCAGCGCCCCCGATTCGAGCCTGCGTTTGACGTTGTCCAGGAGCAATGTAGAGGGCGCAGTCCGCAGCTTCGCGAATAGGCGTTTTCGCCATTCGTCCTCGTCGCGCCCTTCTGTCATTGCAGCGATTGGGCGGCCTAGCGATGGATAGGTGAGCAGCTCGACGAGTAGCGTTTTGCCTGTGCCGGGCGTTGGCGCCTCGATGGAGTGCAGTGGCGTTGGACCATCGATCATGTCGCGAATAAACGGCCCGAGCAGGGCCGCTACTGCATGTGCTTTCTCCGCCTCGCCGTCGAATGGAAAGTCGCCGATCAGCTCATCTGTAAGTAACCCACGCGCCTCGTTGATCTCATCAGCAGACGGCTGCGTAGAGATGGGCGAGAGGGTGAAGCCGGACGCCGGCGCGTAGAACGTCCTGTTCTTGGCATTGTAACCAGGATCGGTGCAGAGCGAGCCGTCGCCAGCGAACGTCGGTGCCTCAACGATCCGGGTGAGAATGGGCAAATTAGGATCAGGCGTCGCGAGCACGTCACGCACGACTGGAAGGGGTGGTGCAATGGATTGTTCGCGGCCCTTAGCGTCGAGTCGGAACCAGTAGGCGTCGCGCGCGAGCCGGTGACGCATGCGATCGACCGTCATCGGCCGTAACACGGGTGCACCGCCATCATCAGTCTCGATGCGCGATAGAACCGCGCCGTAGCGAAACAATGTCGGAGGCGAGTTAGCACTCTGGATTGCGCCCCACGCTTCTGCGGTGAGTTTTGCAAGGTTCTCCTCGCTTGCGTCGATCTTGCAGGGTTGATTCGGCACCCCGTCACCTCCCGGCCTCCGGGCGGCGTCTAACATCGTCAACCTTCGGGATCGATCCATCATGCACCATGTGCATCAGCAAAGTGCCGGCCATTACCCCGATCATTTTGCTTAGCGGATTGGCGCGTCTCAAACTCTGCTCGCTGCGGACAGCCCAGCCGGATCCAATCGCGTAGGCCGTTTGGGCCGTTGAGCTGCCAAAGTGTCCGACCACCCAGCTTGTTCGGCCGCGGCACCTTGCCAGCAGCGTGGAGTCGCCACCATGTTGCTTCGGAGACTCCGGCCATGCTTGCTGCCACCGCGGCACTCACTTGCTCCGGTTCCAGCGACATCGCGCGCTCAGTGTGCGTGGCGGGTTTGTTGACTAATCCTGGCATGCTTCACTCCTTTCCGCTGTTTGGCGTAAACTTTCCAGATGCCCATTGGTCATGAAGCGCTTTGCGGGCTTGTAGCCGCCTCTCAAGCTCGGAGAGTAGATAGGAAGGGCGGCGTAGTTCGAGAGTCGCGCCCTTGAGCTGGTCAGTCCGTGAATTCGTCACTACTTCTTCCTTCCGTGGCAGTGGAGGAAATGGTTCTTGTACAGCAACTCCCCCTCCCTCGTTTGTCCCAACTTCACATGCACTGCCCGATTCTCTCGGATCGCGAAGTCGCCGTTAGCGCTCGGCTCGGCGTCGAGCGTCATCCACCTGTTCTTCTTTTCGCTCTTCAGAAGCAGGACGGCCGCACGGCATCGCTTGCAGTCGACTTGCTTTGGCTCCGGTGCCGGTCTTCGAGGGGCCTCATTACACTCGCGGTATATCGTCAACAATCCTTCAAGATGCCGATATCCTTCATTGACGCGCTCCTCGGTCACCACTCTGGTGCTGAGCAGGTTGCCGAACGCCTTGCGGAACTGCTCGTCAGTGGTCTTTATTTTCTTCTCGTATGGGTCGGGGACGGGCTCGCCAGGCTTTCGCTTTTCCCGCTCGGCTTTGCAGCCGGCACAGTTTCTCTTGCCGGGTGGATTCAGGCGACACCAGCGGCATTGACCGGCCTCTACATCGGCTAGCCAAATAAGCACCTCCTCAAGTCCGATATCCGCCGAGACGGCGGTTATGCCACTGATTTTGTCCCAATTGTTGAACACGCGAAGGTACTTCTGTGCCGTCCTTTCCGACTCCTCGGCTTCCTTCTTGAGCCAGCGGCCCCACTCCGCTCCTTCAGCGATGCACAACTCCTTGGCGTCGTGTAGCGCCTTGCCACGCTCGTATGCTTGCTGCAACCGAACGTGCCGATGTTGCCGGCGCATGATGCGGTAACGACTACCGAGTTCCCTGAGGGATGCTTTCTCCTCCTTCGCTGGTCGCACGATCGCGAGCGGCGCGACGGAAAACTCATTGAGGCTCATGGGCCTCCTCCTTGCTCGCAAAGATCCTGCGAAGTGTCGGGACAAAGACTCCCGCGGCTTGCGCACAGAACGCATCTCTAAGCCGTTCGGCTTCGTCGCGGCTGTTGCAGAGCCAGAGGTAGGCAAGAGAGGATTCAGAGCGCTTGCAGGGGCGTCCGGCAATTTGTCGCAGCATGCTGTGCCGCTCTTGCCAATTGCCGTCGAATGGAAAGTAGCAGCCTACGGCCCACACTCGGACTCGGAGGCAGCACGAAGCTGGATCGGTTCGCCGAAAGTTGCCTTCCGGCTGGCGCGTGACTAGCATAATTTACTCTCCTGCGGCTACCGGCTTGGCCTACTTCAGCAAGGCCAATAGCTCGCCGTCCTTGAAGAGCGGGCCAAGCGAGGCTGATTCCTAAGTCCTCCTCGCGCCAGCCTGTGGGGGCTGACCTTGGGAAAATATGGCCCCATCCTTCCGGACGGCGGCATCGGGTGAGCGCTCGACGCGCGCCGTCCTGGAGGACGGCAGCGCTGCCTCAGCGGCCTCCGCCAGGCGTAGGAGCCGACGCAGAGCGCGCAGCTCCGCTGAGCGAGCCCGAATGTCAGCTCGCAATTCGTCAGGGCTAGGGATGGTGGTGCTCATGCTCTGAGTAGAGCACGACGCGATAGAGCGGCGGGAGGTGCCAAAATAGATTCTTGCGGCGTCAGGGAATCGCTAGAGAGTAAGTTAGGTCCGCGCCTTTTCCGGTCGAAGGAAGGGGATTATCACACTGGTACCCCACGGCTGATGCGGCTTGTTTCAATGCAGCGCGCAAGGCCTTTGCCGCGTCCTTGACAACTTGCTCGGGGAACGTCACCGACTCCTCGTCAATTTTCATTGCCTCGCGCAGAAACGACACCGTACAACGTCGATGTCGTGAGTTAAGAAGTACCTTTAGCATGTCGCGCGGCCGGTCGGACAGGTCGTACACCCTTTCGCCGAAGACGAACCCACCTGCGGCGAGCGCAAGACCGGCGATCCGAGTTGGTGGTTTGGGGACGGTCATCGTCAGCATCGCGCGCAGCGCAGGCAGGTGCGGCTCCTTTAATTCTCGGACTTTCCCGCACAGAGCAAGGTACAGGCTACTATCGGTAGGACCGATTCTTTGTGATGGGTCGCGAGTCTCGTCGTTCACTGCCAAGAGTGCGACCAGACAGTCATCAGGTGGTAAGGTGCGGTCGGCTGGAGGTGGAAGCGGTAGATCCAGGGGCGGCGTGTTGTACGAGGTGATGAGCCGAACGCGCTGCTTAATCTTGTTCCCCACCTCGCGAGCCATGTCCTCTGTCTCAGGCGAACAAGCGAGCCGTCGTTTCTCAACATCCAGATTGGCGAGCTGTCGCAAACGCTCGTCATGTGCGGCTTTGCAGTCCAGCCAGCGGGCTAGCGCGGCCGTTGCTGCCTTACGGTGCGAATCGATGAAAGGCCAAACCGCATCGCGGGCAAAGTCAGCGAGCCAGCGAGGATGCTCCCGCGTCGGCGAATCTTCAATCTCGTAGTCGGCCGGGTTTACGTTGGCAGCCGCAACAGCGCGTTGTGAGTTGGCGGACTTCCTACGTGTCGCGCGCTTGCGTTTGGGCATGCTGCTGTTTCCTTGGCGTGAGCGCCTGCCCGGTCAACCGTCCTGGAAACAGCGAAGGACGATTGCCGGGCAAGCCGAGCCAGGGAGCGACCCCAGCGCGTCTCACGCCTGGATATTTTACGCCATGTATGGTGGTACTGCTAAATCGGGGTCCGCCGCGCGTGCCCCGGCACTCCGGATGGCAGCGTGCACTGGCAGTAAACGAACGCCGCCCAGAGCGTGAGGACTGGCTCGTCATAATGCTCATCAACGGGGCTTTGCGGTTGGCAAGGCATGCACGGCTTAAGCCAGCCGAACCCCCCGCCAGTTTATAAGGCTGGTGCGCCACCAAGACTGGGCCGCTGTTCCCCTTACCGGGAAACAGCGGCCGCGCAGCTGTCGTCGGACATGTCCAGCGGATCGATTTCAGAAAACAGCGAGTCTGACTTCTTGGTCCTAACTCGGATCGTAAGACGATGCGGCTGGTCAAGGGGATTCCTCTTCCCAAATGCACGAAGCGCAGAAGCCACAGTATTGGCCGCCTTCTCAATCATCATGCCGAGATTGTACCTGGCTTCGTTTAGGAAGCGGGCTATCCCCTTCGCGATTGAATGATCCTTTTTTGCTAAGTTTCCCATCTGGTCAAGAATGGCCTTCATACAGAAGGCATGGTACTTGACCTCGTCGGCGAGAGTCCACTGTGCTGGCTTCAACGCGATCTCTACCGTGAAACCGAGCGATCCAGAATACCCGGTCAAGTCCCCGAGACGAAGGTCGTTGTCGGTGCTTGCTTCAAGCTTTGAAATCCTGCTTTGGGTGCATTTCATTTCGGCAGCAATATCCTGCTGCGACCTCCCTGCCGCCGCCCGTAGCGCCATGAGTGACCTCACGATCTGCCGCAGCGCCACGCGCTTGTCGAATTCATCCGCGAATCCCGGTTCGTCAACGACGTTGCGCACCATCTCGGCAACGTCACGATACTTGGGCTTTTTCTGCTCCTTCTTAACCTGCTTGGTCTCGTTCATTTTTGTTGCTCTCAATCGCTTTCAAAATTGCAACAAAATTGCTGCAAGTTTTGATGTCCTCCTGTTGGGACCCCTTATCGCCTAACGTGATGAGATGCAGAATCTCCTTTTCTGCATCCGGATAGACATATAGTCTGGTTTGCGCGAGATTCCCGCCTCCTCCTTTCTGGTCAATCGCCCAAACGCCATACCCTTCTGCATGCATGAAACCGAAGGGCCGGTGTTGCGGCTTCGCGCCACTTCTCAGCGCTTCCAAATACGTCGCAAGATTGTCGAGAACCGCCTGGCTCTCTCTCCGGCGCTTCCTAGCAAACCATTTCAGCCTTCTCTCATACTCGTCTGTCGGTTCGAGTTCCCACATAAAATTATACCGTTCTGGAATAAAATCATCCAGTATATTCCGTTATTTTAGCTATCTTATTCCAAAATGACATAACGCACAACGGGAAAACCCCCGCTTTAGGGAAGATTCTCTTGCCGGCGCAAGATGTAGTGGTCGCCAGCGGGTGGTTATCCGGAGCTGGTTTGGGAGATCTCTCGTTCTTGTGCTGGACCAGCGACGGCCAAGGCATGCAAGAGGGCGTGCCAGCTGCCGTGCCGGCGTGCGCCGGGAAGAACATGACGAATGCGAATCGCCTTGAACCAGGGCGCCCCGACTTACTCTCTGCCGATTCCGAGCTTGAAGAGCAAATCGTTGGCGTACCAGCGTAGCCGGTGCTGCCCCGGTCAACCGTGCCCGGAAACAGCGAAGGAGCGGTTGCCGGGCGGGCTTGGTTCATGGGCCAGCCCGTCTCACGTCTCGCCATTATAAACGGTAGCGGCGGACACTGCGAACCCGACAATAATCGGCCGCCACATCCAATAGGCTCGCCGTTTTCTTGCTTTGTCACTCACGATTCGATGGTGAGGGGAGAGAGTCGCAACGCGCTTGGACGGAGCCGGGACTCGGCGGCGCTGGAGTTGATGAGTCACTCGCCCCCTGGAATCGGCCGTCCCATGCGCTGGAGTAATATCTTCATGTCTTCCCATACATCCGGCTTTTTCTCTGGATTGAGCAAGAGAAGAGCCGGGTCGTAGGTGCAAATCACGGGAATGCCTTGGTAATCGTGAAACCGACCGCGCAACTTGTCGATGCCTAGATTGGTTTTGAGCAGATTCTGAGCAGCGCCGGCCCCGAGGGCACAGATGAATTTCGGCTGAATCAACTCTAACTGGCGTTCGAAGTGCTCGCGGCAATTAGCCACCTCATTCGGTGAGGGTCGCCGATCACCGGGCGGATGGCATTTCAGGATGTTGCAGATGTAAACTTCCTCGCGCTTCATACCGCAAGCGGTAATTATGCGGTCGAGCAATTGACCGACCGCGCCGACGAATGGCTCACCCACGGCATCATCATCGAGGCCGGGCGCCTCACCGATAAAGCAGAGATCGGCGTTCATTTGGCCCACGCCAAAAACGGTCTGCATCCGCGTCGGAAAAAGTCCGGGGCAGCGCGTGCAGGAACTGACCGTCTTCGTAAGCAATTGCAATTCTCTGCGCCGCTGCCTCAGCGCCAGTTCCTCTTTTGGGAAATCAGCCGTGGCGGGCATTGCAAAACAGACGCGAAACCCTACATCTTCGTTACGGTAGCCAGGCCCGTGTCCGTCGCGAGAGGCCGCACGGCAGAAGTCTGGAGTGTAGAGCCAAGAGCCTCCGCGCATCACACGGCACTCTTCCTCTTCTTGTTGCAATCGAACAGGATCCGTTTGATGTTCCTCTTCGTACGTGCCCAACCAGTCCTCACACCACTCCCACACGGTTCCGTGCATGTCAAGCAGGCCCCAGGCGTTCGCGGGGAATGATCCAACGTCGGTTGTCCGCTCCAGAGGATCATCCTCCGCAGACTCATTCCAGGTGCCGTCGTAGTTTGCCAAGGTCGTGTCGATGAGGTCCCCGAAGTGGAACTCAGTTGTCGTTCCCGCTCGGCACGCGTACTCCCACTCTGCTTCGGAAGGCAGCCGGATCGTGACGGTTCCCTCCAAGTGGCCCGTTAGCTTCCGGGAGAACTCTTGGCTGTCGTGCCATGACACATTCTCGACGGGTCGATTGAGCCCCTTGAACTTGCTCGGATCGCTCCCCATGATGGACTTCCACTGCGCCTGTGTGACCGGATGGATTCCCATGTAGAATCCTTTCGTCAACGTCACTCGGTGGGCGGGCTGCTCCTCGGAATACGCCTCCTCCTCTTCGCTGCCCATCAAGAATGATCCCGGCGGACACCAGGCAAACCGCATCAACACATCGCCTGGGAGCCCGATAGTCGCCCTTTGCCCAGCCGACCGCAAACCGCTGGCATGGAGCGGGTCGTTCGGCTTGGCGCTTTGCCCCGGATTCTTGCGATGCGTCCCCTCATGCGCCTCGGATTCCCGATCTTGTCCCATGCGTTCGGAATCATCCTCGTCGTGCTTCTCCACTTCGGGCCCCACGGGCCCTTCTTCTATGGAAAAAAGCGGCATCGGCCTTTCCATCGGAAACAAGGTCGCCTGGTCGGCAGCGATTGGTGTCGGCGCGAAGGCAGTTGTGTCCGTGGCCGGCAGCAGTGATGGTCTGTCAGCGCCGGCGCAAGGCTTATCTTCAGAAGTCAATCGCGAGTTCGTTGATCGGGGGCTGGTGCCGACACAGAAGTACAAGTTGCACTCATTCTTCGCTAACCCAGCAGCCACGAGAGCAACCAAGATGCGCTCTTCGTGCGGGCTTACCGGCACGACAGATTCTTGCCCCTCAACGAACCGGACTGCCTTCTCATGCTCGATAATCCCGTCGAGCAACCGCAATGTCGCTAGCTTCCGCTCTTCCGCTGTGGCCCGACTGAAGTCGGGGGCTTTCGGGGCGGGTACTGGCACTTGGTCGGCGGTAGGCCGCGAAGTTGTGGGCGGACTTGGGTAGACACGGAAGTAGAGGTTGCCTTCTTTCCTTGCCCACCCCGCCGACATCAGAGCAACCAAGACACGCTCTTCCTCAGCGTTTGCCGGCACAATAGACTCATGGCCCTTGAAGAAGTGGCGGGCTTTCTGGTGCCCGACCAACGCGCTCAGAAGTCGCAGGCGCCCCGGAACGTTCTCCTCGTGTAATGCTTCGAATCTTTTCTCCAGTGTTTCAACGTAATCAATCAAGAAACTCCAGTTCGGCTCGTCGTAAGTGGTCGACGCGCTGGCCTTTTCGCTTTCCTCTTTCAAACAGTCCCAGAACCCAATTCCGAGCCCATATGTTTGCTCCAGCAGTTCGCGCGAGAAGTTGGAAACAGCGCGACGCAATTCCGCGTGTTGTTCCGGCTCATTTGACGTAGGCCGTGCGGGCCCCGGTGCGGATGGGGCGGGTGCATCCGGGCATGGTCCATTCGTCGCCTCCGCCACCCCGTACTCGACGCTCTTTGCAAGCGACTCGATGTAAATCTGCATGCGACCCCAATTGCGCTTGACATAGTTGAGTGAGATACTCGCGTTGCCCCATTCCCGATGGAAGCGGGTCCAGAATTCTCCCGCCGGTGCCTGCGAAATAGAGTTCTCTTCGACCGCCGTGCACGCGATTCCCTTCTGACCCTCGTGCTCGACCGTGAACGCGGCAGACCCGATGACACGCTGTTCGGCCTGCCGGTGGGTCACTTTCGCACCGAACGAGCCTTGCGCCTCCTTGTTGCGAATCGCCGATTTTGAAGCCTTCCAGGTGAGTGCGGGTAAGGCAAACGCCGCTCCCAGAAGTCCAAACGGCAATACCGTCAAAGCCAATCGAGCGAAAGAATTTTTCGCCGTCCAGCGGTCACCGTCATCGTCGTCCTCTGGCTCGACTTGCCAATGTCGATAGCCCTCAGCGAAATGCAGGCCGAGGTAATTCCTGACTTCGCGGAGATGCGCAAACAAGGCAAAAGAGATGACCACGGCCACGGTCATTAAGATGCCTTGCAGGTGCCGCAAGCCGACGAGCGTGAAATTAGCGGAAAGGAAACTAAGACAGAGCGACCATGCAGCCACTGGGCAGGCAATCCACAAAAGAACAAACAACGGCATGTTGGCACGAAATTCGTCACCAAACCACGGGATGCCAAGAAAAAAGGCCGCGAGGCTCGCGATACCAATCATGCATTGCTTTAATTGGTTGTACATGTTGGCTGCGCGGCTTATCTTGGAAATCGTTTCGGATCAAGCCGGCTGGCCTTGTCCCAGTCCCAAGTCGCTCTTTCATAGTTCTTCATTCCCGACCAGGCCAGGCCACGCGTGTAGTAAGCGAGCGCGCAATTCGGATCGAGCCGAATGGCCGTGTTGCAGTCCTCGATCGCCCTAGCGTAATCCTCCTTCTCCATCCAGGCACTGCCGCGGAGGGCGTAAGCAAGGACATATTTCGGATCGAGCCGTATTGCCTCGCCCAAGTCCTTCATCGCCTTGTCGTAGTCTTTCTTCATGGACCAAGCGTAGCCGCGGTTGAGGTAATAAAGGGCAATATGGGGATCTAGCCGGATGGCCTCATCGAAGTCCCTGATTGCCCAATCGTATTCCTTTTTTTCGAGCCAAGCGTAACCGCGGCGGGTGTAAGTAGGCGCGTAATCTGGGTCCAGTCGGATGGCCTCGTCGAAATTCTTGATTGCCTCGTCGTATTCCTGCTTGTCTATCCAGACGTTGCCTCGGTTAATGTAAACGAATAGGTCGGGTTGCCGAACCAGCGGGAATGGTGTCAGTTGCACTTCCTCGCCCTCGCAGCGAAGAAGAAGCTTTGCGACCTGGAAAGCGGGAACGGCAATATTGATATTCTGCCCGCCCTGGAAAAAAGATGTCGTAACCCCAACAACCTTACCATCGGTCCCAAGCAAGGGCCCGCCGCTCGACCCCGGACTAATTGGGGCCGTTGTCTGTATCAACGTTAGGCGGCCGATTTCTCGATGCCCACTGACCAAGCCATCACTCAAGGTATTGGCAAATAAACCGAGCGGGGTTCCAATGGCATAAACCTTTGTGCCGACGCGAGGGAGGTTTCTTACGGCCAATTCCAGCGGTTTCGCAGGGATCTGGTCAGCAACCATGATAATTGCGATGTCGGCTTCTTCGTCCAGAGCTGCCACGCCCAACACGGGCAAGTTGGTCCTGTCCGCAAGCACTACATGGGTCCTGTTGGCTTTCTTGATGACATGGTAATTCGTCGCAATCAGACGATTCCCGACTAAGAAGCCGGAACCGCTGCCGCTGGCGTATCCTTGGCCGCCTTGAGTCACCACTTGTACGACCGCTGGCGAGCTTCGAGCAAAGATCGCATCGGCAGCAAGACGGGACCTGACAACGGCACGCTCGGCGCTAAGAGGCTTCGCGCTCTCGGGCTCGGCGCGGTGAGCGTTGCCGGTTTCAGGCTCGGCGCCGTGCTTAAGGACGATTGGGGGTATTATTCCGGCCACCAAGGCAAGACCGACCAAGGCGACTACTTGTCCCCACTTCCATCCACGCAGGTGCGATGCGGCGAGCTTTGAAATGGTGATGGCGCCGGATTCGCGGGTCACGAGGTCCCGAGTGAAGTCAATAATGGCTTGGTTCACTCTTCGTCCGACTGGTCCTGCGCTCCCTGACTCAGGTCCTCGAAAGACGATACCTGGTTCAATTTCCTGTGGAACTGCGCCGGGCGTGGCTTCGCCTGGCTTGATGGGGCTTTCGTCTGGTACGGGTTCGATCCCATCTGCGTCATGAAAAGCCCCCTGAGCGGCCCCGGTGGCCGTGGCTTTTTCATGTTCGGGAATCTCCGGCGAAAGCTGCTGCTCGGTTACATCCTTGCCGCACCCGCGTCTCATCCGTCGAGGCGTGTCGCGTAAGCTGAAACGCGCTTGGTCCAAGGATAACCTCGTGCAAAAAAAGAGGAGCGCCGACAGGGCCGCTCCCGAAACCCCCGCCAAGGGGCGCAAAGAACAGCACCTGGCCGACGCCCCTTTACGGGGCGGGCCAAGCACTGCCTCTTTGCATGAGCCTTTCGGCTCAAATTGGCGGTTTTTCGGGAAGCAGTTCTTGAAACTCGCGTTTCATCAAGTTGTCACGTGGCCGCTTCTTCGGCCACGTCAAAACCCTGGTCATCTCCTGCAATACAAGGCGTTACGGCGACTGGCGACGCACCGGTCGCGCAAATGGAGTTTAGCTTGCAGAATGCTGCGTTGCCAGCCTTCGGGCAAGCGCCAAGCGCCAATCCATTCGGGAACAACGCGGGCTTCCCGCGAGTAGGGAGTTGAGAGTTTAAGTTGCTGGGACGCGCCGCACGAACAGCTAGCGAGACAGAGAATTTGGGATGGCCTGCTGTTCCTTAGAGCGTTCGGCAAGAATGAGCCGGGAGCCTGGAAAACAGGGCATTTTCGTCATTTTGTCCGAACGCTCTAAGGAAGCCTTCGATGCAACGGCACCCCATGATAGAATGCCTTCAGACACGCTCGTCTCCCCCTGAGCAAAAGCGTGTTAAGCAGGTTGGCGCGCCGTCGGTGCGCCAGCCTTCTTTTGCTTAATAGGGGCCTGGTTGGAATTGAGGTGAACGATGGCAGGCGGGCCTATTTATCCATCCTCGGTGTATCCCGGTCCTTCCGGGAACCTCTTCCCAAACTTCTATGCCGGGTCTGGGAGCAATGCTGCATCGCATGACGAGGGAGTAGGCGTCGCCGCCAGTCTTGGGCTGGACTCAACATTGGAGCTGCGCTTCCCCATCCCGCCCACGGTTCCCACGGGCACGCTAAAGCTGCGCATCCTCGCCCTGGCTAACGCGACCAGCGGCGCGGCGAAATTGACAGTCTCAGACAAGAACGTCGCGGCCGGAGCTTCTCCATCTGGCGCCACCTTGACTGCCGAAACGCAGACCACGATTACATGGGCGGCGGGGAATAACGACCAGTACATGGAAGCGAAAGTACCCCTGACAAGTACGCCAGCGGGGAATGATCAGCTTGTCGTGGCGGTGAAGTTCCAGACAAGCGGATGGACGCTCGCGGTGGTAGGGACGTTAATTTTCTCGCTCATTTGGGAGTAGCCATGCCGACACAATCCAAACAGCAGGCGGCGATCCAGGCAGGGAATGACTTGCAGGCTCTGATGCAGCGCGCCCGCGATCTGCGCCGCGACTTCAAGGACTTCAACGATCGCTACAGCAGCGAGCAGTATGCGACAACCTGGGCAGCCATGCCGACGGCGCCTCAGAACGCGGACGGCTCGATCAGCAACACCCCGGACGGCGCGCCCAACCCCTCCAATCCGATCATCGTGGGCGGCATCTATCGCTCGAAGAACGCGCTCGTCGCTGCGGTGGCGTTCGTGCAGCAGTACGTCGCGCTTGTCAGCAACCAGGCTCTGACCCAAGGCAACTGGAGCCAGAACATCGACGACGTGGCTTCTTGAAAGGAGGCCATGTGGCCCGCACGTTCAACGGCACTACCGACAAGGCCGACTGCGGCAACTTCGCCGACAATCTGGCGACTATGACGGTGGCGTGCTGGATCAAGGACAGCACCATTGCCGGCCAGTTGGTCCTGGCGAAGCTGTCCGCCGGCGGAATAGCTAGCGGAACGGGCTGGGCGCTCTACTTCAGCGCTAGCGGTAAGTTGGTTGGGTTGATCCAACAAGGCGCAACGATCTTCAGCAATCCAATTGATTCCCTGAATGTGTGGCTGGACGGCACATGGCACCACATTGCCATGACCTGGAACGGGACGAACTGTGTCATTTACGCAGACGGCGAGCAGGTCGCCACGGATACCATGCACGGGGCCTTCACATCGTATTCCAACGCGGTCAACGTGCTGCTCGGAACGGATGCCAAACCCGAGTTCTTTTTCAACGGAAGCCTGGCGGAAGTAGGTATTTGGAATGTAGTCCTTACGATCAATGAACTCAGGGCGTTGGCCGGTGGGGTTTTGGTGCCGTTTGGCGGAGCGCTTCCTTATCGCGTCCGCCCGAGCGCACTTTTGGCCTACCTGCCTCTTTGGGGGTTCGCTTCCCCCGAAATCGATCTGTCCGGCAATGGCCACACCGGCACACTCACCGGCACCTCGGCAGCCAACCATGCGCCGGTGACGCTGTTCACTCCCAAGGACCGCACGCCGGTTGACGTGACGGCCGCAGTCATCGTGCCAGCGCCGCCGCTCTATCCCGAAATCCGCCAAGGCCCGCCCATGCGTGGCGCGCCTTGGCTGCAGCGCTTGCCGATTGCCGAGGCGAGTTCGCTCGTCATCGCGCCCCCGCCACCGCAGCCTGGCCCCGGACCCATCGCCTATGAAATCCACGCCGGCCCCCCGATGCGCGGTGCTCCCTGGCTTGCCCATCTGCCCATCGAGAACGCTCTACTCTTTGGTCCACGCAACCCTCCGCCTATTCCGCCCGTTCTCGGGCCCGGCCGGGGCGTCCAAAGGCCGTTCATTGAAAGACTCTCAGACGTTAGAGACGAGAGGCGTCTGAGTCGAATTACGGAAAAGATTTCTTCGTTATTGAACAGTCTTATTGGCACGGCAGCTCTTCAGCAGACCGGGCCGGCATCGTGGGTAATCCGCGGCGGCGCGTTCCAGCAACCGCGGCCGCCGACGAACACAGATGACATCGCTTCGGGTGCGATTCCTGGCTGCTTTTGGATCGACACGCTGGGACTGCAAGGCTACATGTGCATCTCTAATGCGCAGAATGCCGCCTTATGGAAGAAGATCACAAGCTGATACAGTTCCTGCAGAGCAGGATGAGGAGTAAGCCGTGGACGACGACCTGGGATTGGGGGGCGGTCTTCCCGACCTGAACCAACTTGATTGGGGGCCTGGTCTTCGTGACCCAAGGGCAGCGAACCGGCGCAACTCCAGGTGAAGCGGCGCAGAGTTTCTTTTGGCATCACCCCGGCGCCAGGGTATGTTACGCGGACTCCTCAACAGCAAGCTGCAGCCAAAGCCCTGGGGCGACTTCTACAAGGCTATCCGGGAGGGAAAAGAGGCCGGCATGAAATTCGGCGGACGGCGTTGATCCATGTCGCAACTGCACCCGCTCATAGTTTCGCCGCTGGAAGAGTCGCTTCGGGACGGCAACCACCTCGCCACTCGTTCACCAGCAGACACGAGTGCCATTGTCCGATTCCGCTGTGGGAAATTCCAACGGCTCCGGTATGAAGAGATTTCGGCCCAACCTCAAAGGAACTCTGGCGCGATCAGCTCGGAGAATTTAATGCGCGCCGTGCTGCGTCCTTTAACGCCGCCCCTCTTTAACAACCCCGTAATCTTCATAGCTTCCGCCCCGGCGCGGCTCGATAACCGCCTGCCGGTTTTCTTGGCAGACCCAACCCACGAAGCCCTGCACGGCTTTGCGGTCCTTCTCGTCCGAGCCGAGCCCGGCGATGGCCACCTTCAATTTCGGCGACGCCCGCCGCGGACTTCGAGCGCGGCTTCATCTTGCGGGCAACAATATCCTTCTGTACACTTTGCCATCCCAGCGCCACCGGAGCGCAGCTGATGAACCTCTCCGATCTCGCCGCCCGCATCGACAGGCTCCACAAGCTTTCTCAAGGTTTTCTCTTGGAGCTTTCACGTCGACGGACAGGGCATGATCCGCTAGACGCCAAGGAGCGGAAGCAGTACACCGATGGCCTCGATCAGGCCATTGTCGGGCTCTATACTTCGATTAACGCCTTGGCGAAGGCGCGGGAACGCATCCGCGAAGAAGAGGCGCAGAAACGGAAATCAATTTGACCGAAAGCCCCTCACCTTTTTGACTCCAGCAGAATTTCGACCTATGTTTTTATCGAGTCCCTCGGCGGGACTCGTTAAACTTGCGAAAAGAGGACGGATGTGGACTTGCTCCCGCATGGACAATCCGTCCTCTTTCGTTTTGCTTGCCACTTCACGCCGTAGCCGAGCCCCACTTTTTCGGGTAATCTGTTCGCCATGCATGGCGTTCGCGTCGGTACTTGCGGCTGGAGTTATCAGGACTGGTCGGGCGTGTTCTATCCCAAGGGCATGCCGGCCGGCGAATACCTTTCCTTCTGCGCCGAGCATTACCCCATCGTCGAGGTAGACAGCTCTTTTTACCGCAGCCCAACTTCCGACATGACCCAGCGTTGGCACGACCGGACGCCCGAGAGCTTCGGCTTCAGTCTCAAGGTGCCCCAGACAATCACGCATGAAAAGATGCTACTCGACTGCGGGAAGGAAGTTGACGACTTCCTGAAGGCAGCCCGCCGGCTGGGGAGCAAGCTGCTCTGCTGCCTCCTGCAGTTCGGCTACTTCAACAAGAAGGCTTTCGAGGACGTGGGCGCCTTCCTGGACCGCCTTAATTCGTTCTTGACCGCCTGGCCGAAGGACGTGCCGGTCGCGGTCGAGATTCGGAACAAAGCGTGGATGGTGCCGAGTTTCGTCGAGTGTCTGCGCCAGCATGGCGCCGTATGGGCGCTTGCAGATCAAGCCTGGATGCCGACGCCGTGGTACCTGGTCAACAAGATGGACGTGATAACCGGCCCGTTCGCCTACATTCGCCTGCTTGGGGACCGGGAAGCAGTCGATAACCTGACGCCCACGCTTGACCACATCGTCATCGACCGCACGGACCAGATCCAGGCCAACGCGCAAGCAATAAAGAAGCTGAGCGAGCGCGTGCAGGTCGTCGGGTTCGTCAATAATCATTTCGCTGGCTACTCGCCGGCAACGATTCAGCAGCTCCTAAAGGAGTTGAGTTAACCATGCGTTGTGCTCAAATCGCCTAGGCGAAGTTACGGGTATGATTGCAAGAGCGGTCACGCAATTGCTGGAGGAAAGCCATGCCATTCGTTACTTATAAAAGCTACGCTAACCCGCACGTAACAATTCACTCAGAAGGATGCTCGCAGATCCGTAAGAGAGGCGGCGAGCATAGGCATGCCCAAGGGGCATACCACGAACACGAGTCTTATGACGATGCAAAGCAGTATGCAATCGGAACCAGCTTACGAGTGCACGACTGTTCGTATTGCAAACCCACAGGATCAACACAAAGTTAGCCCACTACCGGCCTAAAAGTTAGCCCACTACCGGCAGGCTTTGGGCGGCTGCCGGTCTTTTTCATTTCACGCCTTGAGCCGCCATCGCAGGACAGCCGGTCTCTCACCCGCAAACAACTTGCTTCCCCCGCTCGCCTCCGCGTGATCGGCGTGTTAGAATTAGCGGCGCCCCTGCAGACTCACCTTGGAGAAGCCATGAAGCTCTGGCACTTGAAACCCGTTGACGACTCTCTCGACCCGTGGGCAGCCTGGCACGATTGCATGTTCGGCTTTGTTGTTCGTGCCGACTCAGAGACGCTGGCAAGAACGATTGCGGCCACGAAGGCTGGGGATGAGGGTCCGAAGGCGTGGCTCTTGGCGAAGAACTCGACGTGCGAGGAATTGCGGCCAGACGGCCAGGCCGGCGTCGTCATGGAAGCTTGGAATCGGCCGAAGTGAGCCTCAATGCATCCTGCCACATCGCACAAACCACGCGCGGCCAGCCAGGCGGCAGACGTGCCTATTGCCGCTCTGCCGAGGAACGTCAAGCCCATGCTCGCCACGGGCGTGGCAAAGCCATTCGACCATCCCGACTGGATCTTTGAAATCAAATGGGATGGCTACCGGGCCATTGCCGAAGTCGAGAGGGGAGTTGTTCGCCTCTACTCCCGCAACAATCTCTCGATGAACCAACGCTACCCCTCGATCGCCGCCTCGCTCGCCAAGCTCGGCCACGACGCCGTGCTCGACGGCGAAATCGTCGTCCTGGACCGAGAAGGCAAGGCCCAGTTTCAGCTCCTGCAGAACCACGGCACGAGGCAGGGCGTGCTCGTCTATTACGTCTTCGATCTGCTCTACCTGGACGGCCACGATCTGCGCGGACTGCCGTTGCTGCACCGGAAGGAGTTGCTCGGGGGGCTTGTCGGCGACATGCCTGGCCTGAAGGTTAGCGAGCATATCGCGGAACGCGGAACGGCTTTCTTTGAAGCAGTCACCCAGCAGCAGCTAGAAGGAATGGTCGCGAAGCTGGCCACAAGCCGGTATCTCTCGGGAGAACGCAGCAGGGCCTGGCTCAAGATCAAAACGCAGTTGCGTCAGCAGGCCGTCATTGGCGGCTTTGCCCTTGAACGCGGTAGCCGGAGCCGGCTCGGCGCCTTGCTTCTCGGCATCTACCAAGGCAAGGAGTTGGTTTACATTGGCAGCGCTGGTACTGGCTTCAATCAGTGGACGCTCGCCGAGGTGCGTGAGAAACTTGACCCGCTGGTCACGGAAGCCTGCCCTTTCAAGAGAAACCCGAAGCCGAACAAGATCGTCCGCTGGGTCAGGCCGGAGCTGGTTTGTGAGATTTCGTTCTTGTGCTGGACCAGCGACGGCCACGTGAGGCATCCGGTCTTTCAGGGCATGCAAGAGGGCGTGCCAGCTTCCGGCGTTCGCAGGGAAGATCCGGACGAATGCGAAGCGACTTGAGCAAGGGACGGCCGACTTACTCTTTGTTGATCCCGAGCTTAAAACGCAACTCACTGGCGTAGTAGCGGAAGCGGTGCCCGGCGGTCGGCGAGTTGTAGGCTTTGGCCACGACTCTTTCATCGTTATCCACGCTGATCGTTATTACGTCTGGAC
>Ga0207041_1016_pt1 | contig 35489 bp, 28 predicted proteins | sample Alteio_BWMinCont_73_FD_153311 | JGI IMG/M metagenome (GOLD analysis project Ga0207041, IMG submission 153311) | Enriched cells from forest soil in Barre Woods Harvard Forest LTER site, Petersham, Massachusetts, United States -... | ecosystem: Environmental > Terrestrial > Soil > Temperate forest >... | reverse complement strand
GTGCGCCTTCGCTGAGCGCCAACTTCTGATTGACCATGGCCAGGATGCGCCCGCTGTCTGGGTCAGAGACGACAACGGTACCGTTGTAGTTCCCCAATGCGTCCACAGCGGCGGCGCGTAGAGCAGGATCTTCGCCGGTGACAACATCCCCACTGGTGTTCGAGAGGTCAATGCTGGATGTGTAGAATCTTTCGTAATAATGTTTTTTCTGTGTGAAAGGCTTTTTTGCGGAAGTTTTCTTCGCAATAGTGGAAGATGTGGGCTTTGGTTTCGCAGGTGCTGTATCCGTAGCTTGCAACATAGTGCAAGCTGAACTGAACAAAACAATGACCAACAAAGACCGCTTTAAGAATTGTGACATTTCACATCCAATGCTCATTTCAGTGTGATTGAACCCGAATATAGCTTTCACTGTTGCGTATTATCCGCATGTGCGGCAACTATTTTGAGTCTAAGGAATGGTTTACCACTTTGCAATCAAAAAGTGGTGCTGGTAATTAAGTCATACTGCCCTTCAAATGGTACTATCTGCGAAAAAGGCACGGCAAATAGCCGTGCCTTTTTCTTGCACAGGAGAAAATCAGTTCTTGCGGCGGACTTCATCGCTGCCGACCTTGCCGTCGCGGATATGGACGACGCGATGCGCGTGATCTGCGACGTCGTTCTCGTGGGTGACAACGACAATGGTGTTGCCCTTCTGATGGAGTTGTTCGAAGAGCGCGAGAATCTCGTTGCCTGTTTGTGTGTCAAGGTTGCCAGTCGGTTCGTCAGCAAGGATCAAAGACGGAGTGTTGACCAGAGCGCGTGCGATGGCCACGCGTTGGCGTTGCCCGCCGGAGAGTTCATTGGGCTTATGGTTCATGCGCTCAGCCAGATCCACCGCACTCAATGCAGCTTTGGCTTTTTCCATGCGATCGGCTGAAGGAGTGCCGTTGTAGATGAGGGGCAGTTCCACATTGTGTAAAGCGCTGGCACGAGCCAAAAGGTTGAAGGTCTGAAATACGAAGCCGATCTCTTTGTTGCGGATGCGTGCGAGCTCATCATCATCGAGCTCGCTGACCAAGTTGCCATTGAGCCAATAGCGACCGGATGAGGGGGTGTCAAGACACCCGATCAGGTTCATAAGAGTTGATTTACCAGAGCCGGAAGGGCCCATGATGGCGACGTATTCACCCTTGTTGATCTTGAGGTCTACGCCGCGCAGGGCATGCACCTGCTCGGAGCCCATTTCATAGGTCTTCCAGAGGCCTTCACAACTGATGAGCACTTCCTCAGCCGGGGTCATATATGTCTCCTCAGAGACGCTTTTCGTAGATTCGAATGCACGATCCAATACGGCAGTAACGGAAGCCATGGTCCCTCCAGGGTACAAGGCCGCTTGCCAGGTCACTGAAAACAAGCGGCCACAGTCATTGGAACGACCGGGGATGGCTAAAAGTTCCCAGAAACAAACAGGCGACCTTTTCGTTGGACTGCCCCGAAAGGAAAAGGTTACGACTTAGGTGCGGCCGCCACGTCTTCTTTACTGACAGAAGCGCCGTTTTTAAGGGTGCGAAGAGCTTTATAACTACCGATCACAATCTGGTCATCCGCGGTGAGGCCCTCTGTGATCTCGATGTCGGTGCTGCCGGTGATGCCTGTCTTAACTTCCACGAACTTCACTTTCATGGCGCCATTGACCTTTTCAATCTTAAATACACCCTGCAGTTCTTCTTTCTTGGTGGCTGCGGTTTTGGGGTCAGCCGTAGCGGCTTGGGCGGTGGTAGCGGCTGCACCTGGTTTCTTTTCTTCAAGGTCGCCACGGGTCCGGATGGTCAAAGCCTGGATGGGAATTGACAGCACTCCGGACTTGGATGCCGTAGTGATCTTGGCGGTGCAACTAAGGCCGGGACGAAGGTTGTCTGGCGGGTTGTCTATGGTCACAACGACTTTGAAATCCTTGGCTTCCTGGCTACCGGTGGTGGCTTGTGTGGTGGCAACCCCAGTGGAACGGAGCAATGCATTGTCACCGATATCGCTGACGTGGCCCTTGAACATCTTGCCGGGAACGGCGTCGATGGAAACTTCTGCTGGTTGGCCCCGCTTGATGTTAATGACATCGGTCTCATCCACCTTGACTTCGGCGGTGATGACACTGAGATCGGAGATGGTCATCAAAGTGGAACCGGTTGCGTTCTGAATACCGACAACTACGCTCTCACCCTCACGAACCGGGAGATTGGTGACCACTCCGTTGTATGGGGCGACGTAGGTGGTCTTGCTGAGAAGGTCTGTCATCTGGACGAGTGTGGCCTTTGCCTGCTTGATACGCCCTTCTACGGAACCGTAATTTGCCCTACTTTGGGCGATCTGGGCTTCCCATTGGGCCACGGTGGCCTTTGAGACCTCGTCTGCAGCCTTCTTGATGTCGTAGTCCTGCTTGGCAATGAGTTGTTGTTTATACAGCGCGTCATTTCGCTCAAAATCAAGATGTGTGCGTTCGGCGTCAGCCTTGGCGCTGTTCAAATTGGCTTGTTTGGTCTTGAGATCGGCTTCGGCAGCAGCCAGGTCTTTCTCTGCACTATCAATCGTGGCGCGTTGGGCGGCGACTGTGGCTTCGGGCTGGATGTTATCGATCTGGGCCAGAAGCTGTCCCTTCTTCACCACATCACCCTCTTTTACATACAACTTGGTGATCTTGCCGTATGCATTGGCGCCGATGTTCACGTAATCCTTCGGGCGGATTTCGCCCGACGCGCTGATGATCGTGGCGAGATCCTGCTTGCTTACACTTCCTAGCTGCACGGCGGTGACGTCTTTATCCCCTTGATGGATGGTGTAATACACCATGCCAGCCACGAGGAGCACAACGACCAACCCAATGATGATCTTTTTCATACGAAACAAGTTCCTTCCTTGCTGGTGAACAGGCTTATGCAACGGTATGGATAAAGACGAAAAAAATGTATTCCTGTCACCTTAGAGGAGTACGGAATAATTAGGAGGGAAGTTCCCTGCACTCTCTAGATTATAAAGGGAAAACCTATGGTTTCGCCAGCATTCCGATGGAGTTCACACTCTTGTAATATTTTGCACTGTATATGCACCGCGATGACGGATGATCGGAGTGGCTTAGAGCGGGTGCAAACTGATACATTTTGGTGAGCTATGAATGAGCCGAAAGCCATCCGGAGCGGGTTTCGCGGGGTGTTGACGCATCCGTTGGCGTTCGCAGCGGAAGTAGCAAGCCATTGGACAGCGTCACTTGCAGCCAGCGCCATCACTTTCTATGCACTGTTCAGCTTCCTTCATTCATTACCGGTGAGCGATGAAGACGCCTTCCTGTTACGCGGTGTTCTGCCGGGATACACCAGCCAGGCCTTGAAACATATCTTCACAGGGAGCGGCCCAAAGCTGGTTTTCTTACTGCTGATAGTTTCAATTTCAACCGGGATTCTGCGATGGATCGCAACCGCAGCGGGCAGAAGCGCTGTGTTACCCATCGTGCTGGGGAGCCTTCCAGAAGAGAAAAACGGGGTAGAGAAGATGAATTCGGTCCCCAACACTGCTGCATTATTCCGGTTGCATGCGCTCAGGGTGGCACTTACATTCACTACTATCTTGGCCAACTTGGGCGTCTTAGCGTTAGCAGAAGCGAAATCGCGTGTGCCTATCATTGAGATGAATGAGACGCGAGGAGCGTTTATACACGATATGAGTGTTTTTTTCGGTGTGATATTCGTTCTGGGCTTCATTGTGATGCTGGCTTCTTCGGTATTGGATTGGTATCTGGAGCTGTCTCCCATAGTTGCAGCCTTACATGGAACAGGGGTTCGTGATTCGTTCCGCATAGCTGCCGAATTGGCCCAAAGAAGGACACGGCAATTCTCCTCCGTCAGCTTTACCTATGGTGTAATGCATTGGTCGTTCAATGCATTCTTGGCCTTCTTTTTGTTCCTCAGCATAAACCTGATCGTTCAATTATCTTTACCATTGCGTTGGACATTCCTGGCGTCTCTTTTGGCGATATGGTCGGTCGTGCAAAGGTTCCTTGGATTGTCTCGTCTGGTTGCTTTGGGGCGGATCATTGTGTGGGATGATGAATCGGCCTCTTATGCGCAATTACCAGTGAACTTAAAGAAAATGGAGATCGGTGAACATCATCCACTGCTGGAACCGCCAGTGGTGCCAGCGATGTGAATCGGTTGTTGACAGCAACCTTTATCATCCGCATCTAAAACATTATGAATTGGTTACGAACCATTGTCGCAGTTATGGTCTTCACCGTCATTTTGCTTGCGCAGCAGCCTAACCAGCGCCTCATCATGAAAAATGGTGATTACCAAGTTGTTTCGAAATGGGAGAAGAAAGGCGAGCGGCTCCGTTATTTCAGCGTAGAGAGGAATGAGTGGGAAGAAGTGCCGGATTCGATGGTGGATTGGCCTGCCACGGACAGATGGAACAATGAGAATACTGTCAAACCTACAGCAACAAGCGACCTGAAATTGCAGGAAATGGAAAAAGATAATGATGTTGATGAAGACATCGCAATTGAAGTTGAGGGTGTAAAACTGCCCATCGGCGGTGGTGTGTTCACGGTGGAACATCTTGCAAACATACAAGGGAAAGATGAAGCCAGAATCGTTGAACTGGAGCAGAATGGCGGAAATGTCAATGCACATCGTGGCAAAAACATTCTGCGCTCGGTCATTATTCCCATACCTTCTGGACAGCGAGAATCCGTGGAATTGGAAGGGGAACGGTCAAATGTCCATTTCCATTCCCCGCAACCGATCTTTTACATCAAGGAGGAGACTTCGCCATCGCAAGAACTACCCAATGAGGATTCGTTTGCGATGAAAGGCACGAAAAAAGAACCGACCCAGCAAGAAATGTTGCAATCGCGGTTCCGAATAGTCCGCTTAACGGCGAAGAGCGGTAAACGCACGGTGGCTGAATTGAAGGTCAGCTTGAAAGGGAAAATGAGCCAACAGCAGACATTCACCGAATCACATGCACAAGCGATGGATAAAGGATGGGTCAAGCTATGGCCGGAAAAACCGCTTGAACCGGGAGAGTATGCCATCGTGGAGATGCTTGGCGCCAAAGAGATGAACCTGTATGTGTGGGACTTCGGAATAGAAAAGAAGTAAACGCAGATACGATCTTTATTTTGTCGATCCAAGGACCCAGTCCAAATAATCCTTCGAACCACCGTCGATTGGAATGACAATACATTCAGGTATGGTGTATGTGTGCAATTTTCTAATGGCGGTTTCTACCTTGTGAGAGAGATGTCTTCTGGTCTTGATGATCAACAACCACTCTTTGGTTTTCTCGATCTTGTTCTTCCAGCGATAGACCGATGTGATCGCAGGAGTGATGTTCACACAGGCAGCCAACTTCTGATCCACTAATGCATGTGCAATGTGGTCTGCCAACTGCGCCGAATCTGTGGCCGTCAGCACGATACAAAACTGCGGAGTCATTTTTGTGCTACTTTTCGCTTTCGCCATTGCCTGATAGTGTAAACGCAATGAGCCCAAACCCGAAGAACGCGAACATCAAGTTCGGCACATCCGGCTGGCGGGGCATTCTGGCAGATGATTTCACGCTGCATAACGTGCGCCGAGCTGTGACCGGCATTGCGCGATATGTTGCACAACAGAAACCTGCGCAGGGAGCAGTTCATCGTGTTTTGGTCGGGCGCGACCCACGATTCATGGGCGAGATTTTCGTTGAAACCGCGGCGGATATATTGGGCCAACATGGTATCCAACCGTTGGTGATCGAAGAGGCCGCTGCCACGCCTGCTGTCTCTTTCGCTATCCAACATCTCAAGAGCGATGGCGCAATCAATTTCACCGCGTCCCATAATCCCGCGGAATATAACGGAATCAAGTTCAATACACCGGACGGCGCACCCTCTCTACCGCATGTGACAAAGGGGATCGAGCAGTGTGTACTCGATGCGGATGCTCATGACCGGCTGACGGTCTCAAACTCACCGAAACGCGAAACTATTGATGTGAAAGCTTCCTACCTTGATCGTTTGCGCAGTCTTTTGGACTTGAAAGTGATCGCAAAATCCGGCATCAAAGTGGTCTTTGATCCGTTGTGGGGCGCGGGCCGTGGATACACGGATTCATTACTGCGTGATGCTGGGGTTCCAGTCGAAACCGTGCATGATACTCGCGATGTACTATTTGGAGGACATGCGCCAGAACCGGAAGATGAGTTGCTCGGCCACGCGCGTGAGGCCATGCGCAGTTCAGGCGCAGCCTTATGTATCGCCACCGACGGCGATGCCGATCGCTTCGGCGTGATGGATTCTGACGGCACTTTCCTGCAACCGAATTATGTTCTTGCGCTCTGTTTTGATTACCTGGTGGAAACCCGCGAATGGCGCAATGGCGTGGCCAAGTCTGTTGCCACAACGAATTTCATCAATGCGCTGGCGGAATACCACAAGGTACCGCTCTACGAGACGCCGGTGGGGTTCAAGTACATCGGCGAGTTGATCCAACAGGACAAGATCGTGATGGGCGGGGAAGAGAGCGCGGGTATGTCCATACGCGGACATGTGCCAGAGAAAGATGGCATATTGGCCGGGCTATTGTGCTGTGAAATGGTGGCACGATACAAGAAATCGTTGGGAGAGCAGCTGAAAGACCTATTTGTCAAAGTTGGTTCCTTCTACCCTCATCGAGACAATTTCATGTTGACCGCAGAGGTCAAAGAGACGTTCACTAAGAAGAGCCAGTCTGCGCCAGCAGAGTTTGCCGGACGCAAGGTTGTGTCTGTGGTACGAACAGACGGACTCAAGCTGGTGCTGGATGACGGCTCATGGGTCTGCTACCGACTGAGCGGCACAGAGCCGGTAGTGCGCGCCTATACCGAAGCTGCGAGCGAAACAGAGCTAAAGCAGTTGCAAGCAGCGGCAAAACAGTGGGTCTTTGAGGGTTGATGCGATATTTCCAGTGGCTGCGCGACATTCCGTATTGGTTCTTCCGCATGCGGAGGCGGTTTGCAACGCTTGCGATGGGAGCAACAGCGTGCCTAGTGCTCTTTCACGTGGTCTTTGGCGCGAATGGTTTGGCCATCTACATCAAAAAGCGGAATGAGAACCGGCAATTGCAAAAACAGGTCATGGATCTGCAAGAGCAGAACCAGAAGCTGGAGCAGAACATCAATGCTCTCAAGCACGACCCGAAAGCGATCGAGAAAGAAGCGCGGGAACAATTGAAATATGCGCGTCCCGGGGAAGTGATCTATACATTGCCTGATACGAAGAGCGATAAGCCTGCAACACAGACGGCGGTTGCCACCCCTGCGAATTCGACAGTTACGCCGAGTACTACGACGCAGAATCCAAAAAAATAACCCAATACTATCCGCATGAGATGTGTCATGATGTGTTTCCAGAAATGTCTATTCGATCATTCCATCTAGTGGTGAACTGGCAGTGGCGTAGAGTTTTTTCTGCATGCGGCCAGCAACGAACGCCTGATGTCCACATAGAACGGCATTCTTCATGGCTTCAGCCATAAGTACGGGGTCTTTGGCCGCTGCGATGGCGGTATTCATCAACACCGCGTCGGCTCCGAGCTCCATGGCGAGTGCGGCATCGCTGGCGGTGCCAACACCGGCGTCCACAATGAGGGGAACGGTGGTGATCATCTCGCGCATGATGCGGATGCTGGCGGTGTTCTGGATGCCGAGTCCGCTGCCGATGGGTGCGCCGAGCGGCATGATGGCTGCAGCACCGGCATCAACGAGGCGATGAGCGGCAACAATGTCATCGGAAGTGTAGGGAAGTACAGTGAACCCCTCTTTCACCAACACTCGCGTGGCTTCTACAGTGGCTGCGACGTCAGGATAAAGAGTTTTCTGGTCGCCGATGACCTCGATCTTCACCCAGTCGGAAAGCCCAACTTCGCGCCCGAGGCGAGCGGCGCGAATGGCTTCTTCGGCGGTGTAGCATCCGGCGGTGTTGGGAAGCAGGAAATATTTTTTGGGATCGATGAAATCAAGCAACGATTCTTTGGAGCGGTCAAGATTCACGCGGCGCACGGCTACGGTGACCATCTCAGCGCCACTGGCGGCGAGAGCGGCGGCAGTCTCAGTTCCATCTTTATATTTTCCAGTACCGATGATGAGGCGCGATGAAAATTCGCGTCCGGCGATGCGAAGCTTTTCCATCATTTAATTGTAAGGGATGCAGCTTTCAGCCATGAACTCAGTGTTCTTCATGATGATGGTGTTTCTCGGCTTCCTGGTACATGGCGTCGATCTGTGCGGCGTATTTCTGTTCCACAACCCTGCGTTTGAGTTTCAGGCTGGGCGTGAGTTCTCCAGATTCGATGGTGAATTCGTCGGGCACGAGCAACACTGTTTTCAAGCGTTCGAATTGTGCCATGGGTCTGTTCACGTCCGCCACGATATCTTCGTAGAGTGCGCGCACTTTATCCGAAGCAATCAGGGAAGTGCGGTCAGTGAATTGCACGCCATTGGCGTGCGCCCAATCTTCGAGAAGAGGGAAGTGTGGTGCGATGAGAACAGAGACGAATTTCCGTTTTTCGCCCAGGATAGCAGCCTGCGCAATGAGAGCATTGACCTTGAGCTTGTTCTCGATGGGCTGCGGCGCGACGAATTTTCCGCCAGAAGTTTTGATGAGGTCTTTCTTGCGGTCGGTGATGCTGAGGTATCCATCGGCATCGATGTTGCCGATATCGCCCGTATGGAACCAGCCATCTTCGAATGACTGCGTGGTCTCATCCGGCATCTTCCAATAACCTTTGAAGATGGAAGGGCCACGTACCAGCAACTCGCCATCCGCTGCAATCTTACATTCCACATTCGGTAGTGGATGACCGACGGTTCCTGCTTTGTAATGCTCCAAGTTGTTCAAAGCGATCACAGGGGACGTCTCGGTCATGCCATAGCCCTCAAAGATGGGAAGGCCGATGTCAATGAACCACTCGCACATATCCTTGCCCAGTGGTGCGCCACCGCTGATCCTGACTTTTGTGCGTCCGCCCAGCCCTTCGGCGATCTTGGAATACACCAATATATTTGCAAGCTTCCATGCGAAAGAACCCGGTTCTTTAAATGAACAGACCTCGGTACGGTGTTTCTTGCCTACGCTCAGTGCCCAATCCAAAACCCATCGGTTTACGCCAGAGTGAGAGCGGCGTTCGACTTCCTGGCGGACCTTCTCATACACGCGTGGAACAGCGACCAGATTGTGTGGTTTCACCAATTTCAACAACTTACCTACATCATCGAATCGCGGGCAGTAGGTGATGGTGAGGCCGTTATAGTGCATTTCGTAATCCACATGACGCGCAGTGACATGCGAAAGCGGAAGGAAAGAGATGTATCCGGGAAGATGGACGAACTCGAAGTGCTGCATGCTGCCGGCGATATTGGCGCAGATGTTGCTATGTGTGAGCATCACGCCTTTGGAGCGTCCCGTGGTGCCGGAAGTATAAATGATGGTGAACAGGTCGCTAGGTTTCACCGCATTCGCACGTTCCTCAACCTCTGGACAAGGGGCATACGGGTCGCTCAACATCAGCGACTCCATGCGCACGGCGTCAGGATGGCCGACATCCTCCATGACCACGATCTTTTCCAGCGCGGTCTGTGAACGGATGGAAAGCACTTTTTTCATCTGCTCTGCTGTGGAGACGAATACGACACGGGCGCCGGAATCCCGCAGAATGTAAGCCGTTTGATTCGCTGTGAGCGTGGGATAGATGGGTACATCGAGCGCACCGGTCAAGAGGCAGGCATAATCGGCAACGGCCCATTCATGTCGGTTCTCACTGAGCAACGCCACACGGTCGCCAGGCTGGGTTTTCCAGCGCAAAAGAGCGCGAGCTGTGTTGGTAACGCGTTGTTGAATGTCCTGGTTCGAGAGGCGCAGCCAAGTGCCGTCAGGCCGCATCATGTTCACGGCTTCTGCTGTGCCATGCATTATCCAGCGACGATAGACGTCAACGAGAGTACGCGCGTCCATCGATTCGCTCATTTGCGTACCTCGATGCCGGTGAGCACCACATCCATCAAAGCGGGAGCGGCGTGCACGAGTCGATAATCTTTTTCGCTGAGAAGCCATGAGGTGACCATGGCATCGAGCGCGCCGAAGATGCAATTGGCGGCGATCTTGTCGGAAACTTCTTTGCGGAAGATGCCCGACTGCTGGCCTTCCTGCACGATGGCGCGCACGGTGTCGAAATATTCGATCAAATGTTTGTGCGAGAACTCTTTGAGGAAGCGTGCGCTCTGCCGGACTTCGGTCTGGAAGACCACGGCCAATCCGCGGTTCTCACCCATTTTCTCCAAATGCAGTTCCGCCAGTCGCAATAAACGTTCACGCGGCCCGTGTATGGTCTTCAATTCTTCTTTGGCCACGGCCATGAAACTGTGGAATGCATAATCGAGTGCAGCCATAAGAATCTGTTCTTTGTTCTTGAAGTAGAGATAGATGGTACCGTCAGCAACGTCCGCGTGGCGGGCAATGTCAGAGATGCGGGCCTGGAAATATCCATGTTCGGCGAAGACAGCGATGGCAGCATGCAGGATGCGCGCGTGCTTGTCACTAGCATCGACCTCAACCGGTGTGAAGGCAGCGGGTTTTTTTGCTGGGGAAGGGGCTGTGTTCGTCTTGATGGGGTTCTTTTGCGGAGATGAACGACTATTCATTTCGTTATAACTGTATCGTTTGCTGCCGCATCGTGCAAGCCTGAATGAAGTTCAGTAGATGGAAAATGAAAGGCCACTTTGCCCGGTGGCTATGTAGGATGGCGATTGGTTATGGGGCCCGGATTTGAACCGCCGATCTTTGGGGTATGAGCCATGATAAAAACATCTTGGGAATGTATGGAACAAGCTGAGCACAAATATATCCATACATACTTTGTCTTATAAAAGTGGTGGCACTAGTTTTTACATTACGAAACTGGGATAAGAAAAAGCGCGCACCGGAGTATTTTCAGTGCGCGCTTTGCATACCACAACTATCAATGCTTCACGGAGTTACTTGCTTTTCCATGTTTATAAGGACTGTGTCTTAGTTACTTCAAATCTACAGTAGAACCATCCGCAGATGTGATCGGAATAGGCGCATTCTTCGGTGTGGATAGATAGCCGGTTACCTTGTTCTTATCCACATTAAAGACTACCAACTCATACAGTAACCGGTCCCGCCCTGTGATGAATTGGAGAAGTTCCCCGGTACCCCTATCCTTTTTTTCAATTGACTTGTCATCCGCAGTGATCAAAATGGTGAACTGGTTTTTCTTTGGATCTGCTTTTTTAAGCAGCAACTTGACTGTGGAGATCATCTGAGGTGTTTTGTCTTTTGTCAGAGTGAAGTCATAATAATTCCTATCACCCTTGTGTTTGAGCACCTCAAGCTCATCACGCGTACTGGCAATGAGACTGCTGTGACCATTGAGTTCACCGACTGCACTGACCAACTTTGCTTTCGTGTCTTCCAGGTCGGTCTTTACTCCGCTGACATCGGTCTTAACGCCTCCGACGTCAGATATGACACCACCCACATCGGTCTTAACTCCTTCCAGCGCTTCCTGCTGTTGTTTTTGCTGCTCCGTTAAATTGTTGATGGCCGTTGCCTGTTCTTTACGCAACTGAGACGCCCGCGCGCTAATTATTTTCTGCGTCTCTTTGCTTTGTTTAGAAAGTTGCAAAGCCAACATTCCATTCTCATCTTTTGCGTTGGCTGTCTCGGTTTCAGTTGCGGAGATTTTTTTCTCCATTTCAGCCTGTGTCAATTGCACTTTGGCTTCCAATGTGTTCAATCGGCTGTTCACTTGGCTCACCAGGACGATCCCAATGATCGCCAAAATGCCTACAATCCCGATCATTATGCTCTGGACGAAATTTTCACCTGAATGATCTTTTGACGCACTTTTCTTGTATTCACTGTGATTCTCGATCATGGCTGTCCTCATTTCTTTTCGTGGGTTTGGTCAAAATCGTTTTCGCTCTAGCGTTTTACCGATAAAGCGAAATCGCCTTAGCCCACGACTTGCTTACTGTTGTGGGATGCAAGGTATTGCAAAACCGATGCAATAAACCCAATTTGTTACCAAAGGAAATAGGCCATTGTTGGCAATGTCCGTTGGTACATGTCTTGCATACAAAATATCCACATACAAATAAGTAACTGTATTTACATCTGCCATTGAATATTAGCGGATGGTCTCCAGCGCGTAATTTTATTTTTCGAATCGGACATGCACATAATGGCCCACGGTACAACATAGAACATTGACCAATAATCCAGATGTTATCCCTGATTAAATTGCATCCTAAAAATATCAAGCACAATTGCCCGCTCATTGCAGCTCTGGCGAGCAACTGCGACCCTCACACCCCTGTTCAGGCCCCCTTACAGGGGTGTGAGGGCAATTTATCTGGAGGAAAATGTCATGGTTCATAAAAGGAGTCGCCTTCTTCTCATTACAGCATCATTTCTTCTAGCAGCAGTCTTCTATGAGTTTGGATGTAGCAGCAATTCTTCCAATAATCCCAATACCAACAATGTCAGTCCCGGTAGTATGTCCACCACCCAAGTACGCGTGACCGATTCACCGAGCGACGACATCGTTGCATTCAATGTAACCATTAATTCCATTGTTCTAACCTCCAACTCCGGGGCTACGGTTACACTTCTCGATACACCGATGCAGATCGAAGTCTCACATCTTTCGGGCCAATTCCAGGTATTGAAAGTCATGGATGTTCCCCAGGACTCATATGCTTCTGCCACTGTTACCATTTCCAGCCCTTCAATCACTGTTTTCAACTCAACGACCCATCAGCCGCAAGACCTTTCCGTCACACTCACTTCGCCCACGGTGGACCTTACATTCAGCCCCGCGCTTATGATCGGGGGGCCGTCGAACGTGCTGGACTTCGATTTCCGATTGAACGATTCCGTCACGATCAATGGTTCCACAGCAACAGTCGACCCGGTATTCAAGGTGAATGCCCACGCAACCCAGAATGACAATAATGAAGATGACGGGATGGTCGATGGCTTCACTGGAAAAGTGACTACCGTGAGTGGCACAACATTCACTGTGACTTCCTTCGGGCGTAATAATTCCACAGTGACATTCACTACGAATTCATCCACGCAATTTCAGGGCGTGACAGACTTCAGCGGCATCACCTCTGGCGAGATCGTGAAGGTGGAGGCGTCCCCCCAAACGGATGGGACCTTGCTGGCCGTGGAGGTGAAAGTCAGGATGTTGCATAGTATTCATCTTTCCCTTGATCTGGAAGGGCCCGTGACACAAGTGACCGGCAACCCTGCCACCAGCATCCAGCTTGTTTTAATCGATTGCTCTGACGAGGGAGCACCATTGCCCGGTTCTGGAATCAACGTGGGGATCAATTCCAATACTACGTTTGTTCTTAATGATGACGATGTCGATCTCACTGGCCTGCCGTTCACTCCGCAGTTCGATGCGACCACTATCATTGCCGGTCAAAACGTTGAAGTTGACACTAGCTTGGTCAGTTTCACAGGCGTGACCGCAAATTCAATCGAACTTGAGTCCTCAACTGTGACAGGCACGGTGTCCGGGGTTACTACGTCGGGCGGCATCGCGAGCTTCACACTGACAGTGCCGCCGGATTCTGTCTTCGCAATGTTGACTGGTCAAACTACTTTGACGGTTTACCAGCATTCTTCAACATCACTCTCCGGCATGACCACAGTCGCCAATGGTGACATCATCCACGCTACTGGACTGGTTTTCCTCACCAAAGGCACGTCTTTGAATTTGGTTGCGAAACGTATTGCGAACGACAATTAATTGCATAATGGCTACCAGCAGAAGTCATTGGATGGCTTCCGCTGGTAGCCATATTATTTGATTTGGGCCAATACATCACCCAGCAGCTAAGACTGTGAATATGAAACTGGCACAGTCACTCCTGGAGGCTTCGGGAAGATTGTGCGGTTGCACCGCTCATTGGGCAGCCTATTCCCTCAGAATGGCAAACCCAACACCAAAACCATGGCTAGCTCATGCTGCTAAAACACTTCCACTGACGGCGAACAATGAAAAGGGTTCTCGTTCTTCTTATAGGTCGATTCTGGTTTGGAATCACAGTTTGGAGTTTAAGTCATCCCGAAAACCAATATTGATAATACGAATCAGCACTCAGAACACCACGTCCATATCGGTCCCTGTGGCAGCGAAAACGGCGGGCAACTCGTTGTCCACGATCCGTAAAAAGCAATTTACAACCTCTGGTTCAAACTGAGTTCCCATCCCCTGCACCAAACGACGCTTGGCTTCATCAGTTGGCAATCCTTTGCGGTAGGGCCGGTTCGACACCATGGCATCAAACGCGTCGATCACTGTCACGATGCGCGCGCCAATGGGAATTTCGGTTCCGTGGAGTTTGCCCGGATACCCTGTACCATCGAAATTCTCGTGATGGTGCAAAGTGATCAGACTGGCTTGTTGAAGGTCAGGGAAGAGCCGTAGAACACCCCAGCCGTATTCCGGATGCTTATTGATGATGGCACGTTCTTCTTCGGAGAGCCTTCCTGGTTTATGCAGTATTGATTCGGGCACGCCGATCTTGCCGATATCATGGACAACAGCAGCAATCTCAATTTCATGCAACTTGCTGTCCTCGATCCCCAATTCCTGCCCCAGTCGCATTCCCCATTCGGCAAGGCGGGTACTGTGAACGCCTGTGTTCAGGTCTTTTAGGTCGAGTAGTTGATGTAGGCCACAGACCAGCGAGGTCACCATTGTGGAGAGCTTCTCCTCAAGGTGCTTTACTTGAGCAGATGCGGAGGAATCAAGCACACTGAATGGCGATAGAGCAGAACTCATCGGCTGTCCTTGATCGAAGTAGTGTTCTTTTTATTTTGGTCCGATATAGAGCAACCATGAATCGACAGCCGTATTGACGTTCAAACGGCCATGATTGAGTTGTGAGTTGATGTAATCTGCATGTGCCAGCGATGACGCAGCTGTGTTCTGTTGCGCAACACCGTGTGAAAGTCCTACGAGCAATGCAGCGGTGCCTGAGACCATAGGGGCGCTGAATGAAGTGCCCCATACGGCGGCATAAGAGCCGAATGGATACGTCGTGACCACGCCTTCACCCGGCGCCGCCACCCAGACAACTTGCGAACCATAATTCGAGAACGTCGAACGTTGATCAATGTTCGATGTCGAAGCTGCTCCAATGACATTCGAGTAGGAAGCGGGATACACCGAGATCTGCTTCCCATCGTTCCCCGAGGAAGCTACACAGATCACACCCAGAAGATTTGCAGTATTAAGTGCGAACTTCAATTCCGTAGATGAGCTAGAAAAGTCGAAACTCATGTTAATGACTTTTGCTCCATGGAATGAAGCGAAATAAATCGCTCGTACTACATCAGAGAGGTTCCCTGTGCCGGCCGCGGTGAACGCCTTGAGCGGCATGATCTGTGCAGTTGGTGCTACGAGATGGATCACACCAGAGACCATGGTGCCGTGTCCGAATGCCGCATACTGTGGACCATCGAGCACGGCCATGGTTGACTGGTCGAGTACAGCCATGGTGGATTGGTTCACAAATCCCGGTTGTGCGTTGTTGTTATCAAGAACGGCCATGGTGGACTGGTTGATGTCCGCTGTTTCATCCACCGAAGTCTTGTTGTTCACAAAATCGTATCCGGGAACTAGCACGGATTTCAGAACCGGTTGTGCCGGGTCAACACCTGTGTCGATCACTGCCACCACTCCACCACCAGTGGTTTTGTAATTACTCTGGGCATCAGCCAAATGAATCAATGTGGTCGCTGGTTGAAAGACATACCCATGTCTTACAGTCGTTCCGTAATAATTGATGGGAGTCGAGTCATACAATGCAGCCGGTCCTGTGCCTGTGTTACTGGATGACGAATACGCCATAACGTTCACGATCTGGTCTGGCTCCGCGTCAATCACACCTATCTGGTTCAGAAGCAGGGTGAGAAACAACAAAGGGTTCACAGTTGGCTTTGTGGTGATCACGTAAACTTGCCCGGCTGGATCACCAAGGCTTCCCAACACGTTGCAGTTGAGCAGCAGGCAAGTGAGATTCAATCCCTTCAAACCGAGCGAGTGGCGCACGATATAGCGGTTTTGCGCATGAGCCGGAAGGGAAAATGCCAATAAGTAAATAGCAAGCAGTACCAATACCTTGAACCGTTTCATAGAACCCCCACAGAACCTATGGATCTAGTACGCCCATTTATGCAGCGTACCTATTGCATCACGCGGGTACAGTAACCGCAAACTTACTTACGTAACCGCGCACCTATGACTACCTGGGTCTCAAACTCTGCCACTTAATCCTCTGACATGTCCTGAAGGTCGAAGGACACATTCTGCTGTTTGTGTTCGATCCGCAATTGCAGTTTCTTGTCACGGGGCCCAACAAGGTAGAATTCGCCGATCTCGTTGGAAACCGTCCCTACGATCGCTTTCTCCTCGTGCCATAGCTCCACTTTAAAGGCAGGCATGGCATCTGGAGCGACCTTTGTGTCCTGTAATTGGCCCATCACGCGGATGAAGCTTGCATTGGCGTCAAACTCTACCCGTATATCCACGTACAAAGTACCCTTCTGAAAAAGCAACTGCCTGTTAGCAAGGTTTGCGCTTCGGACTCCTGCAGCAAGTGGTTGCAAAGCACTGTCAAAAAGTAACTGCCCGATCACACTTCCAAAGCCTTGTTTCTGCCGTTGTGGCAACATTGTGCAAAGTGTTTTGGCTTTGTTGACCACATCCGCAGGAGGTTCAAAATTGTCTTCCTGTTTTGCCGTGTTGCCAACTTTTGACCAGAACGTGAGACTCTGCCCGCAGGAGCCACAACCTTCGTTTAAATGTTCCTGCATTAAATCTTGTTTCTCTTGCGGTAATACGCTTCTTGAAAAATCCACCCACTCTTCATCAGCAAAATGTTTCATTGGTTTTACCGCCTAGGGGGAAGGCTGTTGATTTGCTTTCTTTTTCTCATTGAGTAAAGAATGGACTCTTTACTGTCTGGGAATAAGGGTAGTTAACACTGCCAGAAATATACCCTGATGAAAATAAATTATATCTCTATTGTTTTCAATGAGTTACAGCTGTCCGACCAGGACAAATGGCGCCCAATGATATGGATGGGGGTATTTTGTTCGAGTTTCTTTCATTGCCTCTTGCAAGGCGGCAGCTTTGTTTCTGGAGTTTTGAAGGCGTTTATAGAACGCTGACATCAACTCAGATGTGCTTTGGTCGTTCACATCCCATAATGTGAGCATCAAGCTGCCGGCACCAGCTGTCATTAGGCCGCGTACAAGGCCAAGCAGTTCGTCACCCGCACCGACAACACTTAACCCGGTAGCACATCCACTGAGTGTGATGAGTTCTGCGGGGATCTTCAAGTGATACAGATCGTAGACACTGAGGAGTGAATCACCGAGTTTGATGCCCGAGAATAACGGGTTGTCCTGCCGGAAATAACCGTGTGTGGCGATATGGATATACCGGCAGGACGCCCCTTTAGTCTTAAGAGCTTCCACCGTTGCCTGTCCACCGAATAAAACATTTGCTCCTGGCATGACATCAGCAATCGATTCAACTTCGTTCTTGATGAACGGAGTGGCCGAATCCGGCACACCCATCAACAATGCGCCTTCCGTTGGATGCACGGTGTTTTGTTGACACTTTGCAAAGATGGTGGCGCTTGGCGCATACGAGACAGTGAAATCATCCATCAGGTAACGGGTACCATCCAGCAAAGCATGGAAAGGCACATAATGGGTGATGTCATGAGGAACAATGACCAGATGCCCATGCTTCAGGAATTTCTGCAATGGCTTGATCAACTCGTTGAAAAGCCCCACGAGGTGTGAGTTGGTGTCATGTAAAAGCAATGCCTCAAAATTGCGTACATAATCCGCACCGAACCGGAACTTTGCAAGTTGGAATTGTAGTGACCGCAGAAGTGTGGCCACGCGCGAAATTACGCTGATGGGTATGATATTCAATGACTGCTGTGTGATCACGACTGCGATCAAGTGATCTCGGACGCGAAAGTACTCGACCAATGTCGTCTCCTTAGGAAGCGAAGTCCGGAGTTCTTCCAAACCGACCGTGGAGGGAACATGACTATCAGCAGGCAGTTGATCTGAGGCTGGCATCTCACGCAGCACACGTAGGAATTCATTCTCTTTGTCATGCAACTGGCCTTGCAAGGTGGCGATCCGCGAAGGAGAGAAGGCAGAGGACGGTTTCAGTTGTTCCAGTTCGATGCGGTGGTAATACCAGTTCAATTCCTCACGTAAATCTTTGATTTGATGCACAAGGTCACTCTGGCCCGAGATGTACTCTTTTGTTTGCGATCCCATGCGATTGATCATATCCAGCAAGCTGCGCGATTTTGACTGTTCAATGTACTGGAAAGCTTCAATTCGGTGGACTTCATCCGGGCCACGGGTAAGGCACAGATCCACCAATCCTTCATAGACCTCAAGCTTGTTCTTCATGAAGGCCATCTTGATCTCTTCGCCATGCAGACTGGTACGCATCATCTCCAATGCGCTGCGAGCCTTTTGATAAGCGTTGTAGGCGTCGTCCAAGTGCCCGCGCAGGCCGTAAATATGCGCTTCGAGCACATAGGTCTGGTAAAGCAGGTTCGGAGTTCGGGCCACGGGCAATAACTTATGGGCGGCAGCGCATTCCATGGCTGCGGGAGACAGGTCTGACACGCTCAAATGAATGCGTGCAAGAAGAAGATGGCAGAGCACCGCCTTTCCAGCAAAGATCGACGTGGAGAAGAATTCCAGCGCGCCATTACATAGACGCCGGGCTTCGAAAAAGCGCCCTTCGTTGAAAAGTACCAATGCTTGGTACAGGTCAATGAGCCATGGCCAGACCTGGTTTTTTTCAAGCACAAAAATTCCGCGTGACTGCACGAACAACTCAAGCGACTGGAATGCTTTGCCCATCTGACTGAGAGCGATGGCAAGGTTGCAGATACATTTGGCGCGTTCATATTCCATTCCAAGTTCCAGGAAAAGAGCCGCTCCCGCCTCTGCAGACTCCGCTGCTTCCTTGCAGAGATTCAACTCCAGGTAGATCTCAGAGAGGTCGAGATGGCACAACGCGAAATGGTAACGGTCCTGCGTTTGCTCACATAACTTGCGTGCACTACGCAACTGTTCAATCGCCGTACTGTACTCGCCACGCAAATAGTAGAGCCATGCGATGTTGTAGTCCGCTTGGCTGACAGCAAGAGGCATATTCTGTTCTTGTGCCACATTGCGGGCTTCTTCATATAAAGCCATGGCCCGATTCAATTCGTTCATGCTGATGAGGCATACAGCCATGTTGTGAAGCGTGGCAACCACTCCTTCCGCGTCCTGCTCTTTGTGTGGCATCAAGTACTGATAGGCACGCTCATAACATTCCATCGCTTCCACAAAACGGTCCTGACGGTGATAGATATTGCCTGCATTCAACTCCACGCGGGCCACTCTCCACTCATTTCCTTCCGCCAGGAAAATCCGACGTGCCTCGTCTGCAGCAGCGAGCGCACGGTCGTATTCACCTAATAGAAGCAGTGGCTGGATCGATGAACTAAGCGTTCGGGCAGTCTCTGAATTGTTTCCAGCTTCACGGAAGATCGCCATCGCCTTTTCATGGTTGGCGACCGCGGAGCTGTTGTCTCCATTGATGTAAAAAGCGTTTGCTTTGGACCGCAGGCTATGTGCTAAAGCATTCTTATTATTCAAACGTTGAGCTACATGGATTGCGAAATCCGCAATGGTCAACATTTCCTGGGCGTTGATGCGTGCCTGGCGACGAACAATGTCAGTGAGTTGTTCTACGATCTCACGAGACACCAGTTCAGGATGTTTCCGCAGATAAACATCGCGAGCTGCGTCATCCCCAAGCTGTATCAATTCAGGGAGCATCGCTTCCGGGATGGAGCCAGCGCTCACGGAAGGATCATCAATTGAAGCCGACAGTCTCCAAGCTCTTTCGGAGTTTGGTCAAACAGCGTCCACGGATAAAACCGATGGACCCGACTGCCACCCCAAGGCTTTTCGCAACCTGATCATAAGGAAGCGGCGGATCAGAGAAAAAGAGTGCATGGATCAATTCTTTACATCGATCGGGAAGCAGTACAAATGCTTCCCGCAACGCCTGTTCCCGTTCCAGTTGGCAGATGAGGTTGTCCGCATGGGAATCGGGGTTCCCTGAAGGCTCCGGTGATTCCGGATCGGTCTGTTGCAATCGTTTCTGTTGTTTTCTCAAGTGGAAACATTTGTGTGACGTGACCTGGATCAACCATCCCGCCAATGCTTTGGGTTGGCGTAACTTTTGCAATTCCGAGAAAAGGTCCACACAAACGGACTGGAATATCTCGGATGCATCTTCTTGTGAAAAACCATTTTTAACTGGAATCGAATAGATCAACTTCTTATATTTATCGATCAATGCATGCCACGCCTTCTGTTCACCACTCAGGCATGCTTCCACAAGCTTTTCATCCGGCCAGGCACACATGGGCTCTTGTTGTTCCCAAATGGGGAACAATTCGGTGGACAAGCTATCTCCATCAGCCATGGGAGTCACTGGTTATACGGGGGATAATATGAATCGCAATATCATAGAGTACGCATGAAACGTCAAAAAAGACAGTGCCCAAATTGAAAATTAACAGTGACACTGAATATTCATCATGAATGGTGATTCAATGTAGATATAACTCGTCGGCATTCCAAAGAACATAGTGGTCAAGAATGGACGGTTTGAAGTTGCCTACCCGGTTGCGGGCACCCACCAAGATATTCGGGCTCGCTAGACAGATCAATGGCAGGTTCTGTGCCACAAGCTCCTGCACGCGATCATACAAACGTTTACGTACCTTCACATTCAGAGTCGAAAGCTGCTTCCGCATTAGGCTGTCGATCTCCTTTTCCCAAGGCGTAGTCGGTTTAGATTCTCCAAGGTCCCACATATGGTTGGTGCCGTCACTGAGCCAGACGTTCATCTGTGGATTAGGATCCACGTCACCGCCTCCTAAAGCAAGTATCGCAGCATCATAGTCGTGGGTCTGGAAGACACGGTCGAGCAGTGAGCGGAACTCCATGGGTACAGCATTCACCTTGATGCCGAGTTGCTTGAGGTCGTCTTGTATCAGGTTTGCCATCTGTGTACGTTGCGCGTTCGACGCACTGGCGAGAATTGTGAACTCAACTGCCTGCCCCTTGGAATCAACCAACGCATCGTCTTTCCAAGTGAAACCTGCGCTCTTGAGCAGTTCTTTAGCTTTTTCCACAGACCGAGCCGGATGAGCAATGGCAGGGTTCAACCATAATTTGTTCGCCGGGGTAACGTGAGTCCATAGCGGTGTAGCTTTTCCCCGGAACACCAACCGTATCAACCCTTCACGATCGATTGCGGCTGAAATCGCCTGACGGAAGGCGACTTGTTTGAACCACTCCTGATGACGCGCCAAAGCGGTCGAGTCCTTGGGCAAAATACTATTCAAGTTGAAGAACAAAAAGTTGTACTCGAGCCCCGGGCCCAGGTCGACCATACGGTAGTCTTTTGCAGCTTGGTCTTTTTCGAGCAGGGCAAAGTTATCAGCGTTGACCCGGCTGATGATATCTGTGTCATTCGCCTGGAAACGGACTACCTGAGCATCCTCGCTGGCGACGAACAGAAAGATGATCTCGTCAAGGTATGGCAGGCGCTGCTTTTTGCTGTCCATCTTCCAGTAATAGGGGTTCCGTTCAAGCACGAGCCGTTGACCGGCTACATATTCTTTGAGTCGAAACGGCCCGACTCCTGCGATCTCTGTAGGTGGAGCATTCAATGACCACGCTTGTGCGATTAGTCCATCTTGATATGCTTTCTGCAGAAGATGCCGGGGTAGGATTGCCACACTATCGAACAACCGTTCAGCAGCTGCATAGGGTTGTGCAAGATCGAATGAGAGCGTGTCGGGGCCGATCTTCTTGACCACGATCGGTTTACCGCCAACTACAAGCAGGTCCCGTTGTGATGAGTGGGCATTCTCATCGAGATAGACCTGAAAGCTGAATAACACATCGTCGGCATCGAGCGGATGACCGTCTGAAAAATGCAGTCCGTGTCGCAAAGTGAGTGTGTAGTGCAGTCCGTCTGGTGAGACCTTCCATACCTTCGCAAGTGCACTTTCTGTTTTCTGGGAAACACGATCAATGTGTAGCAAGTCGGCGGTCATGCGCCCGATCACATCGCGTGAAGCGGCATCCAGAGCAGTCACGGGATTCAATGTTTTGGGTTCTGTGCGTAATGCAATGACAATATGCCCGCCATAACGGCCCACATCACTTGTGGTTGTGGCAAGTTCTTCGCCACTCTGTATCGGCTTTGAGTCGGTCGGGTAAGCGACCAATATCGAACATGAACACAGAAGCAAAACCAATAGAAGATGGGAACGGTTCTTCATGAGACACCACCAAGGCATGAATTCAAATCAAAGTGCCACGACATTCGATCTCTTGCGCAGTTCAGAAGCCAGAAGATAGTAACAGAAGGATATGGGAGCCAGCATAACAACTGGCAACGCCATCCACCAATAGGAAACGAGCACATGATATTGCTGCAACGTGCCGAGCATATTGCCCCAGCTTGCAGTCGGTTCAGTCACACCCAATCCAAGGAAAGAAAGTGCAACCTCAGCAAGTATGTATTGGGGGATCAATAGTGCAGTCTGTGTGAGAGCGACATCATAAGCCTGAGGCAGAATATGTATTCGTAATAGGTACCAAGGTGAAGCGCCAAATCCGCGTGCGGCGTGGACATAGTTCCGTTCCCTGCCACTCAGCACCACTCCGCGAATAAGCCGCGCCGGACGAGCCCAACCTACTAATCCGATGGTAGCAACCACCAGGAAAAATGTGAGCAGTGGAGTTATCGTGAGTGGCAGGAATGCCCGAGCTGCAAAGAGCAGGTAATACCAGGGCATAGCAAGGAATAGTTCCGCAACGCGCATGATCACCACGTCCACCCAACCGCCAAAATAGCCCGCGATCCCCCCTAATGACATGGCAGTCACAATGCAGATCACTGTGGCAAGCAGACCAGCCAGTAGGGATATCTGTCCTCCATAAAGCAATCGAGTGAATTGATCGCGCCCGTAACCGTCAGTGCCGAAAAGAAAGATTCGACCCGGCGAAGCAACACTGAACAGATGTGTCTGACAATCGAAAAGTCCAAAGACCCGATATTTCGAGCCAGCAACGAGAAAGCTTACTGGATAGATCCTGTCTTTCCCTTCCGTATAAGAACCGAAAATATTTTGATTGGCAACTAGCGCATAAACGAACGGGCGAAAATGAAATCCACCGTTGTTATCAATGAAATGTAAATGCATAGGTGGCGCATATGGATATGACCGGTCTTGTGTTGCGTAGTCATAAGGTCCAAAGAATCCAGCACAGAAGACAATTAAGTGCACTGAAACCAAGACTGCAGCAATGGTTGAGAGCTTGGAGACGTGCTTCATGGCTTTGTCTCCAAACGTATCCGCGGATCCGCAAAATAAAGCAAGCCATCAACCAACAATGAGCTGAGTGCCAAAATCAATGTAGAGATGATCACGGAGCCGAGGATGACATACAAGTCACGTGCAAACACAGCTTCAAGGAACAGCGGGCCGATACCTGGCCAACTCATGATGACCTCTATGAGTAGCGAGCCGCTTAGCATGCTTGCAATAGAAAGGCCAAACAATGAGAGCAAAGGATTCGCTGCCGCCGGAAGAACATGACGTAACAGTAATCTTCCCGGACCAATTCCATGTCCTCGAGCTGCTTGTATGTAAGGCGTATCCAGTACCTCGATCACAGCGGAACGAACATGCCGTAACAATACAGGCAGGCTGCTTAGTGTTAGAACAAGTACAGGCAGCGTGAAATGAGAAAACACGTCCTTGAGTTTGCCCACCCAACTCAACCCTTCATAGTTGACTGAGTTCATGCCTCCAACAGAGAACCACCCGCTATGCAGTGCCAACAATAAAAGCAACAACGCAATCGATAGATCAGGCATTACTAGTAAAAAGGTGTTCCCGCCGGAAATGAGTTGGTCGACCCATTGATTGTGGTTCCATGCGCTCCAGCACCCAAAACAAAGAGCAAGAACCCAGGCGAAAGCAAGTGCAGGAGCAGTAAGCATCAAAGTATTTCGCAATCGCACGGCAAGTAGTGGCCCTACAGGCGCGTTATAGGTGAACGAATACCCGAATTCTCCACGTGCAACAGAGCCGAGCCAACGAACATATTGAGTTGGCAAGGATTGGTTCAACCCATATTGTTCCCGCAATCCATTGAGCGTCGCGGTAGAGATCTGCGGGTTCATCTGTATGTCTGTGAGATAGTCTCCCGGCGCCAAATGGAAGAAACTAAACAGGAGAACAGTTACACCGATGAGCAGGAAAAACGAGTGTATTAGCCTGCGCGCAATGAACCTCATAGGCTGCCTTCCTGCAATGCCAAGCGATGCCCTGGTTCCCTTGGCTGCGACATCCGCGGAACAGCGGAAAGCAATTTACAGGTTTCCACATGTTGTGGCGCTGAAAACAGATGCGTTGACTCCTGCTCTTCAACGATGCCCCCATCTTTCATTACAGCGATCCGTTCTGCGATATCGCCCATAAGGCTGAGGTCATGGGAGATGAAAACATACGTAAGGTCGTAACGCTGACGCAAATCCAACAATAGCCGAACAATATGCGATTGTGTGAGCAGGTCTAAACCTGAAAGTGACTCATCAAAGATGATAAGTTTCGGTTTGAGGACTAAAACACGAGCTATTGCTAGTCTTTGGCGTTGCCCTCGACTGAGCTCGAGTGGACTGCGGTCGGCGAATTGTCCCGTCAAACCCGAAAGTTCCATTGATTCCAGCGCCAACTTGTGGCGGTCAATTTGTTTGACACCTTTTATCAACAGCGGTTCTTCCACACACTCAACTGCGTTGAATCGTGGATTGAATGATGTGGATGCATCTTGATGCATTAATTGCATCTGTGGACGAAAACCGCATAATTGCTCTGGCAGCATTTTTATTACATCCATCCCATCTAACAATATCGAACCTGCATCAGGTTTTTCGTGCAGTACCAACATGCGGGCCAAAGTGGATTTTCCAGAACCCGATTCGCCTACAACCGCAAGAATGCTTCCCTTGATGACTTTCAGACTGACATTTAATAATGCTTGAGACTTCTTGTTGTTATGTAACCACGGATTCCCCCATGCATAACTTTTGGAGAGACCGCATGCTTCAACCAGAACTTCCTTTTGCTCCTGCTTGTTCATTGTGCCTTCAATCGTCATGATGAATAACACCTTTTTGGTAGTGCCGAAAGCAACTGTTGTGTATAGGCATGCTCGGGACGAAATAAAATATCTTTGACCGCACCGGATTCAACGATTTTTCCTTCATGCATGACCATCACACGTTCAGCCAATCCTGGAAGCAATGCTGGGTTATGAGTGATGAACAAGAACGCAGTGCGCGCTTCTATGACCAACTCACGCAAGAGTGTGAGTACCTCTGCTTGGATTGTGGTATCAAGTGATGATGTGGGCTCATCAGCCAGTACCAGTTTGGGACCACAAACCAACGCCTGTGCTATGAGCACTCGTTGTTTCTGTCCCCCGCTCAACTGATGTGGATAGGAATTAAAGATCCGTTCTACATCATCTAATTTGACTCTAACAAGCATTGCTTTCGCCGCTTCGCGGCACTTCTGTTGATTCCAATCCCTATGGGCACGCACGACTTCTGAAATTTGAACGCCAACTCGAAGTACCGGATTCAAAGCCAGCCCAGGCTCCGGGAAGATCATGGCGATCTCTGAGCCACGTAAATGTTGCAGCTGCCGTTCCGATAAAGATGTAAGTTCACGACCGTTGAATTGAATGGATCCGCTATTGATCACACCACCTTTGGGTAATGTGCCCAGTATGGCGGCAGCGATACTGCTTTTGCCACTCCCGGATTCCCCAAGCATCCCGACAGCCTCACCAGGTGTAATTCGAAAATCAACACCATTGACAGCAGGAAAAATCTGACCGCGTACCGGCTGGTAAGCGACATGCAGGTCTTTAACTTGTAAAAGAGGTTCTGCGCTCAATGTGACCTCGAAGCCCAGTATTGTAGAACGCCAATGGCCATAATAATTGCGTTGTATACTTTTGCGTTATTCTCCATATAGCACCTGTTGGTGATGTTAGGTCCATGCTTTCTAACACACGGCTGCCAGCATCATTAACTCGAAAACTGGGAACATGAAGCTGGCACAATCACTCCTGGGACACGCAACGTTGAATATGACGGCCGACACGACACGCATGTGTCAGACGATGAGGTACGTGAGGCTGGCAATGTTCTAGAAGAAGCGATTTTCGGAAATCTGTTCCAAGATTGTTCCAAACGTGGAACAGGAACCAGCAATACAACGGTGAACTGAAACATGGTAATAGAAGCGGCTCGATTGTAAACCCAAGAAAAGAGGCCACTTCGGGGTTTTTCCCAAAAGTGACCATTGGTTGCGGGGGAAGGATTTGAACCTCCGACCTTTGGGTTATGAGCCCAACGAGCTACCAGACTGCTCCACCCCGCATAACCATCATATCGGCCAATGTTGGTGCGGTCAAATGAGGCCTACTACACTGATTACGAAGCCATGTTGATTTACATTGCTCATATCGCTACGATTTCCATAGTGTCCGACCCGCAACGTGGCAACACCTGTGAATCCTTGCCATGGAAGGCACATAATTAATGCGTAACCATTTCCGCGATTTGACGTCTATCTTGTAACGAACAAGTGCATTCAAGAGTCATATTGAACAGGCTGAAGCTAGCAAGACCGCTGAACTATAATCATTACATCTTGAACCGGTTTAAGTATGAAAATTCACATCATCTTGAGCTTCAAAGCGCCAGAGAAGCAAGAAGACCGTTACCAGAAGTATATTTTTCTCTGGAAAGCCCTAGTTATCGTTGTGTTTCTGACACTTATACTTCTGGTCACTTCGAATAGCCAACTACAAAGCATCTATGCTGCAGGACCTGGTTCATCTTTAAGCACCAGCACAATCAAAGTGAAGAAAAAGGACTTTGTCCGCACCGTTCGTATGCAAGGCACGGTAGAAGCGCTGTCCTCACTCCCGATCGCCGCACCACGGCTCGCTGGTCCCGGGCTTGGTTCACTGGTGGTCACCAAACTCGTACCCAGCGGTTCCCAGATCAAGAAGGGCGACCTACTGGTTGAGTTCGACAACCAAGTACAGGTCAAGAACGCCTTAGACCGAAAAGCCGATTATGTGGGGTTCGTTCAACAGATCAAGAAAAAAGAAGCCGATCAAGCTACTGCCAAAGCGGCAGACGACACTGCACTTGTGCAAGCCGAAGATGCTATGAAATCTGCGGAATTAGAATTACGGCGCAATGAGATCCTATCCAAGATCGATGCCGAGAAGAACCAGGCAGCATTTGAAGAAGCGAAGGCCAATTACGAACAACAAAAAACCACATATGCATTGAAACGCAAGTCGGCGGCCGCAGAAGTCAAATCGCTTGAGATCCAACGTGACCGGGCACTGTTGGCCATGCAATATGCCGAGAAAAACACTGACAAACTGGCCATTCATTCTCCGATGGATGGCATTGTTGTGCTCAATACAGTTTGGAAGGGCAGTCAGATGGGAGAAGTACAAGAAGGGGATGAGGTCCGCGCAGGGCAGCCATTCATGCAAGTCGTGAATGCCGGTGTGATGCAAGTGCGTTCGAGGATCAATCAGGCGGATGTGACCTTTCTTCGGACCGGACAAACTGCACGTGTAGGCTTGGATGCTTACCCTGACCTCTCATTCCCCGGAGAAGTAGAGCATATTGCCGCCATCGGTGTGACCAGCAATATGTCAGATAAGGTCAGGACATTCAATGTGGTTTTTGCGATTCACGGTACCAGCCCGAAATTGATGCCCGATCTTTCCGCTGCCGTGGATGTCGAAGTCGATCGGGAACCTGTAGTCTTGGTCTTGCCAAGGGATTGCATTGTGCGCGAAGGAAAAGACACCTATGTGATGGTGCCGGGCAATAGTGGCGATGAGAAAAAGAAAGTTGTCCTGGGTGCATCCAGCGACCTTGAAGTAGTTGTGTTATCAGGTTTGAATGAAGGTGATACCGTGTTACGCAGCGTGGCCAGGCCATGAAAAAGCAGGCCAAAATGCGATTGATCGTCTCCGCCAGTGCCACAGTGGTTGTTCTTGTGGTCGGCGCTATCGTGGTGCGTTCCACCAATGCGACCACGACCATTCCCACGGCAGAGGTCAAGCGCGGCGAATTCGTGGAGTCATTGCAGATACGTGGTGAGATCCGAACTGAAAAATCAAAAGTCATGACCGCACCATCAGGTTCCGGGGATCTGCAGATCATCAAGTTGGAACGAACCGGCACGGCGGTGAAAGCCGGGGAGATCGTGGTGCAATTCGACCCAACCAACCTTCAGCGCACACTTGAACAGAAACAGAATGACCTGGTTTCTGCCGAAGCGTTGATCAAACAACAGGAAGCTCAAGGCCATCTCACAGAAGAACAGAACATGACGGACACGTTGAGCGCAAAATACAACGTGGAGCGCGCCAACCTCGACGCAAATAAGCAGGAGATACTTTCTGAAATCGATGGCGAGAAGACCAAATTAGCCCTAGTCGATACCAAGAGCCAGCAAACCCAGGCTGATACAAAACTTACAGCCGGCCGATTGGGAGTTGAAGCGGACATAGAAACACAGAAACAAAAACGGGAAAAAGCACAATACGATGTAAAGCTCACGGAAAGACAGATCGCATCGTTGACATTGCGTTCGCCTACCGATGGCACAGTGAATTTAATGCCGAATTACCGTGGTTCTTCCGGTAATTCTCCGCCGGAATTCAAGGAAGGCGACCGGGCGTGGCCGGGGGCTGCTGTAGCGGAGATCCCAGACCTTTCTTCTATCCGTTTTGAAACACGCATCGATGAATCTGACCGCGGCCAGCTTAAAGTGGATCAAAAAGCAGTAGTACATGTGGACGCGGTGCCAGACCGCGAATTCTCAGCCCACATCAAAGACATCAGCACTCTGGCCAAACTCGATTTCAGTGGATGGCCACCCACCAAGAATTTTTCGCTTGTCATTCAGATCGATAACAATGATCCGCGTGTGAAGCCGGGGATGAGCTCCAATTGCCGTATCGATACCAATCGCATCCAGAATTCCATTATGGTGCCATTGGAAGGTGTGTTTCAGAAAAATGGTCGCTACGTTGTTTATGTGCAACACGGGTCAAAGTTCGAAGAGCGTCCGGTCGAAGTTGGCCATAAGAATGCGACCAGCGCACACATACTCAGCGGCGTTGACGCCGGAGAGATCGTAGCCCTTAAGGACCCCACGGAGGTTCAGAAAAAGCAATGAAAACAGGGACCAAACGCGCATTAGCGGCCACAATCATTGCCATTGTGTTGATCAGTGGGGCGGCCGCCCTGGCTGACTATCAGATCAACCTGACCACTCTGCGGACAGTTCCAACTGTCCGTGCAATGCGTGGCGATGTAGAGATCATGGTCGTCACGGAAGGTGAACTCCGTGCACCGCATAGTTCAATGTTGGTAGCGCCTCCCGTGAATGGCACCTTGCAGCTGATCTCCATTCTGCCCACAGGCACAAAAGTGAAACCCGGGGACATCGTGGCGGAATTCGACCCCAGCGAACAGGAGTACAACCTCGAGTTGAATCAATCGCAACTCAAACAGGCAGAACAAGACATCATCAAGGCAAAAGCCGATGCAGATGTGCAGGCTGCCGTTGACCAGGCAGCGTTGATCAAGGCGCGTTTCGATGTCCGCTCCGCCGAACTCGATGTACAGAAGAACGAGCTATTAAGTGATATTGACGCCAAGAAGAACGACCTCGCCTTGCAAGAGAACAAGCGCAAACTGGCCCAGCTTGAACAAGATGTAAAATCGCGCGCCGCGTCTGGCCTTGCTGGGATCAATGTATTGGAAGCCACTCGCAGTGCAGCCGAACTTGCGATAAAAGTGGCCAAGAGCAACATCGAGAACATGACATTGAAATCGACCATTGATGGCATCGTCTCTGTGAAAGAAAACAGGGACGCCAACGGTCTGGGCTGGAACCCGCCGGGAATTGTATTACCTGAATTCCGCGCAGGTGATCTGACTAATCCTGGAAGGCAGTTGGCCATCGTGCTGGATATGGAACAGATGGAAGTGGCCGGCAAGATCAGTGAGGATGACCGCTCCAATGTGAATCCAAACCAACCTGCTGAAATCGTTGTCGATGCGCATCCTGATACACACTTTTCAGCCAAGGTGAAAGAAGTGGCGAGCATGGCCGGCCGTGACAACTGGAGCAATACATCCTCAAAGAAGTTCGATGCCAGTTTCAAACTCGACAATGTGGTCCCTGACCTCAAGCCAGGTGTTTCCACTCAGATCTACATCCATGGCAACAAACTCTCGAATGTCATCTATCTTCCAACACAATGTTTGTTCGATAAGGATGGCAAAAAGATCGTCTATGTGAGGAAAGGGAACGGGTTCGAGGCGAAAGAGATCAAGGTGAAGTACCGCACTGAGAGCAGGGTGGTAGTGGAAGGCGTTCCAGAAGCAATGGAGGTCGCCTTGGTCGACCCCACTTTGACTCAGAAGCCAGGCCGGAACAGTTCCAGTTCCAATGATGCTGCGGGGATCGCAAAATGACGGGTACTCGTTCCATACGTAGCTCACTCCTGCAGGCACGCCGCTTTATGGAAGATGTTCTGCCTGACCTCAACCTGGGATTGCAGAACCTCCTTTTGCATAAACTCCGTTCCTTACTGACCATGCTCGGCATCATCTTCGGTGTGGCGGCGGTGATTGCCATGCTTTCCATCGGCGCCGGAGCACGCGCGCAAGCGATGGCGTTCATCGAACAGTTGGGCGTACGCAACCTCATTGTGGAGGCCAAAGAGGTCACTTCCTGGGACGATCTTGAAAAAGTGCGCAAGAACTCTCCCGGACTCACATTGAAAGACTATCGCGTGATTCAGGCCAGCGTTTCCAATGTGATGGAATCCACACCGCGGAAGAAATTCATTCCGTCGAAGTTGATCCCGAAGACACAAGGTGAAATGCCAGTCGTCTATGGAGTGAATCCCAGTTATTTGAAGATCGCCAACCTGCGGGTTGTAACTGGCCGCTTCTTCGATGAAAGCGAATCTGAACATGCGGTACCTGTGGCGGTTCTAGGAGAAGCGGCCCGCAATGCATTGTTTGGCCAGGATGACCCCATTGGCCGTTATGTGAAAGTGAATGACACCTGGCTTCATATCATCGGAGTTGTAGGTCCGCAGATCAGCTCAGGTGGTTCTATTGAAGGCGTACCCAGTCAGGACTTGAACAATCTCATCTATGTACCCATCACCTCAACAATGTTGCGGATGGAAGACAACCGTAGCGGCATGAAAGACGAGATCGATGGGATCTATCTGCAACTCAAGGATGCAAATGACAGTCCATTCACGGCGGAAGTCGTGCGTGGAGTACTAAACCTTTCTCACCATAAGACAACCGATTTCAGCGTGCTGGTTCCCGCAGAATTGTTATCAGAACAAAAAAGAACTCAGCGCGTCTTCAATTTGGTGATGGTGGCCATTGCTTCCATATCGCTGTTGGTGGGAGGCATAGGCATCATGAACATCATGTTGGCCAACATCCTCGAACGAACACGTGAGATCGGTGTGCGCCGCGCACTCGGAGCACGTCGCCGAGACGTGGTCCGCCAATTCCTGGTCGAGGCAGTTTTGATCTCCTTCGTTGGCGGGATACTCGGAGTCATGCTTGGAGTGACCATGTCAAAGGTCATTGCGATTTTGGCCGGATGGTCAACGGTCACCAGTATCAGCGCCATCCTATTGTCATTCCTGTTTTCGGTCTCGATCGGACTCATCTTCGGGCTTTATCCGGCGATGAAAGCGGCAAAACTCGATCCTGTGGAAGCCATCCGTTATGAGTGACCATCCGTTGGCAAAAGAAACTGAATTTCAAAATTTGGAAGGTAAGACCATGAAACCTAATCGAGCGCTATTGGTGATGGCCATACTGGCTGCAACATTCATCCCGATGGCATGGGCGCAACAAGCCCCTTCATTGAATGACTTGCATCACCAGTTGCAAGGGTACCGCACAGGTGGACAACTCTCCGGCCCACAATTGATCGAACAGCACATTGTAGACAATAAACTCAAGCTCAGTCTGCAAGACGCCATCCAACTGATGCTGTTGAACAACACCAGCGTGCGCATGAACGAATTGAATTATCACCGCGCAGTTTTCGCCTTACAGAGATCATTCAGTCCGTTCGATACTATTTTGACATCGAGTTTCAGTCCGGCGCGAACCACTTCACCAACCAGTTCGACAATTGCCGCGTCCAGCACGCTAGACCAGCCATTTACAGTCGGCGTGAGCCAGTTATTCGCTCTGGGTACAACATTGAATTTGAACTTCAGTACCGACCGCAATGACAACAACAGCAGTGTAACGATTTTGAATCCGGCGCTCTCATCCACACTTAATTTTTCGGTTTCACAACCATTGCTCAGGGGCGCTGGTCTGGCCGCGAACCGGGGGCAGATATGGATCGCACGGCGGAACATCCAGCAGTCGCAGGCGAATTTTGAAGTCCAGATCGGCAATTCGATCTTGTCAGTCATCAGCCAATATTGGTCTCTAGTACAGGCCCAGAAAAACCTTGACGTATTGCAGGATTCGCTTCGCCTGGCCGAGGAATCCTACAAGCGTGATAAACGCTCACTGGAGCTGGGAGCCATCGCCTCCATTGATATTTACCGTTCTGAGGCGACCGTGGCCCAAAGGCGCTTGTCAGTTTTGCAGGCACAATATGCCGTAAAACCACTTGAGGACCAACTGCGCAGCTCCATTGGCGCTGATCTTGACCCCCGCACATTGGCCATCGATATCGAGCTGACAGAAAAGGTCGAATCCACGGGCGAATTGGTTTCAATGGATATCCCTGCCGCGATGGAGCTCGCACGCAAGCAGCGGCCTGAGATCATTGCAGCCAAGCTGCAGATCGAGAATGATGATACTTCGCTTCAGATCGCGAACAACAGCCTCAAACCCAGTGTGAACATCAATGGGTTCTACTCTTCCAATGGTTTGAGCAGCGGTATCGGTGATGCTCTCAACCAGACTGGTACATTCAAATTCCCATCCTATGGAATGGGCCTGAGCATACAATTGCCGATCCGGAACCGTGCCGCCAGTGCGGACATGGGATCCGCATTGATCAATAAGAAAAGCGACCTTTACTCCCTTCGTCAGCGCAATCAACAGATTAATCAAGATGTACGCAATGCCGTTCATCAACTCGAAGAAAGTAAGTTGGCGATCACGGCAGCCGCAACGGCCCGTGACCTTGCCCAGAAAACGCTGACCGCAGAACAAAGGAAATACGAGTTAGGCGCAGAGACGATCTTCTTCGTACTCGACGCACAGAATACCTTGGAACAAGCTGAACAAAGCTATGTTCAGGCGTTGATCGGTTATCAGATTGCGATTGCCGTATTGGATAGCGCTACCGGCAATATCTTGGAGCACAATAAAGTAATGATTGAAGATTCCTTCAAATGACAAATTAATGTTCGCTATGATTTCTGTTTATAGCAAAGTTAAGGGCGTCCCGTTGTTAAGGGACGCCCGATTTATTTACATACTGCCCGTTTATCTCCAGTGACGGTATCCACCCCGGAAGTAGAACACCGGTCCGTAACCGTAGTAGGGATATGAATAATAAGCTGGGCCGTAGTAGGGGTAGTAAGGGCCTCCACCGTAGTAGACAGGGTAGCCGCCGGGGCCATAGCCCGGGCGTCCTTGTAACCGTGGAGAGCCGTAGCGTGATTGGGCGTAATCCTGTTGCGAAACAGGACGGAACGCAAATTGCGATTGCGAAGTGTTAATGGTGATCGGCTCTTCCAAGCGGAATGTCAGTGATGACTCCGGAGGCAGTTCCGTTGGACGCCCCGGTGTGGAAAGAATTCCGATGAGGCCAGCGAATGCGCCGATGCCAGCACCGATACCGGCGCCTTTGGCACTATCAACAGCAGCGGCACCGATTGCAGCGCCAACACCAGTTGTTGTGACCATGGCAGCAGCGTCGCGACCGTTAGATGTTCCAGCCGAAGTCTGGATCAACGATGACTTAACTTGGGTGGATTGGCCATCGACGAATGTAAGTTGATTCAGCTCTACACCGAGTTTCGATGTGCCTTTGACTCGTCCGGCTTTTTGAGCTTCCGAGATGCGTCCAAGAAGAACCTGACCGTGACGTGCGACCACAAAACCATTGGCGATGAGTGGCTGATCGAGCGTGACACTGAAGGTGTCACCGGTCTGGTTGCGGTCACTGCTGATCCACTCATTCAAACGGACTGTTACAAGAGTTCCGGGAGAGAGTGTCAAAGTAGAAGGAACTTGAACTTGTGGACCGCCGTAGGGAGCGCCTTGAGGATAACGCTGGTCTTGCTGATAGCGCTGATCTTGTGACGGTGGTGCTTGGTCCTCGTTCGAATATTGTTGGTCTGAATAACCCGGAGGAGGCTGAGTTGGCATGCTCTGGGGTTGGCCGGGCTGGCCAGATTGTGGTTGTTGTGCCACCTGTTGTTGACCCTGATCGGGCGGATTTGGTGGTGGCGTTTGCTGTTGCGAGAATGCCAAAGATGACAATGTGAATAAGATGAACAACGTCGTGGCCGTCACCATGCCGATCTTGAATGACTTTGTTCCACGATGTTCGAATTGCTTCATATGAAAATCCTCCGGTACAGGTACTAATAGGAACACCGTTTTACGGAAAAATACTCTGTACCCAGTAGTACCTGTATACATAGATGACTTGGTGACTCTTTTGAGTTGTCTAGCACTAAAGTAAGCGGAATCAGGCACCCAATACGCAATTTTACATGGCTGGTGTTGTGATGCCCATTGACGCGGACAATGAATCGTGTTCATTTGATGATTTCAGTGATTGTATGGATTCAATAGGAATAATGCAGTGCCACCATCACATTGTGCGCATGGAAGTTGCGCGGAAATATGGGCCCGGTGGAATCGTTTTCGCCATATCCGTAATAGTCATAAGCGGTGCGCCACTTTAAGTGTTCTTTCAATTGGACTTCCAGGGAAGCCGTTGGTTGAAACACAATCGACCGCACTGTGCCGTAAGGGGCCAAAACGTTTGTCAGCAGGACATCGCCATCATTGTGTACATAAGACAATCCTGCAAACACATTCACCCTCCGCGCTGGTGAGTATCGCAATGTTCCCACCACTGAATGTGAGTGGCTGGTATACAGAGAT
>Ga0207041_1015_pt1 | contig 36478 bp, 27 predicted proteins | sample Alteio_BWMinCont_73_FD_153311 | JGI IMG/M metagenome (GOLD analysis project Ga0207041, IMG submission 153311) | Enriched cells from forest soil in Barre Woods Harvard Forest LTER site, Petersham, Massachusetts, United States -... | ecosystem: Environmental > Terrestrial > Soil > Temperate forest >... | reverse complement strand
GCAAATGCCGGACGTCCGCGGTGTATGGATAGAAGGCTGTTTTTGCACGCTCCCGCCTGTCGTGCGGATGGAGCTATCCCGTTTTCCCGGCTGGAGTCGCGGCATATTGCTTGCGGCCTACGAATCGCTGGCATGGCTGGATTGCGGGTTCTGGGGACCGGAAATCCGCCCCGTGGATCGCCTCAGCAGTCTACAGGTTCCCATCTTCTTCTGTCACGGCACCGCGGACGATTTGGTCCCGTTCGCGGAAGGCAAACGCCTTTATGACGCCTATGCAGGCCCGAAAGAAAGTTACTGGGTCACCGGAGCATCGCATTACCACATCCGGCGATACCACAAGGATGAGTACCTGAGGCGGCTGCGAGATTTTATGCAGAGACTGCTGAGAGCGAGACCGCTCCGATGCAATCGGGCGATTGCGGGGCTCAAGGGACGCTTTACGAAGGTCATTGCATAGGCCTGCTTACGGATAAAACAGGGCGCGGCCTTCTGCGACCCGTTGTATCCACTAATCTAGGTCTAGGCGTTTGCAAAAGACCGGTCCCCTGCTCCCGGTTGCGGCCATGGCCGTGACAAAAAATGACGTTGCCCCGCGACTCGGCATGGGGAATCAGCCAGCCGGCAAGCTGCACGCCGTCATGGGTCATGAAGCGGACGTCCTCGTATGCCAACCCCACCACCGCGGGTGTGCGCTTGGGGACTGTCCGGAGCGGATGAAGCGGCTCTAACGGGGCGCCGATTGCGGTCAAGACAAGCAGGATTAATCCGTCGCGGAGAAATAGGTTCCGTCTGGTGGCCGGCTGCGGGTCCGTTTGTTTGCGGAGCCGTTTGACGGCTTGAACGAAGAAATCCAGCACTGATTCCAGGAAGAACATGGCCATGCTCAGGAAGACTCCGGCAAGCACTGCCTCTCCGAGCGGCACCAGTCCAAGGCGAGCGACATACGCTACAGAGGCTCCTGTGACTGCATAGGTCAGGCGTCTGCACAAGTCCCACACCGGTGCGCTCTGCTTCCGCCAGGGCAATAGCCCAAAGACATACCGATCAAGTAAGAGAACGGGAGTCACACCGAGGAGAACGAATCCGCTGGTGCTCTGACAGAAGTGGATTGCCAGGAAGAGAACAAACAGATAGCAGATTGAAGGCAGAACGGCGCGCATAGGCAACCTCCTCGGAAGGCGGCGATTATGGTCGCCTGAAGAATAATGTCAAACGCAAGACCTGATGCCTCGTGACTTGGCAGGCAATGCAATGGTCGTGGCAAGCAGGAGAACTCAGGAAACTCAGAAGGGTCTAATAGGGATTGGCGAAATCGTCGTAACCCGGTGATGTGCGCCACGCACAAGCGGCCAGAATGAACACGGCCACGCAGCCACCGACCGCACCGCCCAGCACAAAGAGAAGCTGCGCCGATCTTGCTTTCCCCACCCATGTTCGTTACAAGCCTGGCCGTATCCCGGTTGCTGCACGCTTGGTGGGCGCTCTGCACGGATTTGAGGAAACCGAGGAGAAGGGAACGGCGCATGCACCTCCCGCAACTGGTCTCCGTCCTGGTAGCGACGGGGACCTGGATCGGTTTCGTCAGCACCAAGAAATTCTATTTTCGCTACGCCGACGAGCGCGCCCCCGCGAAAACTGCGCTGCTGCTCAGTGGCTTCCTGTGCACGGCGGCGCAAATCATTACGATGTGCGTCGCCCGAGCACCGGGCGAGGTCTGGCTCTGGTTGGGGTTCACCGGTTATGCCGGGGCGAACGGGCTGTTCTGGTGGGCACTGGCCGCCCACGGCAAGACCCACCCCGCTTTTGCCTTTATCCGCGCGCCTCCGGCTTCCTTGACGACGGCCGGCCCATACCGTCTCGTAAGGCACCCGATCTATAGCGCTTATCTGCTGGCCTGGGCTGCCGGATCCGTGATCCTCGCCCAGCCGTGGCTGCTTTGCACTGTCGCCTGCATGGGCTTCATCTATGCCTGTGCCGCCTACCAGGAGGAGAAGTCATTCATGGGCAGTGTGCTTGCCCCTGCCTATCAAGAGTACCGTCACCGCACCGGCATGTTCTTCCCCAAAGTCGCCGGCCTGGTGTCGGGACTCGTATCCAGGTCCTGAAGACGGATTTCACGTTCGGGCAGAACCGCAATGTTCGGGCCCGGCAGAACCTTTCGCTTCCCACCGGCGCATCCGCGGCGGCGTTATCCAGATGGCCAACAACTGCGAGGTCAGATATGTTCGCACACATCCTCCTCTGCGTCAGTACGGCCAGTCTGCCGGTTGTCATAAGCGAGATACGGCAAGAGCAGCTTTTCGGCGGTTGGCAGAAAGCACAGGATGAAATCCGGTCGCTCATTGTCGAGTTTTCCTACGAAGCGCCAATCCTGGAATCGAAACCCTTGAAAGGCGTTTTTAAGTTGCGACGTGCGCCGAACGGGGCAATTCTTGCCAGGTGCGAGCTAGGGGCAGGGCCGGAGCGACGATGCGCCCTACTGGTCGCCGATAGGGCTTATTTGATGGAGCCCGCGGAGAAGACGGCGTTGAGATTTAACCTTCCACGTCACGGAATCCTCAAGGTTTTAAGTGCTTATTATAACCCCTTCATGGTGTTGCTGGACAAGCGGTACGTGCAAGAGCATTTTCGACTGCAAGTGACGAATCAGGATGAGTGGTATACTTACCTTTCCTTAGCGCCGCGAGACGCGAAAGAGCGTCGCCGATTTCTTGGGATAATGTCCTTTGACGGGATAGTCTCCTGGTCCCATGAAGACTTCAGCAGCGGCACGATTGCTGTGCTCAACAAGGACTCGGACAGCATTCCCAAGGACATGCCCAGAGCGTTGACGTGGACCGATGGGCTCAACTCTTATCGGTACGATATTCACAAGTGGCAACGGAACGGCGCAAACGCTCCGCCGTTGAGCGACTTCCAAGCGCCCGAAGAGATGCCTGGCTGGAGAGTGGTCGATATGGGATCTCAATGACGCAGTGCCGGCCCGATCTCCTTGGGTCTTCGGTCCCCCCAAGATCCTTTCCCTCAGCGTAAGGCAATGTGCCATGCTGCAATCCAGCCGGTTACACTATATCAGCGTGCGTGATTCGGCAGCATTGTAACCCGCAGCGCCAGCAAGGGGCTAGCCAGCAAAGGCCCCTTGCTTGGGTTTTATCCTTGTCGCCCTGGTAACGGGCTACTTCCTAATTCCGGTTAGCGAAGACCGTATCAATCGATCAAAGTTTGACAGAATTCAATTAGGAATGAGCGAAGACCAAGTTGCAGACTTACTCGGCTACGACGAGATGCTGGGCTCGTTCGACCACGTGCACATGAGCTGGATTCCAAACAGAAGGACCATATCGGGGAATATGAACTGGAGTGACGAAGATGGCAACAGAATATCCGTAGACTTTAAAGAGAGCCGCGTGACTGGGAAGGAGTTTTTCCGTTCCGACCGGCCATTTGTTGAACGAATGAGACACCGCATTGAGTTACGCATCGGGGGGCTATGGCCGTAGGCTGATCGCCCCACCGTCCCGCAGCAAGGAGACCGGTTCCACTCCCCGCCATGATTCAAAGCTTACCGAAAATGACTGCTGGCTCGGCCCTGCACCGGTTGCTCCGCATGGCGCCTGGTTATGCGCCTACGTGGCTTTGCTCGCAAGATGGTTGTGCAGGCCTCGATGTTCTGGTAAGCGTCGAGTGCGTGGCGATTCTCGGGACACTGCAACTGGCGAGACTCAGTGGCCTTTGGTGGCCCACTGTGGTTGCCGTGCCGGCTGTGGTCCTCTTTGGCATATTCCTTCACGCCCCTTTCTCACGACGCGAAAGGTGGGGCCGTGCCCGTCGCCGGCGAGGCGAATGTGTCTGGTGCGGGCGGCGCGATGTTGGGCCTGACAGCCGTTGCGAAAGTTGTGGACGGCGAACCTGACGTCGCATTTCGCCGGCCATCGCGGCAGCCCCGTCATCAAGTCACGGTGGGATTTTCCCGATACGAAGCTTGACACGGCGTTTCATCCGCTCGGATAAAATGGGTGCGCACAGGTATTATTTCCGCAAAGCCCGGAGGGCGTAAGCTATCAGCGTTGAGGAACAACTGACCGGCTTCGGGCCGTTTTCAAAATTTTTCGAGCACCAGCGGAAAGCTCTGGCCACGCTGCTTGAAATTGCCGTTGATTACCTTACCGTTCTTGCTCAGGGCGCCGTCGAACACAACCTGGAGGCTTTTTAGCTCCAGGTGCATCTGGTCGCCCTGCATGCGGACCGTATCCACAGCCAGGCCACGGGCGCCCTGATCGGGGCTATCCATGGTGCCGGCGTAGCCGCCGTCTTTCTGCTTGAAGAGATGGAACACCAGCCGAAGCTGCGCCGTGCCGACATTGAGCGTGCCCTTCCAGGTCTCTTCCTCGCCCTGAGGCGTGGCGGGAGCCTGCGCTGGACCGAAGAAAAGACCGGCGATCTTGGCATCCTGGGCGTAGACCACGCGGACGTTCACCTTGAGCTTCGCGAAAGCGCATGTCACATGGACAGTTTCGTACTCGGCGGTCTTTTCCTGCTTGCTGCTGAGCGGTTTCTGGTATGCCCCCGCCTGGGTCGCGACCGTTTGCCAGGCTTTCTTCAGCTCCTCCGCGGGCATGGCGTTTCGCATGCGCGCGTCGAAATCGCCAGTGGCTTCCACAAATTCACCTTTTCCAAGCCGCTCAACAAAGGCGGTCGCCTTCAGCTTCAGATCGATTGCTTGTGGGGGAGCCTGATCCGCCCGCGGAGTGCTGTCGCTCCTTGGAAGCTTGGAGCGGGAACAAGACACGATTCCTAGAACGACGATAAGGAGAATGGCTCGATGCAAAGTCATGAAACCGCCCTTCGGAGTTATGAAGCTGACACAGGCCAACCAAGGAAAGGGGACATCGTACTTAAGGTATGTAGAAGGTGGCTAATGAACGATGTCCCCTGGTATGGAGGCCGGTGGCGCCGCTCTCTCAACCGCGTGGCGACCGACCGGATTACCGTCTTAGGGCCGTTTTGGCGCGAGCCGTGCCAAGCCGAGTGTGGCCCAGGCAGCGGCCGCGCACGTGATCGGCGTCAATAACTTCGCACTGCCGGGCTTGCCGTCCGGCGTGGAGCGCGAAGTCATGGGCCAACTGCCGTCCGGCTTTTGCGTAGCCACAAGGAAGTTGATGGCGCGCTGGATGTCAGGTTGTTCGGCCGTATAACCGGCCAGCGCGAGCACGTACAGAGTCTGGCCGGTGGCAAAGGCGTCACTCGTCATCGTTGCGGTTTGGCTCCAGCCGCCGTCGCTTCGTTGCCGGGCGAGCAACGCGTCGATGACGATTTGCATCTCGTGTCGCGACTTGCCGGCGCGAAGCGCCAAGAGCACATGGAGGACCTTATCTTGAAGGTTGTCCGACAGCCTGGCGCCGGCCAGCCAGGCAGTCGCTTTTTTTAGCGCCGCACGCTGCAATTGGGTCGCGTCGCGTCCCATTTCGCCTTGCAATGCCAGAATGATCCAGACGGCGTCTGTAGTCTGGCTTTCGTTGATCGGCGGTCGCCTGAGATTGACAAAGAACTCCCACGAGCCGTCGTCGCGCTGCTTCTTGACGATTTCGTCCGCGATTAGCTTGAGGCTTTGTTTTTGTCCCTTATCAAGAACTGGGAACGACTGTGCCGCGACGGCCATGAACACGGTCCCCATGTTCACACCCCTGGCGCTCGGGCGCGGGTCGGGTGGCTCAGCCGGGTTGCTCACCAGCTTCGCGTCAATCATTTTTTCCAGGCTGCCCAGCGTGGCCGCGGCCGTATCAGCCAAGAATTTCTTATCGATTGCATACCCCTGCTGGCCGGCTTCGCTCAGTGCCCAAAGCGGCAGCGGCGCGTGGTGGCAGGCGGCGCATTTGCGCGTGCGCAACCAGGCGGCGCTTTCGGTCTGCAAGTAGCCAATGGCGCGCTCGACTGTGTGTTGGACCTGCTGCGTGGTTGCGCGTGGAACCCTCGTCGATTCGCCCGCAAGGGCCGGCCGTGAAAGGCAAAGTCCCAGAAAAAACAAGGCGAACGAGGATATGCGCGCCATGGATCGATACCGTTGCAAGAAGAATGATCGGCGGCAAACGTCCGTGCTATTTTACACAGCACCGCCGGGCCTGCCAGCCTGAGCGCCATTCGCCGGCGACCATCGCGGCGCGTTTGATGGCGTTGCTGTAGCGCCCCGAGGCGACTTGCCCGATGAAGCCGCGTTCCTGGGCTTCTTCCCAAACCGGAAGCCGGGGACAGGACGTGCGCCAGGCCTCCATCACCTCTCGATACGGCCTCGTTTGCGGACCGATCCATTCGAGGAGATCGAGGATCAGAGCGACAACGGTAGAGGGGGCAGCTCTCACGAGGATAACTCCACGGGTGCCGGCATTGCTGCCGGTTAGAGTGCGCCTAGGATACTAATTTACTCCATTGCCGGTCACCACATAAGGGAGGCTTCCATGAAACGCATTTTGGTTTCTGTCACGGTGGTGCTACTAAGCTGCTCTGGGGCGTTCGCCCAGGACTTCGCCAAGAAACGTCTGGAGAAATCGACGCGGCATCAGGAATGGGTCGAAGTCAAGCACGACGGACGTTCGGTGCATTCCTTCATCGTCTATCCCGAAGTCAAGGACAAGGCCGCGGCGGTGTTGGTGATCCATGAGATCTTCGGCATGACCGACTGGGTGCGCAGCGTTGCGGACCAGCTTGCCGAGGCCGGCTACATTGCCATTGCCCCGGACCTGCTTTCCGGCACAGGACCAAACGGCGGCAACACGGACGCGTTCTCCGGTCAGAATGAAGTGATGCAAGCCATTCGCCGCCTGCCGGCCGAACAGATTACCGCGGATCTCAACGCCGTTGGCGACTACGTCACCAAGCTACCGGCAGCCGACGGCAAGCTGAGCGTGTGCGGCTTTTGCTGGGGCGGCGGCCAGAGTTTCCGCTACGCGGCCAATAACAAGAACCTGCGTGCCGCCTACGTCTTCTATGGCCCGCCGCCCGCCAAGGAAGACATCGCCCGCATCAACTGTCCGGTCCATGGCTTCTACGGGGAAAACGATGCTCGAATCAACGCCACGATCGACAAGACGAAGGACCTGATGAAAGAGGCCAGTAAGACTTATGAGCCGGTCATCTACGATGGCGCCGGTCACGGCTTCATGCGCCAGGGCGAGGATCCCAAGGGCCGGGAGGCCGACAAAAAAGCACGCGACGAAGCCTGGAAGCGGTGGAAGGAACTGCTCAAGAATAGCTGAACCACATTCTCATTTCGGACGTGGGCTGGATGTGAATGACGCATCCAGCCCGCGTTGGTGCGCTTGCGGCCTCCTTCAAGTCTTCATGGTTCCCAGACTTTCATGTGCGGGGAGCAGAAACCGCTTACGAAATCCGCGACTTCCAGAACACGATCTTCCAGCGCCTCGTCCGTCACTCGATTGCGAAGTAATGTCAGGAAGCCATAAACTTCGTCTTGCTTGACGCCGAACGACTTATACTGTCGCAAAAGCGATACGACCTCTTCCAGAGGCATGTCAGAAAGAACGGCGGTTTCAAGCTTTCGTTCCAAATCGGCGGTCATGGCAACCTCTGCCAGTACGGCTGTGTGTCCGCAAGTCGTGCTTGAAATTCGTCGAGTAACATGACCCGGGACGGTTCAATCAAACCATGCGTTGGCGCGTCCTGCCGAAACTCTAGATCAGAACCAAGCATGTCGATATCGATCCACCAAACGGGATCCTTCCCTAGACCGCCGTAAGCCAGCGGCCGCCGCAGTAGATGCAGATTCTCGGGACGATCCGGAGCGACCGACATGCCACCCGTCTTCGGAAACACTTGGCTGCTCACCACAGGGATATCCACGGACGGCCTTACCCCAAGTGTGCGTGCAGTCGGACCCACGCTCGGTCCGCCCGCGGGATCCTCGCGCATGGCCCGATAAACGATTTTACTCGTTTCAGGTCCTCCGCAATATGTCTCTCGATGTCTCTAGGCCGATCGGAAATCTTATGCTTCGACAACCTTAACCCACTTCTGCTCTTTCGCCGACTGCAAAATCGCGTCGCACACATACTGGGTCCGCAAAGCGTCACGAAAATCGGGCATCGCCGGCTTGCCCTTGGCGACGCCTTCGAGGAAATCGGCGACCTGGTGGACGAAACTATGCTCGTAACCGATCTGCAGACCCGGCACCCACCAGTGGCCCATGTAGGGGTGATCGCCGTCGCTGACATGAATGCTTCGCCAACCGCGGGTCTGGCCCTGGTCGCGATGGTCGAAGTATTGCAAGCGGTGAAGATCATGCAGGTCCCAGAAGATCGAGGCGTGCTCGCCGTTGATCTCGAAGGTGTAAAGAGCCTTGTGGCCGCGGGCGTAGCGGGTGGACTCGAAGGTGGCCAGCGAGCCGTTGCTGAAGCGGGCCAGGAAGGCGCAGGCGTCGTCGATGCCGACCTTTTCCACTTTGCCCGTAAGATTGTGTTTCCGCTCCTTGATAAACGTCTCGGTCATGGCGTTGAGCGTGTCGATACCGCCGTTGAGCCACAGGGCGGTATCGATGCAGTGGGCGAGCAGGTCGCCGGTAACGCCGCTGCCGGCCGCCGCCACGTCCAGCCGCCATAAGCCTGTGCCCCCCTGAGGTAAGTCGGCGCTGATGGTCCAGTCCTGCAGGAACTTGGCGCGGTAGTGAAAGATGCGGCCAAGCTTGCCTTCGTCAATGAGTTTCTTGGCGAGCGTCACGGCCGGCACACGGCGGTAGTTGTACCAGACCATGTTTGGCACCTTGGCTTTTTCAACCGCCTCGACCATCTTGACGCCTTCGGGGCCGTTCATGGAGAGCGGCTTCTCGCAGAGGATCATCTTGCCGGCTTTGGCTGCCGCGGTGGCGATCTCGGCGTGCGTGTTGTTGGGCGTGCAGATATCGATCAGGTCGATGTCTTTGCGCTCGATGAGCTTGCGCCAGTCGGTCTCGGTTGATTCGTATCCCCATTTGGCGGCGAAGGGCTTCACATTATCCGCGCTGCGCGCGCAGGCGGCCTTGAGGACCGGCCGGTATTCCAGGTCGAAGAAATGGTTGACCTTGCGATAGGCGTTGGAGTGGGCACGCCCCATGAAGCCGTAACCGATCATGCCGACATTCAGCGGTTTCGTCATGTTTATCTCTCTTTGCAAGTCTCTATTTCTTTGCACCGGCTAGCGGCGCCCCCGGTCTGTCGTTGAAGTAGTCGTAGACTTTCCTGGCAACCCTGGCACAAAGGAGGTGGGCCGCGTTGTCCACGGACCAGCGCTTGTCTTCGTTACTCGAAGTAAGCACGCACAAGGCTACCGGACCCTTGGCCCAGTAGAGAATGCCGGCATCGGTGGAGACGTCGCTTACCCAGCCGGTCTTGTGCGCGACCTGCACAGCCGCCGGCAGAAGGCGTGGGAATTTGTCGCGATCATCGCAGCGCTTGAGGATGGTGATCATTTCCTTGCAGGCATCCGGGCCGACGAACTTGCCCAGGTGGAGCTTTTCCAGGATGCCTACCATTTCCCGCGCCGTGGTGGAACCCAGGCCGAATTGTTTGCTTCTTTCAGGAAAGACGGAAGTGTCGCGGCGAAAACTCTTGGAGTGGATCTTGGTATTCGGAAAACCCCACTCCTCCATGCGCCTGGCCGTTGCGCCGATGCCGATCTTGTCCAGCACCAGGTTGGTGGCCGTGTTGTCGGACACATCGATCATCAGACGCACGGCATCGCGCACCGAAAAGGTCAGCCCGGGAGAAAAGAGATCGGTGAGCACTCCGCTGCCGGGGACTTCATCTTCCTTCCGTAACGTAATCTGATCCGAGAGCTTCAGCTTTCCTTCCGCCACCTGCTGGTAGACCTCGATCATTACCGGTAGCTTGATGAGACTGGCGGTCGGCATCGGCTCGTCCGCCTTCAGGTAAAAACTTTCGCCGCTGGAAAGGTGTTTAACGGCAATAGCCACGCGGCCTTTGTGCTGCTTCGCGAGGCCAGTCAGCCGGGATTCCAGGGAGTCATCCGCACGGAGGTACAGAGGACACAAACAAACCAACAAAAGGCCGCTCAGCACCGACTGCGCTCGCATGCTATTTACTCTTGTGCGCTATGCGTCTGTCGTAAGTTATGCCGCGTATTTTTGCCGCAGCTTGTCCAGGAACCGTTTGCTATCGGCGGTCACATCCCATGCGTTCGGCCAGAAGCAGAGATCGACGCACCACCAATCGTTGGGTACGCCGGCCTTCATCAACTCAGGAATGAGCTTGTCGAAATTCAGCTTGCCGGTGCCGAAGGGGTTATGCGTGCTGGTGTTGTGTTCGTTGAGGGTGCCGTCGGAGTCAATCAGGTGGAGGTGCGTGATCTTGCCCTTGAGCTTTTGCAGGAGTTCCAGCTCTCCACCCGGCAAGGTCTCCTTCTCGCCGATCTGGTTGGCGCCGACGGCGGCACACATGTAAGCATGGCAGGTGTCGAAAAGCACGCCGAAGTTGGAGTTGCCCTTCGCGCGCACGGCATCCACGAGAGCCAGGATCTCCGATGGCTTGTTCAGCGGGAAGCCCGGCTCGAACTCCCAGCAGATCTTGATGCCCCGGTCGGCAGCGAGCTTGGAACAGAGATCGAACGCGCGCACGACGCGGTCGAAGACGAGCTTGGGATCGAGCTTCTTTTCCTTCATGGCGGTGATCGGCTCGACCGTATCCACGCGAATGGTGTCGATGCCGAGGTCCTCGGCGAAGAAGACGTTCTTCGCGAAGGCGGCAATATACGGGCCCTGGTCTTCCACGCTGACGAGCTTCTGCGACCAGAGGTCGGCGGCCAGGCCGGAGAATTGCAGGCCGTGTTCGGCAACGTCCCGCCGCAGCTTTTGCCGTTTGGCCCGGTCGTAGGTATCCGGTCCCGGGTGGGGATTGAAGCCGCCTAGCTCCACTCCCTCATAGCCGAGGTCGCCGAGTTTGTGCACGACCTGGTGGAAGTCGTTGGTGGGGGTTTCCTGATTGAAAATGTAGGCCCAGCTGCCGATGGAGAGTTTCTTTTTCATCTTGGCCACCTCAAGGAGAATTTGACGTGGAGTCCATTTGCTCCGCAACAAGATTACGAAGGCGATCTTCCTCTTCGGGCGTCATGCGTTCGGCGAAGAATTCCGCCAGGCGCGCCGGTTCAATGCCGGCCAGCCGCGCCAGCTCCAGAGCCCTTTCCGGTCCGGCATGGCAGAAGCGATAGCTAAGGACAAGGCAAGCGATGGAGACAATCAGCACGGCCGCCGCAATCAAGGCCAGCGTGGTGGCCTCCGTTCCGCGGGCCTCCAGTGCCCCGACCATGCAGCCGAACGGTAGAGCCAAACAGCCACCGATCAACAGCAGAAACCGCCCCCAGGCGAATAGGATCGACTTGCCGCTTAACCCGATTGGCACGCCTTGCGGGGCGCGTTTCGCGGCCTTGCCCTCGAAGATCAGGTAACTCTTCCGGGGAATAACCGGAACCCAGTTAATGTGAAAGAACAGTGTGGCCACGTGGAACAAGCCTTTGACCTGGTCCACCTTGCCGTACAGCGATGTTCCGTGGATGACTAACATGGTGCCTATCTGGCTCTCAGGCTCTGCGAGCCTGTTGCCCGCGAGGCTCTGCCTCGCGAGGCGGAGCCTGGGAGCGAGGGTTAGCTTGCCCTGCCTGAGCGTGCTCCGTTTTTCTTGTAATCGCCTACATTGGGAGCGTTCGGGTTCACGTCCGGCCCGAAGTAGCGCAAGGTGACGAGCGACTCCTTGCCGGTGTTCTCAAAGACGACGCCCTGTTTTGCCGCCTCGTCGCTGACAAAAACCTCGTCTTCGGTTAACTCGCCGTAGCGGATCATGGCCGGGGTTTGCAGGGTCAATTTGCCAATTCTCCCCGAGCCTTGCACGGCAATCAAGCCGTAAGCGCCATTATCCTTGATCGTGGCCCGGACGCCGGGATTCACGGTGAGCTCCTTGGCGCTAAACAGCTCCCGGCCGTCGATTTTGCCGTAGACCACCCAGCGGTCCACATAGGCTTCTTTATCGCCATCGCCGATGGCAATCGGTTCCAGATAGTGGTGATCCCGAAAACTCGGGTCGACATTGCCCGGCCAATCCAGCTGATCGACGAGGTAATCAAAATCGTACGCCTTGTCCTTGGGAACGTCCTTGACCAGCAATTCCCAGGGGACAGGCCGGCCTTCGACCATGGACTGATACATGCCGAAGACATCAGAACCCCATTGTGGCTCGTAGGTCACCAACGAACCAGGCGCGTGCAGGATGCAGGGCGGCACCAGCCAACCGGTCCCCGGCTGCAGACGATAGGCCTTGCTGAAATTCAGAATGCCGTTGTCTCCCTCTTTCCAGCGTTCCAGGCAGCGGCGAATATCGGACTTGGTCGTGCCGGGCTCCAGGCCGAAGAACGTATACGGGAAATGATTACCGACGGCGTTCAACTGCGGCGGGAAATAGTACGACTCCGGCTTGCCTTGCTGGCCGACCAGGGCTGCCTGGGCGTTGTTCTGATGCATGTGGTGCGGGATCGGTCCGAGGTTATCGAAGAATTTGCTATACACCGGCCAGCGCTTGTAGCGCTCCCAGATGCCGCGGCCGACCAGCCGTGCTCCCTCTTGGGCTACGGCATCCTTCAACGTAAACGCGCGCTTGGCCTCATGCACCACATAGCTAAGCCCCTCGTCGGCCGGCGCGCCTTCATTGGCGGCCGGCGTGGTGGAAGAGAACCAACGCTCGTCGATGCCGCCGCGCTGCGCCCCCAGGGCATAGATATCCGCCGGCGCCAACTTGATGCGCCGCCCGGGCATCAAGAAGGAGCGCGGCACCCAGGTGGGGGCCAGGCGCAAAATTCCTGCGCCCGCCTCCAGCGCTTGCTTGATCGGATTGGCAGGCGCGGCGTGAGAAGGGCCGGCTCTGCTCGTCCTTTTGGCAGGAGGTGCTTTCTTGGCCATCGCCGGTTTGACTCCTCGGTGTCTAGCAGTTCGTGTAGGCAAGGCTGACCTCTTTCAAAGGCCGTGGTTGGCAGACGCGGGGCTTGGAGAAAGTTTAGCGAGATTTGGCATTTTCTCCAGCAGAAAGTCATCTTGTGTCTTGTTCCTTAACTTGCCCATGCGGCCGCTTAGCTGCCGCGGACCGATTTTTGCGCAACTTCAGAGAGGCATTGCGTCTATGGGTAGGGAAAGCCGGGCGAAACGCGAATTCGGCAAGATCTCCCGATAAAACGCGAACTATTTGATGAGGATAGCCGTCGTAAAGATGTTCAGTAACGGGAAATCGGCAGGAATTCAGCTGGAACGGCTGGAGAGGAGACGCCAGTGTTTACGCAAAGTCCTGACAGCCAACGCTTTGAGCATCTGATCCTGGCGCACCGGGACCCCGTGTTCGCCCAGCAAACGAGCCGTTGCTTTCGACAGCTAGGCTGGAAGGTGTATACCGCCGCCACGGCTTGCGAGGCGCGCCGGCTGGCCTGGCGGCTCGATCCCCAGATGGTCATTCTGGACACCGACTTGCCCGATGAAACCGGCTGGCTCACGTGCGACAAAATGACGCGCGAGCAGCCCGGTTTGAAGGTCTTCCTGGTGAGCCAGCGCCGCAGCCCGGAACAGGCGCGCTTTGCCGATTTCGTTGGCGCCGCGGGACTCCTTTGGCGCTACGGCGGACTCAGGGCGCTGGCAGAGGAAGTGGACGGCGACCTTCTCACCGTTTGAACCGCATACGGACCGTGATTGCCCGGCGCGGTCCGTTGCCCATCTGTAGGGCAGGTTCTAACCTTCCAATCTCTCTGGCGGCAGTAACGTACGGCTAGGCCACTTCAAAAATACATTCGATCTCCACCGCGATATTACTCGGCAGCGAGCCCATACCGACGGCGCTGCGCGCGCCTACGCCGGCATCGTCACCGAATACTTCCGCCATGAGATCGGAGAAGCCGTTAATCACGGCCGGATGATCCTTGAAATCGGCCGTGCAATTGACCATCCCGAGGGTCTTGATCAGGCGTTTCACCTTGTCGAGGGAGCCAAGGGTGTTTCTGACGGTGCTCAGAATCGCAATTCCGACGACGCGAGCTGCTTCCTTGCCTTGCTCCAGCGAGAGGTCGGCGCCGACACGGCCGAGGACCATTTTGCCATCCGGTTTGAGGGGCCCGTGACCGGATACATAGAGCATGCTGCCCGCCAGCACAGCGGTTTTGTACTTGGCAACCGGCTTGGGCGGTGCGGGCAGAGTCAGATGCAGTTCCTGGATACGCGTTTCCGGCCTGGACGGCATGGCATTTCTCCTTTACTGGATCACTTCAGGCGTTGCAAATGCTTTTCGATCGTTTCCAAATGCTTTAGTTCTTTCTTCTGTTCTGCGAGCGCCTTGCGTTCGAATTTGATTTCTTCCGAGATTTTCTTCTTCTCGTCTGCACTTAGATTGCCTTCCTTGAGCTGCTTCTCCTTCTGGCTAAGGCGGCTTTCGCGGGCAGCGTATTTTTTCATTCCTTCCAGATAGCTGCGTGCCCAATCCATGAATTCCGCCCGGCTGATCTTACCGTCGTTGTTCTGGTCGAGCTGAATCAGGAACTCATGATCGGGATATTTATGGGCGAGCGACTTTGGCGAGCCAGCCGAGCCGGGGACAGGAGCATAGGGTTTGGCGCTGGCGCCGCGGAATGCCCTGGCCAGTTCAGTCTTGTCAAGAAAGCCGTCCTGGTTGAGGTCCCAGGCAGCAAAGAGAGAGCGGAATTGTCCCATTTGAGCGCTCAGCCCGGCGGGATCTCTCCTGGCCTTATGTGAGCCGGGCTTGTCGTCGGCGCCGTTGGCCGCGAGGGCGACAAACAGAAGGCAGCTCAGAGTGAAAGGGGACCGCAACAGGCATGCGCGCATGGTTTGGTCCTCGGGATGTTTTGCGCAGTACCATGGCTGAGATGCTTTGTGTATCGCAACGCTAAGCTTGAGGCAAGAAAATTATGCAAGAAAAGCGTGTAACGGCCGGCTAGAACCCGCGGCGCGCCAGGTCCTCTAGAATGCGGAAGTAAAAGCGCAGCGGATCGAAATCCTCATAAGGATGAATGAATTTTAGATCCGGCGTCTGGGCAAAGTGGTCGGCGTGGACTGTTCCCAGGTACTCTCCCCAGCGCGAGGATGCCAGCGACACCATGCCGTCGTTCGGGCCTTCCAACGTGGACAATAGATACCAGGCGCGACGAAGCGGCGCGGTGACCCGGGACACCGACACCTCACCGCCGTAAGAAAAATAAGAAACGCCGGGCATATCAGGTGTGCGGGCGTTGAATTCACGACAGGCCGCCGGCCGGCAATCGCTGAAGCCATCCACGTTGAAACCGATCGCCTCCAGCGCCAGCAGCAACGGGACGCGCTGCCGATAATTGGTCAGAAACCAATCCACGAGAGACGTGCCGCGGTGCGGCGTGGCAATGGTCGTAAGACTGCGGACGCGCTCGGCCATGCCCAGATGCGTAATCATGTAGCGCGCATCCAGGCCGCCCATGCTGTGCGCGATGACATTGATCGGGCCGTCGGTCAGGCGCACGATCTGATCGCGCAACTGCCGGGCGCGAAAGGCGACTCCGCCTGTGGGGGACACCTGGGGGAAAAAGACCCGGAAACCGCGTGGCTGGAGAAACTCGCGTAGCGCCCAGAAGCAGTTGGAATTTTCCGGCAGCTCCATTTTCAGCGTGCTGAAGGCCAGCATACCGTGACAGAAAACCACCGGCAGGCGCGGCACCAGGCCAGCGCGCGCCGGCCGCACAGGATTGAGCAGTGCTGTCATACCTGCGGCTTCCGCCGACAGAAGTCTCCTGGCATCTTGCCCATAATTGACGATTTGTTCCAGCGTCGCTCCGTCGGAATTGGCATCGCGCATGCCGCCAATCCGGGCCGCGAGCGACGGTTCCATGTTCAGGAGATCCAGCTTGAGACTGCCGTGCAAGAGCCAGCGCAGCCGGTCTAATCCTCGGGTCAATGCCTCCTCGATTTTGCCGCTCTCGGCCGGCAGCAACACAAAGTTACCGGCCGGCCAGCCGAGGGTGGTGGCTGCCAGCGCTAGTTCAGATTGACCGACCTTGCAACCAAGCGGAACACAGGCAAGATAGTACAGACCATCCTTGCTGCCCGTATGGCGGAGTTGCTGCAAGACGGGAGTCAGCGCGGCGGCGCTCTCCGAGCGGGCCAGGCGCTCCGGTCCATTGGCGGAGAATGTGAAGTCAAGAGGAAGGAGCACAGCGAGGGCCGCACGTGCATCATCGGGCGGCGCCAGCACGACACAGCATTTCTCGAGGGTGCGGCCCTGGTAGGATACCCGATTGCGCGCCAGGCGCCAGCCTCGGCGGGCGGTGGGAAGGTCGATCTCGACGGCCGATTCAAATCGGTTGTTTGAGTCCAAAGTTACCGTGCTGCGAACCGATTGACCGCCGATGCGCGTCTCCAGTTCGATGGTCCCTGGCTGCTCAGCTAAGGCGCGCTGGCGGCGCCAGCGGTTCCATTTCGACCGTCGGGCGACGACCTGACGCATGGCCGGATCAATCACTCTGCCACGGATCCATAAACGCCGGCCGCAAGCCAGGGCCTCGTCGAAGTGCAATTGCGGCTCGACGAGGACTTTCTCTTCCAGGCCTGGTGGAGACACCGTCTGTCCCGTAAATCCAAGCAGAGTCATATGTCTCCTCGTTCCTCCGTCTACTCAATTATACCTCGCTGAGCTCAGGAAAAATTGAGAAAACCGGACGATTAATAAGGCAAGTTCATGCGTTTTTTTTAAAAATCGGCGTGCGTGTTTTGGTTCGGCCATCCAGGCTGGTTGTGGTGAGACTCATTAAGTCAAAAGTGCGTGCGAAAAGCGTGCCCACTTGCAGCCGCGGTGTGCATTTTTGACGGAAAGTTCAAGAAAGCGCCGCCACAGGATGTTCGCATTTACGAGCAGTGTCGCTTGGCGATGCCTGCTGCAGAGCGGTCGTGAAAGCGGGGACTGTGTCAAACAGATCGCCGATGACGGCGTAGACACGCGGCTGAGGTTGACGCTGGTTGAGCGTGATGATCGGCGCTTGCGGATCGCGATTGAAGGCGAGGATAACGGCCCGGGGCGAAATGTAGTTCAGGTGCTGCGGCGCACCGCTGATGCCGATGGCCAGGATGATCTGGGGATTGACGCTCACACCCGATTGTCCGATCTGCCGATCGGGCGGCAGCAAGTGTAATTCGTCGGTGACCTTGCGCGAACCGCCGACAGCAACCCTGGACACTCCCAGCGCGCGCAGGGCGCGTTCCAGCGGCTCGATGACAGTTTCGTAGCCGTCGCGATTGCGGATGCCGAAACCCACGTCGATGATAAAGTCCGCATCGGCTAAACTCACCAGTCCGGTCGCTTCCTTCAGGTCGCCAAGCAGGCGCTGCAAGTCGTCGCGGCCATACACGCCGCCAGGGCGGGGCCTCCAGCGTTGCACCCCGGCAGAAAGCCGCGCAGGCGCGGACGGTGCGTCCACCTCCGCCTCTGCTGTCAGGCAAAGCCAGCAGGTCATTCCCTGCTCCCCGGGAAGGAATTGCCGCACGCGCAGGCACCCGCGATTGCGCGCCGTCTCCACGATCAGGCGGTCCTCTTCCAGATCAAGCCTGCGGACGCGTAGCACAGCCGGGTCGGCTCGGTCGCCCTTTCGGCTCAGGCTAATGAGAAGATCTTCGGCCGATGGCCCGCCGACCACAAGCCGCGGTTGCGACGTAAGCAGCGCCCAGCAATCGCTCAGCATGCGGCTTTCGGTTTGTGGCGAATGTTCGCCCTCACCAGAGACCAGAAGGATAATGGTGCCCGCGAATTCCTGGCGAACTTGCCGTACCAGGCGCCGCTGACTGGTTTCGTCCGCAGGAGCCGAAACCAGAGCAAAGGCGCCGGCGGATTCGATCCCGGCCACAAGCCGCGCCGCGGCCAGCGTGGCCATTGCGGATGGCTCCAGCCGCCCTTGCGCATCGGAGGAGAGCAGAGCAACCACGCCGTCGTCTAGATCGGGTGGCAGGACAATATCGTCGATGGCGCCGGTAAACGGCTGGACCGGTTCCGTTGGGTTTTCGCTTATCCCCAGACGCTCAAGCATAACTTCGGCCGCCTCTTGCGGCGTCAGGGAACCGGCAGGCGCATCCACCGCTTGGAGTTCGACCGCCGAGGGCCGATTGGCAAAGAAAACTTTGTGCGCGGCGAGGTTTTTCGGCCAACGCTCGACTTCTACCGCGCTGGCGAGTCCGCCAAGATAGCTGTTCATGCAAAATGAACGCAACGGTAGACCAGCCTCCACAGCCAGCGCCGCAGGCAGCGCGCATTCCCAGTTGCGCCGGCCGGAGGCGTCGTAGGCGGACGCCACGGCTGCCGCATCGTCCTTGCGGACAACAAGCTGTCCAGCCTTGCCGGCGTGTGGCAGGCTCAGCGCTGCGGCCAGCAACCGGGCGCACGCGCCTTCGCTAATCCCCGCTTCACCCCAGCCGCCAAGGACAAGGTCGAAAGCCTTACCCTCGGCCAAGACCGCTGCCAGAGCTCGCGCCGCGCTGTCCGGGCTAACAAACTCTCCATCCGTCAGCACCAGCCGCGCTCGATCAACTCCCTGGCTCAGCGCTTCGCGCAGGGCATGGGCCATGCCCCTTGGACCGACTGCGGCCACCTCTATGATCACGGCCGCCGTTGCCTGATCGCGCAGACGCAGGGCTGCTTCCAGTGCTGAGCGGTCGGCGTCATTCAGGGTCAAATAAGGCTCCATGAGTCTGCCGCCCGCAACTTGCGGCACGGGCACCGGACCCGGCGCCGGCTCAACCACGACCAGAACGGACAGCGGTTTCGTGATCCGGTTGGCAGGTTGCCGCGACCGGTCATCCCGGAAGGTGTGATTGAACAGCAGACTCGCGGCACGCACCTCTGCCGCATAGAAACCGCGGCGCAGATGCACCAGCTCCTCGTCAAACTGGGCCAGCCGTTGGCGGATTTCCTGGTGCCAGCGCAGGGCAGCGCGGCGGGCAAGATCGGCCTTGGGAGAAGGCTCGGTATCGTCATCGCCATACGCTTGGCCTTCCAACCAGGCGAGGCGGCCAAGTGTGGAGTCGCAGGCCTTGATCCACGCCGCGGCCTCGGCCAGAAGAAAACAGTTCGCCTGCAGGTTCGGATTCTGCCAGAGTTGCTCGCCGAAGACGTCGAGAGCTGCCTTCAGTCGCTGGCGAAAGTCGCCCTTGAGAGCTTCCAGCGCCAGCGCTTCCTGGCCCAGGTAGCTCGGCAAGGCCGCGGAGCCGGCCGACCAGCGCGGCCCTACCTCGCCCGCGAGGTCCTTGAGAATAAAGAACCGCTGGATCTCATTGGTCCCCTCGTAAATGTTGATAATGCGCGCGTCCCGTTTGCGTTTCTCCACAAGGTACAATTCCGTCTGGCCGGGCAGGCCGTGGATGTCCTCGGCAAGCTCGATGGTTTCGTGCAGCAGCTCGCTAACGACCATCTTGGATATGGCCGATTCCATGCGCACCGATTTCGTGCCGGGATGCTCGAAGCGGCCGACCACTTCATGGGCAAGCGCCTCGGCCGTGCAGCGGTTTTGTTCCATGCGTTCGAGCCGCCAGGCAACCCAATCCGGGACATTGCCAGGGTTCTGCTGCGCAAACATTCGGCTGTTGTCGATTAGCCCCTCCATCTGGGCCATGGCCGACATGGCCAGCCCGGCGCGCCCGACATTGAGCGTCTCCAGAGCATTGACCTGCCCGCGGCCCTCGAGACCGAGCACGTTTTCGCGCGGCACGCGCGCGGCTTGCAACGACAGCTCGTTGGTGGGTGAGCCTAACTGCCCCATCTTGGCTTCGTCTTTGCCGACCAGCAAACCTTCCGCGTGCCGATCCACCATGAAGCCGGTGATTCCCTCCGCGGTTTTCGCATAAAGACAGAAAACGCCGGCCATGCGGCCGTTGGTGATCCACATTTTGGCGCCGGTAAGCTCCCAGTAGTCGTACCAAAGACGGCCCTCACGCTCGCGGAGTTGGGTCACGTCGCTGAAGTGAACGGTTCGCGGGCCATGCGTGTAATACGGAGAGCGGCCCGGGTCATCGCTTTCGTAGTCGTATTCGTCAAAATGAACAAGTGCCGGCTCCGCCTGCTCCGACCAGCGGTAATAAACGCCGTCGGCACGGAAATCCAGGCGTGCCGCGTCTACCAGGTAGCGTGCTTCCCTGGCGCCGGCGGGCACGAAGCGCAGGGCGCCATCGGGTTCCCGTTCGACTGCTGCCGAGCGCAAGACTGCCCGCGTGGCAACCCGCGCCGTGTCGGAGCCGGCAGAGGGCTCGGTCAGAGCGAACGCAGAGATGCGGCCCCCGGCAATCCAGCGCAGAAACAAGTCGCAGGCCACGGATCGCCGCGCCAGCTCCCCCAGCATTTGCGGCGCCTGCTCGCAGGCTTCCTTCCATTGGGCGGCGGCTTCCTTGAGGCGCTCTTGCGCGGCCGGCCAATCAAAGCGCTGCATCCCGGCCACGGCTTGTTCCCAGGCCCGCGCAAAACGCTGCAGCAACACGCGCAAGGCCGGCTGTCCCAGGATGGTCCCTTGCAATTGCTTGTGAAGCGGCTCGAGGATGCGGCGCAGGCGTTCAGAGTTGGCAGCCGGCAGCCGCGCCAGCAGCTTCAGCAAGCGGTTCTGAATGTCCTGTTGCAGAGGTTGATTCTCAATAAAGCCGCTCAGCTCCTTCTTGGCCCGGGGCAAGTCCTTGTCACGCGCCAGCAGGATCGGCGTGGTGCCGATGCTGGTATTCGCCTGAATGGTGAGCGAGACCGCAAAGTCGGCCAGGCGCTGGGCGTTAGTGGTGACCAGGTAGTAGTCTACTTTTTGCCTTTCCTCCCCGCCGAGAAGGCGCGGGATGGGCATGCGGAAGAAGCCGTGTTGCCGGCAGAAATCGAGGTCCGCCGCATCCGGACGGTGACGTTTTTCAATGTAACGCTCATAAGGCAGCCCCTGGCGCAGCGGACCAAACTGCAACGCGAGCAGGTCGCGTATCTCCTGGTTCCGCGCCGCCAGAAGAGGATCGGACGCGATCATCTCCGGGACAAAGCGCGGCTTGCTGAAGTCGACGGGCTTGACAAGAAAATCACCCGAATCGTAAGAGCATTCCGCGGCCAGGTATTCTGCATAGGTATGGACGGGAGCTGCTGCTGCCGGATCGACAAGGGGACGAGCCGCGTGCGGCTGGGCGAACTCCCATTGTCGCCGTACCGTCGCCTGAAATTGCGCCAATCGTTCACCCACGTCCAGGGACCAGAGGTGCAGGAGAGCGAGTTCCAATTCCGAATTCCCACCCTGTTCCAGGCGGGCATGCGTTCGCAGGAGCAAAGCCTTTGCGGCCAGTAAATGTGCATCCTGACGAGCCAGCTGTTCAGTAAATTCGGCCTCGGCTCCGGCAATACCAAGATCGCCGTTCGTCTCGCTCTTGAGCGCCGCCCGCTCTTTGTTCGCTTTCTGCCATTCGTTGACCAGGGCCCGCAGCCCGGAGCGAAGCACGCGCACGCCGTCCAGCTCCGGTTGCAGCGCCTTGCGCTGGGTCACTTCCTCAAAGAGCTGCGCTTCCTCATCCACGGCGGCGAGCTTGCGCCCGTCCGCGTGCCAGTGCCTCAGCAGTTGTTCGCCATGGCGGTGGTAAAGGTCGGCATTCGGTATGCCCAGGTAACGCCAGGCCGCCGCGTCCCGGTAAAACTTGCTCAGGATGTCATCTTCGGAATAGCCGGTGCCGCCGAAGATCTGCCCTGCGTTATAGGTCAAGCTTCCCGGCGATGTTCCCAGCGCCTCCGCAGCAAGCGCCTTTACCAGGCTGGCGCGCTCCACGGAAGCAGCGGAGAAATTCGTTGGCGACAGGGTATGATCGAGCGTCTCGATCAGGTAGCGGCGGACGCCCATCTGGGCAACCATCTTCTTGACGGCGCCGAACTTGCCGATGGCGTCGCGGGCTTCCTCATCATGAAACAGACCCGGAAACTGCACGCGGCTCGTCGCATGGTCGATGGCCCGCTTGCAAAGCTGATCCGCCATGCCGGCAGCAATCGAGGTCAGGTCCGCCGCGCTGAGCACTTGCCAGGCGCGATGGAGCCGGTCGGCATCCGCGGTAAGACGGCTCGCGGGCAACTGCACATTGTCCAGAACGATCCGGCACAAGCCGGCGCCGCGCAGGCCGAGCGTGGCCAGCGGCTCGATTCTCAATCCGGGGTAGTCCGCCGGCATGACAACCAGCTGATCGCGCAACAACAACAGCAGCGAGCGCACGCCGGCCGCTGGCACATAAAGGGCTTCGGCCCGCCACTTCCCTTCGGGCGTCTGCGTGGCGGGCATGCTGGCGAAGCAGGCCCATTCCTTGCCTTGCATCCAGCGCTCCGCCGCCTGGGCGAGTGATGCGGAGATCATGCGCAGCCGGGCCAGGTCGCGCGCCCACAAATGGGCGGCAACACGGTATGCCAGTGAAGGATCGCGCCGGCCAAGTTCGGCAAGAAGCGCCTTGCGCAACGGCGCATGCAGGGAGGTAGAGGCGTCCGCAGCCTTGATTACCGGGATCTGAGCCATCAATTCCAGGAGCAAGGCATCTTGCTCGGCGCTGAGAGGCGCCCCGCGATCGACATCGCGCCAGGCGGTCGGCCCAAAAGCCGCATCCAAACGCGTCTTCCAGCCGGCCAGGATTTCCGCGACAGCATTCTGATCCTGTTCGGTCTGCAGCCAGGGGCGCGAACTGTTCTGCTCCCCAGCGCTGCCGCCCGCCGCCCTGCTCAGTACTTCGAGCAAGCGCCGCAGGCCGGCGCACTGATGAAAGCGCAACTGCCGGCCGTCGGCGGCCGCCCAGGCGAAACGCTGGTCCCACGTCCGCCGTGCTCGTTCCTCCGCCTTGGCGAGCACGGCGCTGGCGGCATCAAGAAGTTGCTTGTGAGCGGCGATCAGCCCCGGCGCCGACGTGCAAGCAAGAGAACTGTCGCGCAGCACCTCGACCATGCGCAGCGCCAGTTGCTGCGCATAGCGTGCCAGCATTTCGAGGTAATCCGCCCGCGCCCGATCCACCGTGCGCGGCTCCTCGGCAAGGGCGGCGTCAAACTCCGCCAGTTTACGCTCCAGCTTATCCAACAAACCGTAGAGCTCGGCGACTTCGCCCCGGTCGAGAATCTGCCGTAGTTTCTCGCGATCACTTCGAAGGTTCCCGGCCAGGGCCTCGATGGCAGCTTCCCAATGATCCAGAGCGCGCGGTAAAGAAGGTCGCGCCAGGGCCGCGCTCTGTACGGCTTCCAGGAGCCGCTCAACCACCGGAGAGCCGACCGGATAGATGAAACGATGCTGGCCGTCGCGTCCCCAATCCACCAGACCGCTGGTTCGCCAGCAGGTCTCGCATTTGATGCAGTTTTCAAAATTCACAATGACTTGAAGCTGGCCTTGCGGGTTGCGGCGGGCCTCATAGACATGGGCAGGACATACGTGCCACAGGCCGGCCTCGGCAACGGCGTTCTTGTCCGGCAAGGAGGACGGCCAGTGCACGTGAATGTGCGAATCCTTGACGCTTTGGTAGACGAGGGTGCCGAGCCGCTCGTCCCAGGCGCGTTCCTGAGAAACAGCGTCAGGAGCCAGCTCCACGGCTTGCTGCACGGCCAGGGCATAGCGCGGATAGAGGCCGCGCAATGGCCTGGCGCCACCATTCTGGCGAAACGTGCCGCTGAACCGGCGCCAGCCGCTGATGAAAGCGCCGCCCATGCCGGCGGCCACGGCAACAACGATGGCCAGCAGCAGGTCGAGCATATTGATCTGCCGAATCAGCAACTGGCTTGCACTCGGCAGCTTGGCGGACAGAGGAGCGTCGTCGTTCGTATAAACCTTGCGTGCCGCCGCCGCCAGCACCGGTCCCATGCGGCGAAACCATTTGCGGACCATCTTTGGCGGTTCGCCGACCGCCTGTCCGCCGCCGGCCACGCTGTAATGGAAGCGCAGCACGCCGGCTTCCGGGAGATTGGGACGCGGGCTCCCCGCCAGGTCGCGCATGGCGTTGACCGTACCGTCCAGCAGGAGTTTGCCCAGGCTCGGCCGGCTCACGACTTCACGCAGCCGCAGCGCACGCAACAGATGGCGGATGTCGTTGCGCATGTCGCGCCACTGCGCCGGTCCGGCAACTTGCAGCAGCAAGCGCAGCCAGTTAATCCATTTCGTGATGAACCAGCGCCGGGGCCGCGTCCACACATAGGCGCTTCCCAGGATCACGTCCAGGTTCCGGCCAAAGAAAACGCTGGTCCGTTTCACATAACCGGGCCAGTTGCGCAGGAATTGCACGTCCTTCCAGTAATGGCTTTCCTGCAAAGGCTTCAGGTAATGCCGGTGCAGATTCGCGCGGGTGAAGGCCTGCCCCTCGGCGCGAATCTTCCGCGCGGCGCGGGAAATAAGCAGTCCCATGGCCGTGGCCGGCCCGGTGAAGTTGGGAAACGGAAAATCAATCCCAATCGCGCTGGCCGCCCCGCCGATGGCCAGACCCTCGTCAATCAAATTTGGGATATCGCGGGCGCCGCCGCTGCGGATCAGCTTGGCGCCGAAGACGCCGCGCTTGCCATCCTGCATCCACGGCCGCAGGGCCGGCATATTGAGGAACCACTCCATGAGCAGATTAGGATCGCCCTGAAAGTCCTGCTGCAAATGCTCGGCCGGCAGCACCAAACCGATCGACAGGCTTTGCCGATTGCTGTACACGAAACCGCCCATGTTAAGACGCACAGGCCGGCCGCGATGCGTGCCGTTGCGCAGCAGCATCTCGTAGGCCACGCCTTCTTCCGCATCCACGTTGAAGAGCTTCTCGATAGCGCCGGGCGGCAAGTCGATAACCTGCTTGATGCCCTGAAGAAACTTGGCGGATTCGCGCGGGTCGGTAAAGCGCTCATAGCCCTCGCGCGTGACCAGGTGAGAAGCGTCCCCCTCGGCCAGGAACACCAGATCGGCATAAAGCGGACCACGATTGGTGCAAACGCCGATGACCCGCCCGTCGTCACGGATCAGGCTCTCGGCCGTGGTGCTGGCAAGGACCGCCACGCCATGACGCAGGGCGAGCTGGGCCAGATGGTGGTCGTAAATCGGCCGCAATACCGTATAGCAATGTCGAAAAGCCTGCGGGTCGCGATACTTCATGCCGAGCAGGCTGTAGCTGTCGCAGGTGAAGAAACCGCGCTCCACCAGGCGACGCTCCCAGGCCAGCGCTTCCACGCCTTCAGGACCGAGGATGTCGGGAGACGCCAGGTTTTCGCAGAAGTAAACGCAGCCCGACCAGTTCTCCGCGCCGGGGAAAGGGGCGGCTTCAATGGCGACGACGCTGAACCCGGCTTTCGCCAGCCCGATGGCGGCGGTCAAGCCCGCAGCGCCCGCGCCGACTACCGCGACATCAAAATTGCTTCCTGTGCTCATCGCGTTTGTCCCACGGCCTCCGTGTTCGCCCAGCGTTGCAGCCCGGCGCTGGGCTCAAAACGCGGTCCCAGGTGCTGCGCCAGCGCTGCCAGCGCCTGCACGACTTCTGCACGCCCGCGGTCCTCCGCATAGCGGAGCGGTCCGCCACGATGGGGCGCCCAGCCCGTCCCGAGCACCATCGCCAGGTCGATCGTACTCGCGTCCTCGGCAAGTCCTTCATCGAGGCACACGGCCGCTTCGTTGACCATCAGCAAAACCAGCCGCTCTCGCGCCTGGCTAAGCTGCATGGCCCTCGACATATCGATCATTGGGGCCGTGTTCGCCTTGTTGAGGCCTGACATCATTAGCTTGACGGCCCCATGGTGCACCTTCCGTTTTTTGCCCTGGTGTAGATAAAAGCCGGTTCCTATCTTCTGCCCTAGCCAGTTGCTCTCTTGCATGGTGGCAAATAGTTGCGGCAACTGCCGAAGCACGGGCTCATTTTCCCAGCGCTTGCCGAATACCGGCGTCATGGCGCGGGCAATGTGCGCGGCCACGTCGATGCCCACCTGGTCCATCAATTCAAACGGGCCCATGGGCATGCCGAAACGCCGCATGGCCTGGTCAATGCCGTCCATGGGCACGCCCTGGCTCACCAGCAGCAAAGCTTCAGCGAGATACGGCATCAAGATGCGGTTAACGACGAAGCCAGGACTATCCTTCACCACCACGGGCGTCTTACCCATCTTGATGGTCCAGGCGCAGAGATCGGCAACCGTCCGGTCCGCGGTCGCCCCTGCCCGGACCACCTCGACCAACGGCATCTTGTGTACGGGATTGAAGAAATGAAGCCCGGCCAGCCGCTCGGGCCGCTTTGACGCCTCCTGGAGGGGACCGACCAGCAACGATGAGGTATTCGTGCACAATATCGCTCCAGGTGGCGTGTTTTCTTCCAGGGAGCGGAAGACCGCCAGTTTGGTCGGCAAATCTTCGATCACTGCCTCGATCGCCAGATCGACGGCGGCAAATCCTTCCCACCCCGTCGTGAACTTGATCGCAGCCAGTTTCTGTTCCGCGGCTTCTCTAATGAGGATGCCATTCTGCACCGCTTTCTGGAAGAGCCCGGTCAGCCGTGCCGAGCCCGCCGCCAGAGCAGCCTCGTTCACTTCCCGAACGATGACCTCATGGCCGCGAAGCGCAGCGAGCTGAGCGATGCCTGCCCCCATGGTGCCGGCGCCCACGACTGCGAGACGGCCGATCTGCTTGCTTGGTTCGGCGACGAGGCGTTCCGGCAAGGCGCGTGCTTCTTCGCGCCGGAGAAAAAGGCGGACCAGATTTTGACAGGCGCGGCTCATGACCAGGCGGCCTGCCGCTTCGCGCTCGGCGGCCAAGCCAGCAGCCATGCCCTGATTGATCCCCACGCGCACGGCCTGAAGAGCTTCAAACGGCGCCGGCATGTCATCGGGTACGCGCCGCTGCAAGAGCCGCTCCGTGCTGCGATAAATCAAGCGGCGGTTGAAGCGCGTCCACTCGAGAGCGCGCTGCCGCCAGGTACGCATGGGCAGCGACGTCCTGGGCCGCTTTCCCTTTCGCAGCGCATCCACAAGCAGAAGCCCCAGCCGCGCCGCCAGTTCAGGCTCCGTCGCCCCAATGGCGTCAGCCAGTCCCCATTCCAAAGCTTTCCTGGCGTCGAGCCGGCGGGCTGCCAGGATCACTTGCAGGGCCCGCTCCAACCCGATGACGCGCGGTAAGCGTTGGCAGCCGCCCCAGGCCGGAAGAAGCCCCAGCTCCACCTCGGGCAAGCCCAGTTGGGTTCGTGAATGCTCGAGCACCAGGCGGTAATCGCAGGCCAGGGCGACCTCCAGACCGCCGCCCAGGCATGGTCCGTGAATCAGTGCGATGGTCGGCACAGGCAAGTCGGCGAGCTTGTTAAAGACCTGCTGGCCTCGGCTGGACCCGGCCTGCGCCTCTTCGGCATTTCGGATCCTGGTAAATTCGTGCAGATCCGCGCCGGCCATGAAGCCGCTGGGCTTGTCGCTGCGGAGCACAAACACACGGGCCGCGGCATCGGCGGCGACATGAGCGATCGCATTTTCCAGGTCGGCGAGGACTTCTTGCGTGAAGACGTTAACACTGCGGCCCGCCACATCGAACCAAAGAAGGCGAACGCCTTCCGGCTTTTCCTCGACACGCAGGTTTTTGGTCAGAAGGGCCGTCACGCCGGATGTTCCATCCTCAACAAAGGGCGCTGCACTACCGCTCTTAGCATATTGTATTGTCGGGCACGTCTTTAACGTGCCGCAACATACGCTGCGTTCAAGTGCATCCCCCAGCGAGAAGTTCAGGAAGTGCCGTTGGCCGTGGCGTGGTCGCCGCTGCGGCCTTCGCGGAGGCGGCGGCGCTGGATCTTGCCCAGGAAGTTCTTGGGCAATTCGCTGACGATGTCGATCTGCCGCGGCCTCTTTTGTTTGCCCAGGTACTGCTGGCAATGGCTCTGGATGGCTGCCTTGTCCAGCGTGACGCCTGGCCGAGGCACGACAATCGCCAGGATGTCTTCGCCGCGTTCCGGATCGGGCACGCCGATGACCGCCGCCTCGGCCACGCCGGGGAATTTATTCAGAACCTCTTCCACCTCGGCAGGGAAAACCAGGAAGCCGGACGTCTTGATGATGTCTTTTTTGCGATCGACAATCGTGAAGTAGCCGTCGCGGTCGCGCCGCGCCAGGTCGCCGGTGTAGAGCCAGCCGCCGCGCAGAGCGCGTGCCGTCTCTTCGGGGTTGTTGAAGTATCCTTTCATCACCTGCGGGCCACGGATTACCAGTTCCCCCACGGCGCCGTCCGGAAGTTCTTCCAGGCCGGTCGCCTGGTCCATGATGCGGGCATCAGTGTCAGGCAACGGCAGGCCGATAGTGCCTGGCCGGTTGCCGTCGTTGACCGGGTTCACGTGCGTCACCGGACTCGCCTCCGAGAGGCCGTAACCTTCCACGATGTTGCGGGCGCCATAGCTGGAGAAAGTTTGCCGCACGTTCATATCAAAGGCGGACGCGCCCGAAATCACCGCGCGAATGAACGACAGGTCGCGCGGCTGCTGTTTCAGTTCGCGATTAAAGGCGGCCACCATCGCCGGCACGGCCGGAATAACATTGATGCGCTCGCGCTCGATCAGCTCGAGCACCGGCCTGGTCTCGAAACGCGGATAGAGGTGGATGGTCGACGCCATGGCCATGCTCATCAATACGCAGACGCTCAGGCCATAGGCGTGGAAAAACGGCAATACCCCCAGGACGCTTTCCGAGCCGTCCGCGCTGCGGCTCCAGGCGCGGAGCTGCATCGCGTTCGCCAGCAGATTGCGGTGGGTAAGCATGACCGCCTTGGGCGACGCCGTGGTGCCGCCGGTGGGTGCCAGCACCGCGACATCTTGCTCAGGAACGATGTTCGCGGCCACGTTCAGCGGCAGGTCGCGCAGCAAAGACTCGAAGCGGTGCAGGTGCGCGTCTTCGCGCAGCCGCAACGGCCCATGCCGCCGCAAGCGCTCGACGCGATATAGCCAACCCTTCCACGGCGCCATGCGCTCGGCCAGGGAGGTAACGACGATGTGCTCGAGCGGACCGCGGCTCAGCAAGTCCATCAAACTGGGGGCGAGCAGATCGAGCGTAACAACCGTATGGCAGTCGGTCATCTCAATCCACTTGGCCAGCTCCGGACCGACCATGAGCGGACTCAGCTGCAGCGCCGTCGCTCCCGTGAGCCAGGTCGCATTCAGAGCGATCAGGTACTCCGGGATGTTGGGCAGCAGCATACCGATCCGCCGGCCGCGCCTGGCACCAAGCCGCGTGAGCGCGCCGGCCAGTCGCCGCGCCTGCTCGAGCAAGCGTGTGTAGGTCATGCGCTCGCCGTACAGGCTGCAGGCCGCACGTAGCGGAAAGCGCTGTTGCGCGGTTTCCAGCAGGGAAGTCAAAGGGAGTTGCGGATAATGCAGCGACGAAGGTACATCTGAGGGGTACGCATCGAGCCAGGCACGTTGCCACAGCGGGATCACCCGCTTTGCGGCACTCGCACCAATGCCTCGAAGCACCATGGCTGGCCTCCTCTCCGCGTTCCGTGCCAGGGCGTCCGTTCCAGGGACGCATGGCAACACCGGTCAGGCAGGATTCCACAGCCCCATTGCACGTTCGGTAGGTTGGACAAAAGCCGAAAAGCAACCATGGGAAGGTCCTCCTCTCGGCAAACCCCGCTGGCCGTCGCGGACCAAGTCTGGACGAGTAAAAATACCCGCCGTTCAGAGGCAGAGCAAAAGAAGTGCCAGATAATCTGACCTACGCCATCAGAGCAATTCCATTCTGTCGAACATGCCTCCGTTTTGCTCTGTTCCTCTATGCCAATTCTAGGCCATGACTTCGGGCCGGACAACAGCGTCAGGCCATTTAACGACGCCGGAAGATCGGCGTTCGATCCATGATTCCGATTTTGCCGGGAAAGCGCCGCCGCTTACGGAGCCGTTTACGCGATCCTCTTTGGCGGGGCATGAATGTGTTTACGTGTCCCGTAGAACGGAATTCACTCCGTTCAGCACCGCGAGCTCCCCAATGCTGAACGGAATGAATTCCGTTCTACCAGATATGTTCGATTTCCGAGGGACGCCTTTCTCCTTAGAATGCCTCCACACCAAGGAGAATATCCGTGAACCAGAAAATGCCTCCCGTGTCGAAGCCGCCATTACTGCAAAGCAATATTTCCGGCTACCCGTGCCGGCGCGGCAAGGTGCGCGACATCTATGATCTGGGCGATTCGCTCGTCATTGTGGCCACCGACCGTATCAGTGCCTTCGACTGGGTCCTGCCAACGGGAATTCCCGACAAGGGCAAGGTGTTGACGGGCCTCACGCTTTTCTGGCTGCGGCATCTGGGCGGCTCCAACCACTTGCTCAGCACGGACCTGCGGCAAATGCCCGCTGCCTTCGCCGCGCAGGCGGAGGCTTTGGCAGGCCGGAGCATGCTGGTGCGCAAGGCCGAGGTCATTCCCATCGAGTGCGTGGTGCGTGGTTACCTTGCCGGCTCCGGCTGGAAGGAGTACCGCCGCGACGGCAAGGTTTGCGGCATCACCCTTCCCCCCGGCTTGGAGGAGTCGCAACAACTCCCCGAGGCGATTTTCACGCCCGCCACGAAAGAAGAAACCGGCCACGACCTCAATATTTCCTGGAAAGAGATGGTAAAGATTACCGCCGAGCCGGTCGCCCAGGAATTGCGGAAGCGCAGCCTGGATCTCTATCGCCGGGCAGCTGACTATGCCCGAAGTCGAGGCATCATCATTGCCGACACCAAGTTCGAATGGGGCAAGCTTGCCGACGGCAGCCTGATTCTCATCGACGAAGTGTTGACGCCGGACAGCTCGCGCTTCTGGCCGGTAGGCCAGTATCATGTCGGCAAAAGCCCGCCCTCTTTCGACAAGCAGTTCGTGCGCGACTGGTTGGAAACGACGGACTGGGACAAGAACAGCCCTCCGCCACCGCTGCCGGCCGACGTCGTGAGCCGCACCCGCGCGAAGTATTTGGAGGCGTATGAAAAGTTGACGGGGCAAGCGCTGCCGGGCATCTAATGTCAGACCGCCGTCTTTCTTTGCTCATTATCGGCGCCCATCCGGATGATGCGGATTATCATGCGGGTGGCACTGCGGCACTCTACCGGCTGGGCGGCCACGCCGTGAAAATGGTGAGCTTGACCAATGGCGACGCCGGCCATCAGAGCTTGCACGGCGCACCGTTAGCCGAACGCCGCCGCAAGGAAGCCGCAGCCGCCGGAGCGCTCATCGGAGCGACTTACGATGTGCTCGACAATCATGACGGCGAGCTGCTGCCGAGCCTCGAGAACCGCCGCCAGGTGATTCGACTCATTCGTTCTTTCCAACCCGACCTCATCCTGACCCACCGCCCAAACGACTATCACCCCGATCATCGCTACACCAGCCAGCTCGTTCAGGACGCCGCCTATATGGTGACCGTGCCGGCGGTTGTGCCCGAAGTGCCGCATCTGGGCGCTAACCCTGTAATCGCCTATCTTCCGGACGATTTTCAAAGGCCTTACCCGTTTCAGCCGGCGGTCGTCGTGAAAGTGGATGACGTATTCGAGCAGATCGTGGCCATGCTCGATTGCCACGTATCGCAATTCTACGAGTGGCTGCCCTATAATACCGGCCGGCTCGACGAGGTTCCCAGGGACAACCGCGCTCGCCGGGATTGGTTGGCGAAACGGGTGGCAGCGCGGCTCAGTGCGCGGGCCAACAAGTATCGGTCGCTCCTGGAGCAGACCTATGGGCCTGACCGCGGCCGTCAGGTGAGATACGCGGAAGCTTTCGAGGCTTGCGAGTACGGCGCGCCGCTCGATGACGCGGCCCGCCGCCGGCTCTTTCCTTTTGCCAGTTAGCCAGAGCAATGCACTCCGCCTTCCTCCGCCTGCTTGGCTTCTCCTCGCGTCGCTTTCTCTGGCTATTGCTCTTGCCCAGTTTGGTCTTGCTGGTGGGCACCTTCGGCTACCATTTCATTGAAGGCTGGTCCTATTTCGACGCACTGTACATGACCGCCATCACGCTGACGACCGTCGGCTATAACGAAGTGCATCCGCTTTCTCATGCAGGCCGCTGGTTCACCATCTTCCTTTGCTTGGGCGGAGTGTTTATTCTCTTCTTTACGGCCACGGAAGTGATTCGCGCCATCATCAGCGGCGAAGTCCGCGACATCATGGGGAGACAACAGATGGAGCGCAGCCTCGCTCTGCTCCGCAATCACCTGATTGTGTGCGGTTACGGCCGCATGGGCCGGCTCGTCTGCCAGGAATTCTCCAAGGAAAAACTGCCGTTCGTGATCATCGACCGGCACTCCGAGGTCCTGGCCGATTTCAATTTACCGCACGGTCATCCGCTCCACGGCGACGCCACCTCCGACGAAATCCTGAAGAAGGCCGGGATCGACCGCGCCCGGGCGCTCGTCACGGTCGCCGCGTCCGATGCGGACAATCTCTACATCACGATGAGCGCGCGGCTCCTCAATGAAAACCTCTTCATTGTGGCGCGCGTCGAGGAAGCCGGCTCCGAACAGAAGCTCACGCGCGCCGGGGCGAGCCGCGTCGTCTCGCCGTACCAGATCGGCGGCACGCGCGTGGCGCATGCCGTGCTGCGTCCCACCGTGGTCGATTTCATCGAGCTGGCTACCAAGACGGAGCACTCGCGTCTTCAAATCGAGGAGACGAAGGTCAGCGAAAAGAGCAGCCTGGCCGGCTCCACACTGCAATACAGCCGCCTCCGCCAGGATCTGGGAGTGATTATTGTTGCCATCAAGAAGACTTCGGGACACATGGTCTTCAATCCGTCCCATGACGCGCCGTTGGAAGCAGGCGATATCTTGATCGCTATCGGCGACCGCGAGCACCTGGATCGACTCGATGTCCTGGCAAAAGGATAAGGTCGTATCGGGAAGGAGAGCAGCTATGTTGGCCACCCTCGGTTTGCTTGCCTGCTTGTGCCCTGTGGACGCAGAGCCGCGTCACGCCAGGGAAGCGTCTGAAGTTGCCGTCAAGATCACGCGGACGTTTCTGAATCCGGGTGAAATCAATCCCATGCAATATGGCCAATTCATGGAGTACCTCTGCGACCTGTTCCCGAGCATGTGGGCCGAGAAACTCTATGACGGCAGCTTTGAAGGACTTTCTCCGTACAATGTAGCGTTCCTCAAGCAGACCGATTTTCGCGAGAAACCCTGGTACCCGAGCGGCGCCACCAACCGCGCCGACTATACGCTTGAGGCAATCAATCCAGTCAGCGGCAAGGTCGCCCAGCGAATAGCAGCCGGGCCTGGCGCGCCGTGCACCGTGGGAATCAGTCAAAATGGGATTGCCATCCAGCGTGGCAAGGCATGCGATTTCAGCTGCTACTTCCGGCAAACGGGCCTGGACCAGGCCGTCACCGTGAAGCTTCATCAGGAAGGCCGCGTCTATGCCAGTTGCGAATTTCAGCCGGCTGAAGAATGGAAGAAGTATCGGGCACGACTGGTACCGGCGGAGACCGACAACCATGCGACGCTCAGCATTTCCTTCCGCGGCCCTGCGACCCTTTGGATCGACAATGCCTCCTTGATGCCGGAGGACACACTCGGCGGCTGGAGGCCGGATGTAGTCGCCGCGGTGCGCGACCTTAAGCCGGCCGTGATTCGCTACGGCGGCAGCACGCTCGACGATGCCAACCTCGGCGACTTCGAATGGCAGAACACAATCGGCGATCCCGACAAACGCAGGCCGTTTCGCGCCTGGGGGGGTCTGCAACCAACCGGCCCGGGACTGGGCGAGTTCATCGACTTCTGCCGCCAGGTAGGAGCGGAGCCCTTGATCTGCGTGCGTTTCTCCAGACGGACTCCCAGGGATGCTGCCGCGCAAGTGGAGTACTTCAACGGCGCGATTGAAACTCCCATGGGCGCCCTGCGAGCCAAAAACGGCCATCCCGGGCCGTACCGGGTCAAATACTGGCAAGTCGGCAACGAAAGGGCCGGGCGGGACTACGAAGCTCGCCTGGCGGCATTTTGCAAAACTATGAAGGAAGTCGATCCGGGTATCAAGTTATTTTCAAGCTACCCCACGCCCGGGGTCTTGCAAAAAGCCGGCCAGTATCTCGACTACGTCTGCCCACACCATTACAACATTGCCAACCTGGCCGAAGCGGAGAATGATCTCGCCAGAGTCCATGCCATGATTCGCGCGCACCAGCCCGGCCGCTCGATCAAGATTGCGGTGACCGAGTGGAACACCACCGGCGGCGACTGGGGCCCGCGGCGAGCGCGGCTATGGACGCTGGAAAATGCCCTTGCCTGCGCGCGCTACCACAATCTCTTGCACCGGCATTGCGACGTCGTCGAGATCGCCAACCGTTCCAACCTCACGAACAGCTTCTGCTCCGGTATCATTCAGACCGATAATCACCGTCTGTACAAGACGCCCACCTATTATGCTCAGCAGCTTTATGCCTCGCGTGCAGGCAGCCGGCCGCTCCAGATCGAGTCCGACCTCGCCGCCAATGCCGGCCTTGACATGAGCGCCACGCTTTCGCGAGACGGCACGAGAGTCGTCGTCTTCGCCGTTAACGACTCGCTCCGGGAACTCACGCGAACGATGGACTTTTCGGATTTCGGCAACCCGGCGCAGTCGGTGTCGGTCACTACTCTGACGGATCAAAAGCATGCCGGCGAGCCCGATGCCACCAATACGTTTGCCGATCCCGAGCGCGTCAAGCCGGCCTCCTCGTCATTCAAAGCGGCCTCAGCCCGTTTCACCTACCGCTTCCCGCCGCTCTCATTGACTGTTCTGGAGTGGCGTGGAACGCCGTGATGCTGATCCACGTTTCGACAAAAACTCCTTCCGAATGGAAAATCAGTAGCCCCGCGCCCGCTCGGGCCGCGTTTGTCCGTTTTCTTTTCGGAGAGGTTTTCCCGGCGAGCCGCCGCTCCCCTGCAACGTGGCGCGTGTCCGCGTTTGGCCAAATGTTGCCTGCCAAACACAGTGGCACTCTTGGCATTCTTTGAAGAACTTGTCAAATTCCGGCCGGAAGCTACGGGATGCTATTGACTGTAAGCGTATCGAGCGCATCAAGATGGCCAGCTGCACGTCACTTGCCGAGCCGCTCCTCAAGCTCCTTTTTGAGATCATAATTTTGTTTCCGAAGGGCTTCATTCTCAGCCGCCACGTTTTGATACGGCACCGATTCATAGTCCCGTTGCTTGTCACGCACGGCGACCTCTTCGTAGAGAAGAAAGCTAAGTGGTGTCAGCACGATAAAGGTGAGCACAAGCGCCACCGCAGCGACTATCATCCAGAGGTCCCTTGCTTTCCGCAGGCGCTGGATTTCGCCGGCCATAGCTTCGCGGTCATCGGTCATTGCGCCACCATCGGCAGGATAGTCAGGCGAGGAAGTTAGGCTGGCGGAGGATCGACAGGCCCGGAACCATCCCGTTGTTCGTCTTCGGCGAGATGATGTTTCGATTTGTGGTGATACCTGCGTCGCCATCCTCCCCGCCTTGTTGTTTCTTGCGGCGCCAGCTTGCTCACATCTGAAATAAGCAGCCAAACAATCCATGCTCCAATCGCCAAGACGAAAACATCTTCAAATCCAAGCCCGGAACGCCAAAAAGTTAGCCTGGCGCCGTAAGCGAGGACATAGCCAAAGATGATACAAAATATCGCGAACCGCCGCCACGGCTTCTGTTCTTTCATGGCGCAGTCTGGCCTCACGTAAGCTTGCTGGCCCCCTTCATGCCTAATCTATTGAGCGATCATCGGCAAGATGGCCGGATCCGCCAGGCACACTCTTGCATCGCACCGGATCGGCTGCGAAAATCGCAGCCAATGTGTCGCAGGTGTCAGCCTTCGCTACGGCCCTGAGAAAGAGAGGACTCTGTGAGAGAATTGATGGCCCTCCTGGCGGTGGGCATTCTGGTACTGATCCCGCCTCCCCTGGAAGGTCAGCAGCCCGAGGGGGCAGCCGGGACCAGGGTGCATACCCTTAAACCGACACCCAGGACGGTGTCGTGGGGGTACTACGATGCCACCTCGAAACCGGCGCTCAAGATCAAATCGGGGGAAACCGTGGAGGTGCAAACGCTCCTCGCCGGCACTCCCGAGCGGCTGCAAAGTGCGTTTCTGCCGGCCGAGGAGGTCGAGCCGGCGCTCAGGGAAATCGTCAGCAACGTGAAGGACAAGGGGCCGGGCGGACATATTCTCACCGGGCCAATCTACATCGAAGGCGCCGAGCCCGGCGATACGCTCGAAGTGCGCATCAAGGAAATCAAGCTCGCCATTCCCTACGGCTACACCGGATTTGTGCCGAAGCGCGGCGCTCTACCCGAGGATTTCAATCGCACGCGGATGAGGATTATCCGGCTCGATGAGAAGCGCATGGTGGGGCAGTTCGGCAAAGGGATCGAGATTCCGCTACGGCCGTTCTTCGGCAGCCTGGGCGTGGCCCCGCCGCCGTCGGCCGGCCGGGTCAGCAGCGGCCCGCCCGGCGTGCATGCCGGCAATCTCGACAACAAGGAGCTGGTCGCCGGCACGACGCTCTTCATCCCCGT